>Ga0210076_1000030_pt1 | contig 29874 bp, 35 predicted proteins | sample MayberryNW_Catta_3_FD_184876 | JGI IMG/M metagenome (GOLD analysis project Ga0210076, IMG submission 184876) | Wetland microbial communities from San Francisco Bay, California, USA, that impact long-term carbon sequestration -... | ecosystem: Environmental > Aquatic > Marine > Wetlands ... | reverse complement strand
CGGGAATATGCGGCCGCTTGTCCCAGAGAAACTGTAACTGCAGATGATCCAAACGGGTGATGTACGGCGCATAGCCAATATCGGCCAATGAGAATTCCTTGCCAGCAAGCCACTGGCTATCGGCAAGTGTAGCTTCGATATCACTCAGCAGCCTGTCGAAACGCTTGATCGCCTCCGGAAAGAAGCGCGACTCGACGCCCTTGGTGACATTCTCCCAGCTCTTCTCGCGCTTAATCGGATCGGGCATCTTTCTGTGAAACTGTTCGAGCGCTTCCATGCCGATGGCCAGCTTTTGATAACGAAACGCGATTGCCGAGCTGACGACGCTGGTCGCCGCGTGCACGCCTTCGTCGAGCTGCTTGGTCCAGAGCCGCATGCGCGCGCGCCCGGCGGCATCCTCGGGTTTTAGTGCCGGCTCAGGATAGGCGTCGTCGAGATACTCGTTGATGACCGTCGACTCGATGATCACTGTTCCGTCATCCACCAGCGTCGGCACCACGGCGTTGGGATTGAGTCTCAAGTACTCCCATTTCTGCTGATCGCCGGCGCGAAGATTCAAGTGGTGCCCGTCCCAAGCGAGCTTCTTCTCCGCCAAGGCGAAGCGAACCTTTTGCGCGCAAACCGACATGTCGTTGTGATAGAGTTCAATCACGGTCCGCTTCCTCCTAACTTGTTGCAGTCATTCCGCGGCAATCTCCTGACCGTTGTGAATCAACTTGCCGGCAACCGGAACCGGATTTTTCAACGAATTGATTGTGTGGCAGCCCTTTTCGATCAGCCGCAGCATCTCCTGAACTTTCCCAGACGGTGCCGGACTCTTGATCTTGAAAACGTAGGTCAGCTCGCGGCATCCCGGCGAAACATCTTCGAGCAGCAGCTTGCCGCGGGTGTCGTAGGTCATGCGAATATCCATCTCGGCGTCTTCGATCTCGATGTCTAGCTGTGACGCGTACCGCGTCAATTGGCTGAACATTCAAAATCCCGTCGCCGCGACGAAGTATTGGAGCGGCGAAGGCGCTTTGCCGCCGCCTTTGCGCGACTTCGCCTCGTCGCACTGGATCGTATATTCGCCGACGCGGGCCTCCTTCAATTGATTCTCGATCAGCCGAATCACCGCTCGCGTCTTGGTCGTATAGCCTTCCGAGCCTTGCTTCGCCCGCTCCTGCTGCTCTTTATGCACCTGCCGGAACGCTTCCCGATCGATTCTGCCCGATGGCTTGCTCATTATACTCCCCCGTATTCTCGACCAAGTGTCGTTCACCCTTGCAAGAAGTCATGCGCCTTGATGCCCGTCGCGTCGGCCATGCGGTCGTTGAAATTGTACAGGCAGATGACATAGACGATATCCAAAATATCGCGATCGTCGTAACCGTGGGCGCGCAGGGTCTGTACATCCGCTTCGCCCACGGTCGATGGCGCCACGGTCAATTTGACCGCGTAGTCAAGCATCGCCCGCTCCGCCGCGGCCAGGTCCAATTTGGTGTAGTCTTGCTTGATACCTTCGACTAAAGGATCGTCGTTCGATTCGGTACGGAGAGCCTCTCCGTGGGCGGTCATTCAATAGCTGCAGTGATTGGTCGCCGAAACGACCGTCGCGATCATCTCACGCTGGCGCCGGGTGATGCGTGACTCGCCGCGCATGATCGACACGTCGAGCGCGCGCCAGGCGGCGAGATTTTCCGGATTGAGGCTCTGCACCTGCCGGATCATCGACACCTTGCCGCGCGCGGCCGACGGGCCCGAGCCGGACTCATAAACTTCCTTGAGCGTGCCGGTCGCTTCGGCCGGCGGGACTGTCGTGATATACGGCATGGCTACTCCTTCTGTGTGGCCGTGGTCCGGTTCGCTTGCTTCTCGGACAACGTATGGCGCACCGCCTCGACGATTTCATACCGGTGGCTCGCGCGATCCGGATTGGCCCGGAGCAGATCGACGATCTTTCGCGCCTCCGCCTGCGAGTAAAACAATCCTACTGTGCTGACGACGCCATCGGGGCCGATTTCATTGACGTAAAGTTTTTCCATAAAAACACTTTCCGAACTTAGCGCCTTTGCACCTTTGCGGGAGATAATCTCTTCGGACCCTGCTAATAACTCTTCGGGGTCTTGTAACCGACTTGCTTGCGCTCTTTCATGAACGCTTTATACGTCTCCGGATGAGACTTCACGATGTACGGGCAGGCGTCGACGCAAAGATGGCAGTACTCATCTCGCAAGCGCGAGTAGGGGTAGCATTTCTCCAGATCGATCAGCCAACGTTTGATGCCATGGGTCATTACGTGATCCTGAGGAATCGCGTCGCCCGGGCAGTTGCGCTGGCAGACGTTGCAATTCATGCAGAAATCCTGCACGCCGAATTCCCGAGGCCGGTCCTCCACCAGCGGCAAATCCGTGGTGACGAATCCTGGACGAAAGCTCGCGCCGTATTTTTCGTTAATCAAACTTCCGTGGCGCCCGAGCTCGCCGAAACCGACTTGGTAAAAAATCGGAATCGCTTGTACCTCGCTGGCGCCGTTGTGATGGGCGATTGCCGGGTAGCCCATCTCACGCACGTACGCGGCCAGCGCCGTGGCGATCTCGGTGCACTTCGCATAGGTCCGCATCGCCTCTTCTTCCACCGCATCCGGACCCTGCAGGACCTTGTCGTAATCCTCTGCGACGCAGCACGCGATGACGAACTCATGCGAGACTTCTGAGCCGAGATCGATCATATGCGGCTGCAAGCGGCAGACCCCGACCATGTTGGCGCCCAGCTCCGCTGCCTTGGCCTTGATTCGCGCGGTCATTGCCAAAGGATCGTCGACCTCCAGTCGTTTCGCGTTGACGGGACCGTCTCTATAGGGGGCCAGCTTCACCCAGCTGGCGCGATAAGCTTGAATGACCGGTTTGACCGCAGCATAGTGACGAGACTCCGTCGCGCCCGTGGCATGAACCATCTCGGCCAATACCGGGTCGGCCATTCCTTGTTCTCGTCTAGGTGTTATTCCGCGCATATTAATCAACTCTCGCTTTGATCATCTTCACGGTGAGGTCCACTCTGTCTCTCAATCGACCTAAGCTGATCCTCCGTCCACCTATCGTCATAAAATTCATGCGGGTTAAAGTCGAGCGGCAATCCTTTATCCTGCTGCAAAAGTTTGTCGTAGATCAGGCCACCGATCGCTGCGGCACCGATGCCCCAAAACGCGCAGTTCTTGAAATAAGTAATTTGCGAAGCTTCGCTCCGTCCCTTTTTTTCGCCGCGGATGACCTCTCCGGCGTCGACAATCTTGCGCGCGATGTTCGGACGATCAAGCGAGGCTTCCCAAAACACCGCGGTCTTGTCCAGTTCTTCCTGTCCCCAAACGTTGGTCATTAAAAGGTCGGCACGCTCCAGAGTCCGCTCGTCGATCTCTCGGCGCATTCGGTCGACATAGCCTCGCTTTTTCAAAGCGATGTTGCTCGAAACGATCGAGGTCACATGCTGGCCGGGAACCAGCCAATTACCGTCGAATACGGGAACGTTCGAATTGGTCGCGCACACGATCACATCGGCGCCGTCGACCACTTCCGCGGCGGAATCAACGGGGCTGACTTCGATACCCAAAACGACGCTCATTTCCGCCGCAAACTTTTCCCGGTTCTCGCGCGTCGGACTAAAGATACGCACGTTGTTGATCGATTTCCGAATACAGGTGAGCGCCAGGAGGTGCAGTCTGGCCTGATCCCCGGCGCCGAAAATTCCCGCGGTCCGGCAGTCTTTGCGCGCGAGCAGATCGGTGCCGACCATCGAGGCACAGGCTGTCGGCATCGCCACGACGCTGTTCGCATCCGGCAACTCCTTGGGGTGCATTTCGCCGACTAGAATGAGCTTCAGAGCCGCCGTGTCGCTGTCGTATAGCACCAAGACCGGACGGCCGCGGCGCGGATATTTTTGTTTGTCGCCGAAAATGCGCACAAGCTCCGCGTGCGTCATGATGCCCGTCGTGCCGTAAGCCGGGGCCGCGCCCTGGTGTAGCGTGATGCGCACGTTCTTCGGCGTATGTGTGCGCCGACGAAGCTCCGCGACCAACGGGTCCTTCGCCCAGTTACGAAATGCGTCGATCATTGCATCGACCGCTTCCTTCATCGTGAGAATGCCGCGGTGATCGTCTGGTTTTGCCAAAATCGCGACCGGTACCGTCATCGATTCTCCTTTGCCGCTTAATCGAGCACCTGGACGATTACGTCGCCGGCAACCCGGGCGACACAGGCCAGTCGCTCGTCCGGGTCCGCATTCATCATCTCAAGAGTCAGTTCCTCGTTCTCGCTCTTTTCGCTCAGCTGTTCTTTACCGGACAGGATCTTCACCCGATCCGTGCCGCAAATCGCTTCGGTGCAGTCGTGGCGCAGCTGCAAGCCGTTCTGGATCGCCGAAACCAGGATGCTTGTGCCCGCCGCCACTTCAAAAGACTGTCCGGCCGGCATGAAAGTCACTTTCGGCATAGTTCAGGCCGCCATGCTTTTGATGCGCTCGATCGCTTCATTGATCATCCACTCGGGGGTCTCGTTGGCGCCGATGATGCCCACCTTCTCTTTTCCCCGCAGCCAATCGAGCCGGAGATCGTCGACCTTTTCAATTTTGTGTACATGAGCATTGAAAGCCCGCGCGACTTCGACCATTCGGGTTGTCATCCCTTCGGTCCAGCCGAAAATAATGATCGCATCGACTTGTTTGGCAAGCTTCTCGACTTCCGGAAGACGCTGCAGAGAGTCGATGCAGGCCGTATTACGAATCTGCACGTTGGCGAAGCGCTCGAGTATGCACGCGATAATTTTCTTGTAAGTTTCCAACCAGAAGGTCGTCTGCACAATCACGCCGATGGGCTCGAAACGAGTGAGACGAATCGATTGGACTTCTTCTTCGCGCTCAACGATAAAGACCTCTTTCCCCTTCGCTTGCGCAATCCCCTGAAGTCTTGGGATGCCGTGATGCGTGCGGCTGCTCAGAACGACCAGGTGACAGCCGGCGTTCAGCAGCTCGATTTCCGCCTCTTCCTGCTGAGTCACGAAAGGACAGGTCGCGTCGGCCAGCAAGGTGAGGCCTTTTTCGCGCGCTTTTTCTCTCACCTCAGGCGGCGCCCCGCGCACGCCGTATATCAGTTTTTCATCCGCATCTATTGATTCCATATCGCTGGTGGAGCGAATCCCCTGTTCCCCCAACCCTTCCTTTTTGAAGGCGATGAAATCCAGATCGGGTCTGAGCGACCAGACCGCGAGACCGTCGCCGTGCTTCGCGACCATCTTCTGGTGCACGGCGCCCGCACGATGAACACCGACGCAGAGCCCGCTCGGAGGGATTCCTTTGACGTTACTCAAATCCCCTTTGAGAATTTGCATGGGTATCCCTCCTCGTAAAGTGTCGTCTCAGCGCATTTCGAGTAAACTCAGCATGGCTTTTCAGGGATCGCGCCTGGCAAATCGAGCGCCTGGCGGTCTAGAGCGGGTCGACGTCGAACGCCGCCGCCATGCGAATCGCGTAATTGTGATAGGCGATCGCGGTCGCGATCAATAAAACATCCCGGTCGTTAAGCCCCGCGTTGCGCACCTCGTCGACATCCCGCCGGCGCACCGCGGCCTCGTCGACGGTGCCTTTCTCCGCGTATTCGAGCACCGCCTTTTCCAGCGCCGTGAGGCCGAGCGAGCGCCAGTCGCTCGCCGCCTGCGCGGCGAAGTCTCGATCCAGCGGTCCGCGCAACGCTTCAACGAACGGATCGCAACGGAGGCAACCCGCGACCACGACGCCGATCAAACTGAAGAGGCGCGCCGTCAGTTGTTCGACCAGCAGCCGGCGCATGGCCGTGTCCGCTTCGAGCGCGCCCGGAGCCGTTCTGAGAAGATCGTCGAAACGTTTGCTCGATACCATACGCAAACGGCTCATCGGTCGTCCTCGTAGAGCGAAGTCTGCAGCCGTTCGCGAGTCACGCCGAAGGCTTTTAAGATTTCTTCCGGAAAGTCGAACTTTTCTTCCTCGACGCCGAGTAGATCAGCGATGCGGTCCACCCAATTCCTGTAGCCCGCGCCTAAACCGATGGAGAGAATCTCCTCATCGCTAAAGCCTGCCCGGCGCAGCGCTTCGATGTCGGCGTCGGTGATCTGGCTTGGCGTGAGGGTGAATTTTTCGGTGAACGCGAGCATGGCTTTTTCTTGATCGTCGAGATCCGCATCGCGCCAGTTGGAGATCACCTTGGCGACTTCTTCCACCGCCATCTTGCCGTCGACACGGAGAAACTCTCCGTGGCCGATCCCTCAGAACCGGCAGCCGCTCAACGCGGCGACCTGGGTCGCGATCAGCTCTTCTTTGCGCCGGCCCATACCCGATTGGCCTGGCCGGTAGATTCCCTTGTCGAAGCCGACCCGCGCTTCGAGCAGCGCCGGGCAGAGGCTGAAAATTCGCACGATGGGCGGGAGCTTATTGCCGCGTCTCTGGCGCACCGAGGGACTGAGTCGAGCGAGAGTTCTCTCGTAGACTTCCTTCAGCTCGCCCTCCGCCTCGGACTCGTGAATAACTTTGATGAAGCTCATGATTTCGTCATTAACGCACGTTCCAGGGGTCCGAGGGCATCGCCACACCGCGCTCCTCCGCCAACTTGGCGGCGTGCGCCGCTCCGGCGCGGGCGCGCTGAATCTGCCAATCGGCGACTTCCAGCCCGAGCCCGTCGACCACGCGCACGCGAAAATTAAAATAGGCGCATACATGGACGATATCGAGAATGTCGCGGTCGGTCCAGCCAGCGTCGCGCAGCTTCTGCACGTCCGCTTGCTGCATATTGCTCGGCGTCAGCGTGAGCTTCTCGGCAAACTCCAGCATGGCGTATTCGGCCTTGCTTAACTCCATCTTGCGCCAATCGTCCTTGACCTGCTCCACCGCCAGATCGTCGCCGCCTTCCTGACGCAGAAACTCTGCGTGGGCGACCGTTCAAAACCGGCAGTGAAGGCTTGCCGAAGTCACCGTGGCGATCATCTCGCGCTGCGCCGTGGTCAGGCGCGATTCGCCCCGCATGATCTCCCACATGAGCTCGGCGGTGTGCCACATCGCCTTGGGATTAAGACTGTGCAGCATCGGCGGGCTTACGGGCGCTCCTCCGGGGCCGGCATCGCGGTCTTGATTGATCTTTTCGCCCCGGCGCTGCTCGCGGATCTTTCCGTAGACCTCCTTGAGCTCGCCCTCGGCTTCGTGCTCGGGAATTACTTTAATCCACGGCATAACTGATTTCCTTAATGTTTTGACGAACTACCGGCGCTCGTCACCGTGATGTGCGACATCGGCGTCTCCGCCGTGGCGCCATGCCAGTGCCGCTCTCCTGCTTTGATATGTACGATGTCGCCGACCGTGATGTCGCGCTCTTCGGATTCGGTCGCGACTTTACCCTTGCCCGCCGTGATGACAAGAACCTGATCGCAGTCATGGACATGCCATCCCGTCGTTGCGCCGACGCGGAAGTTGACCACGTTGCAGCGAAAGTTCTCCGATTGCCCGTCGCCGATAACCGCTTGCCGTGTCCTGCTCACCGTCCCGCCGGTCCAGCCGGCAATCGGCGTTGCCGTATCCATCGGTTTTTCCTGCAGCTCGCTGATTTTGAGTACCCGCATACGCTCTCCTTTCCTGCCCGGCCAGAACTACACCTCTCGAACAGAGAGCGTCAAGGGGTGGAAGGTATTTTTGAATTTTGGAGTCGGTTGACACCGCCACCTGCCGACGATTATTAGAAATCTCCCGATCGAATGAACCGGTTGCTTATGACGAGGATTCTGGAGCTGTTGCTTCTTTTGGTCGTTTTTTTCGGTTCTGACGAAACCGTTGCCGCGGAGAAGATCCGGATTGCGGTCTCTGGTGGATACAACAGATTTTCCTCTCTTCCGGAGTCGCTCAGCATCGCGGTTTCTTCAAAGACAAAGGACTCGACGCCGATATCGTCGTGATGGGCGCGTCGCCGTCGATCGCAGCGCTGATCAACGGCGTCATCGACTTTACGTTACTGACCGGCACGGTGATCCGCGCCGCGATCCGCGGATTGCCGGTGCGTTTGGTCGCCGGTCTGATGACCAGCTCGCCGCACGTCTTGCTCGCGCGCCCGAAGATCAAATCCGTCAAGGAATTGACCGGAAAGAAAGTTGGCCTTCCCGGCTTCGGCGACGCGACCCACGTGCTGGCAAGGATCATTCTCGCGCGCAACGGTGTCGATCCCGATAAGGAAGTTCAATTCGTGCCGCTGGGCCCCGATTCGGGGCGCTTCGCCGGTTTGCAGCAGAGACTTGCCGATGCGGTCGTCACTTCTCCGCCCTGGGATTTCGAAGGCAATAAAATAGGCTACAACATTCTTGCTCGCGCCTACGAATACTTGAACTATCCGTTGTCAGGAGTCGGAGTGAACGTAAGATCGATCCAGCAAAAGCGCGATCAAGTCAAGCGCTCCGCTCGGGCCTTGATCCGAGCCAGCCGTTTCATTCGCGATCATCGCGAAGAGGCGGTGAAGGTCTTGATCGCTTGGGGCAAAGCCAAGCCGGAACATGCTTACGCGGCTTACGACGCGACGGTGAAAGTCATCAGCCCCGACGGCGGCATTCCTGAAGACGGGCTGAAGTTCTTGGTCGAGCAGGCCAAAAGAGACGTGAAAATGACGCGGGATATCCCCATGAGTGAAATCGACGACTTCAGCATCTTGCGCGAGATCCAGCAGGAGACCGGATTGCGGTAGGGCAGGTTTCAAACCTGGCCCTCCGTTAATCTAGTTCGTCCAGCCAGACTGCGAAACGATCACCCGATTCCCCTCAGGATCGCTAAAATGAATTTGCTCCGGAGCGTCTTCAGAAACTTCGACGCCGCTGTTTTGCAAGTTCTTCTTGAGACCGGCCAGATCGTCCACTTGAATGCCGAAGTACTGTACGCCGCTCTTCGGACCAACCTGCGACTTGGTCAAGAGCAGCGTCACCGTCCCGTCGCTCAGGCGAACGGTCCCGTCGTCGGTCCAGCCGACGATCTCGAGATCGAACTGCTGCTGGTAAAACTCGCAGGCCGCGGCTAAGTCAGGGACCTGAACCGCGAGCAGGCGCACGCCCGGCAGTTTCTTCTCTTCCCTGCCGAGAAAGCCTCGCGCCGATAGATCGACATTGTTGCCCCAGGGATCGATGAAGCGCATCTCCGCCGGACGCGCGCCTTCGGGGCCACCGACGCCTGCGGACACCTGCGGGCTGGCGCCGCGATTGAGAGAGGCCGGCAGCTTGGCCAGGGCTTCGTTCACGTCATCAACAAGAAAACCGTAGTGGTGGATTCCCGGCTGCCGCTCAAGCTCTGCACCGTCCGCGCGGTGCGTGCCGACAACCGGTCCCGCCTGATCACCTCGGCTCTGCAGGAACGCCAAGTTAAACAGTGGATCGATCACCATGCGGGAACCGCTGGGGAAAACTTTGCACTCCTCAAAACCAAAATGCTTCTGATAAAAATCGCTGAGTTTTTTTGGCTCATTCGAGATAAATGCGATATGCCTTAGCTTACCCATGTTTCACCTCCGCGATTTGCAGGCTGCTGAAAAAGCCTCATATGCTTCGTTGCGCTCGATTGCTTCGCTACGACGTACACTCTGAGTACGCCTCCGCTCATCAATGTTTCGCGCGTCTCGCCTCTAAGGCTTTTTGAGTAGCCTGCACGGAACGCTTTTTAGCAACAGGTCTGGCTGCTTATAATTCCTGTGTCAATTTCAAGTCAATGCTATTCTCATTGCATAGCGAATGCTAGCCGATTAACGGACTTTCGGCACGACCTTTTCCATGAATCGGCGCATCGAGGCGCGCGTCTGCGCGTCCGTTAATCCGCCCAGCGCAAAATTCCCCGCCACGTCGCTCAGCCAGAGCTTGTCGCGAACGTATTCCAATGTTTCACGCACTTCATCTGCCGTCCCGACAAGTACGCGGCGCTGATTCACGAGTTCGTCAAAAGTGAGCACTTTCATCTGCTCGCGGTGCCGTTCATGACTGCGATAGGACTCGGGATCGGCCATGCCGGGAGTCAAGCTATGAGCTTCTCTCGCCGCCGAGTTGTATTCGGCAAGTCCCTGGGCCGCGGCCGCGCGTGCCTCAGCAGAACTTTCGCCCACGTAGGCATGATACACGCCGAGCACGCGTGCCGTTGACGGATCCAATCCCGCCGCCTTTCGCGCGCTGAAGTAAGCCTGCATCTTGCCACGAAGCTCTTCGACCTCATTCAAGAAAGGTATGAGCATCATGTGTAATCCTAAGCGTCCCGATAGCTCGAATGATTCCACGGATGTGGTCGCAGCCATCCACACCGCGGGATAGGGCTCCTGCAGTGGCCGCGGCCAGACCTCGACGCCGTGGTAATCATAAAACCGGCCCGTGTGGTTGAGCTTGGGTTCCCTCCAGGCTTTGAGAACCACATCGAGATTTTCTTTGAACCGGTCACGCAGATCATCGAGCGCAATGCCGAATGTCAGCGCTTCCCACTTGACGAAGCCATGACCGATGCCGAACTCCAGCCGGCCGTTACTCAAGCAATCGAGCGTCGCATAATCTTCGGCAACGCGCAGCGGATTGTGATAGGGCAAGAGCAACACAGCCGTGCCGATGCGCATCTTTTTTGTTCTCTGCGAGATCGCCGCGCCGATCACCGTCGGCGAAGAAAAAATCCCCGCGAACGCATGAAAGTGATGCTCGGCGAGCCAGACGGAATCGAAGCCGATCTCCTCCCCGTACGCAATCTGCTCGACGATCGTCCGAAACCGCGCGGCTCCTTCCGCTCGCGTCGCGGGTAGGGACGATGGCAGATAAAAAAGCCCAAACCGCATGGCCCGAGACTTACGTCAGTTTTCGGGCGATGACAAGCTGGAATTCGTGAAAGATGAGGAGTCCCGGCAGCCGGAACCTGCCCGACTTCCGGCGACTTGACGGATTTCTTCTGGGTCTGTCGGTTTACCAATTGGGCAAGACAATATATCCTTTAGCGGATTCCCATCGGGCCGTGAAGACAGTTTGGGCGTCGATTCAAATAAAAAAGGGCGACCGTAACAAGCGGTCGCCCTTTTTAACCAACCCCGAAACTAAACTATTCTTCGATGACCTTTTTCCACTTGTTGTAAATCTTGTCGCGCAGCTCGGGAGAGGACTCGGCCACCGGCGGGAAGTCTTTCATCCACTCGAACGGGCGGCAGGCGTCGATTACGGCGCGGGAGTTGAAGCCCTTCTTGCTTGGATGGATGCGTGGGTCGAGCGGGCCGCTCCAGCAGCGGCGCAGGATCTCGATCGACTCCACCGGATCGGATCGGCTGGCCAATGCCCAGAGCACGTCGAAGGTGTTGGTCGGATCGATGTCCTCGTCGACGACGATCACGTAGCGGCCGAGATAAGCGCCGGCGTGCACCTGGGACGCGGCGAGCATCGCCTGGCGCGCGTGGCCCGGATAACGCTGCTTGATGGAAATGATGTTGAGCAAGCGGCCGCCGCCGGCCTCGTGACACCACACGCCTTTGACATCGGGAACACCGGCCTTCTCCACTTGCTCCCAGATCAACGACGCTTTCACCATACATTTGGCGATCGAATAATCCGATGGGGGGCGGCCGGGGCGCGCGCAGCAGAGAATCGGGTCGTTGCGATAATAAATGTTCTCGACGCGGATCACCGGCTCAGGCCGGCTTGAGCTGGCGTAGTATCCTGTCCATTCGCCGAACGGACCTTCAGTTTTGCGGTCGTTGGGGTCCATCCAGCCTTCGATAACGATTTCCGCATGGGCCGCGAACGGCAGGCCGGTGGATTTCCCCTCAATAACTTCGATCGGTTCGCCTTTGAGACCGCCGGCATAATCGAATTCGGAGACCCCGTAGTCGATCTCGTTGCCGGAAACCATGAACAAAACGGGATCTTGGCCGACGGAAACGATCACCGGGCAAGGCTTGCCGCGCTCGAAATACTTGTTGCGTTGAATGCTACCGTGCTTGCCGGGCGAGATGTAGAGGCCCATGGTCTTGTTGTCGTGAACCATGCCGCGATATGCGCCAAAATTGACCCAGCCTTCGTCCGGATCGCGCGTGGTCACCAGGCATGCGGTGCCGATAAAACGGCCGCCGTCAAGCTCGTGCATGAATGGCACCGGGAACTTGAGCAGATCGACCTTATCGCCGGAATCGACGTTTTCCAGAACCGGCCCCTTCGAGACTATCTTGTGCTTGATCGGCTCGTGAGTGACAAGTTTTTGCCGAAAGGCGCGCACCAAATCGAGATTGGACAGATTCATGTCCAATCCCAGGTTCAATGCCATGCGCTTGAACGACGCGTTCTGCGCAAAAAGCGTGCGGTAGCCTTTCGGATAACCTGGAACGTTGTCGAACAACACCGCCGGCGTTACGCCGCTCTTCGACTGACGGGCAAAGATCTCGGCAAGCGTGCCCATTTCCAAATTCCAGTCCACGCCGTCGACTTTCTTTAGTTCGCCGAAGCTGTCGACGATTTCAAGCCAGTCGCGCAAATCCTTGTACTTGGGAGTTTTTCCCACCTTCATGTCTTCTTCGGCTAATTTCCTAGCTTCCAGTGCTGTCATCGACAGGACTCCTTTCAGGTTCTCCGTTAGAGCAATCTTAGTCCCCTAGCATGGATTCATCAACACCTTCCTTATCATCGGCTGGAAGACCGTTGCAACTTGCAGGATCCAAATGCAAGAACACCCTGTCCCCCGGACTCACGGCGTTGAAAGGATGCGTGTGCACCGCCAACAGATCGTCACCGACAGCCACTTTGCACTGGTAGGCATCGCCCATAAACACCGCTTCCGTCACTTTGCCTTCGAGCACGTTTTCCGTCTCAGGCGGACGCTCTTTATACAATGGAATGTTTTCCGGTCGGATCGAAATAACTGCCGGTTGGTCCTTTTTGAATGTGGTGGAAGGTATGAACCGCAAGATTCCCTTGTTGGTTTCCATTCTCCCCGGTTTGCCGTCACCGTCGACCTCGAGAACCTTGCCCTCGATGAGATTGGTCAGACCCAAGAACGTGGCAGTGAAGCGTCGTTTGGGACGGGTATAAAGCTGATGCGGCGAACCGACCTCGATCAATACGCCGCCGTGCATGACGGCGATCTGATCCGAGATCGCGAGCGCTTCCGCTTGGTCATGAGTCACGAAGATGGTGGTGATACTGGTCCGTCGCTGCAATGACTTGATCTCAGAGCGCATCTGCACGCGCAATTTGGCGTCCAGATTGCTCAAGGGTTCATCGAGCAGCATGACTTTCGGCTCATTCACGAGAGCGCGAGCAAACGCGACCCGCTGCTGTTGGCCGCCGGAGAGTTTTGGTGCGGGGCGGTCTTCCAGGCCGTCGAGGCCGACGATCTTCAAAACATCGCCGACTTTACGCTTGATCACATCCTTGGATTTGCGCTGGATCGTCAGGGGATAAGCAACATTTTCCGCCACCGTCATGTGCGGCCAGATGGCGTAGGACTGGAACACCATGCCGATCGGCCGTTTGTTGGTCGGCACATAGACTCGTTCTCCCGAGGCAAAAACGGTCTGCCCACCGATGCTGATTTTGCCGCCATCCGGACGCTCCAACCCGGCCACACAACGCAACGTCGTCGTCTTGCCGCAGCCGCTCGGACCGAGAAAAGTGTAAAGCGATCCCTCCGGAACGTTCAGGGTGACTCCTTTAAGGACGTGGACGCGCTCCTTATCTTCGCCGAAATATTTTTCCAGCGCTTCAATGTGCACCATGTCTCTTTTTTCTGCCATGTCTCCTCCCAATGACTCGCCGACCTACAGCGACTCGTAAAAACTTAGGATCGATCCGTTACGCGGCAATGCCGATTTTGGCTCCGAGCTTTCGCGCGACCGCCGCCATCGCGACGAGCAACATGACCATCATCACGCCGAGGGCGCACACGTAGGTATATTGACCGCCTTCCCAGAGATCGAAAGCCATGATCGAAAGCACCGTGCTGTTGTAGGAATAGAGCAAAATCGACGTCGACAATTCGCGCAGAGCGATGATGCTGATATAAATCCAACCGGCGGTAAAACCCGGCATCAGCAATGGCAAAATAATTTTTCGAAAGGTCTGGAACCACGTCCCCCCGGCCGTAAGCGATGCCTCTTCCAATTCTTTATTGATCTGAATCATCGACGCCGACGCCGCGCGAATGCCGTAAGGAATGTACTTCGTCATATAAGCGAGGAGCAAGACCCAGAGTGTTCCATAAATGGGGATCGGCAACGTTAAATAAACCCATATCAAACTCACGCCCAGGACAATGCCGGGCATCGCGATGGGAATAAACGTCATCGTGTCAAGCAAGCTTCTTCCCGGCAACTTGGTCTTAACCGTGATCCACGCAATCACAGAAGTGAGCAACATCACCAGCGTTGCCGAACCCACGGACAGATAGAAACTATTCTTAAATGCCGTTAATGCAAGAGGGTAATTCAGAATGTAGTGGTAATTGGCGAAGGTCAGCTTTTGCATCAGTTCCCTGGACGGCACGCCATAATAAGGAATAAACGACGACCAGAGCAAAACGAAAACCGGCATGATAACCGCCAGGAAAAAGATCACAAACGAAATTCCCAAGGTGACGTATTTCCACCCGCCGAGATCGATCACCCGCGGCCGATAGCCTTTGCCGGTCACGGTTGCATACCGTTCTTCCCGGCGTGTGATCCTGCCATAGACCAGCACTCCGATCGCGCTGATCGCCAAAAGCGTAACGGCATAAGCCCCGGCGAGCCCAAAGTCCGACGGGAACTGGTGAATAGCAAGAAAAATCTTGGTGGTAAAGACCGAGATCTTCGCCGGGACTCCGATCAGCGCGGGCACTTCGAAGGCTTCAATGCCGCGAATGAAATTGATCAGCAAAACACTGAACATGGCCGGCCGCATGAGCGGCAGTGTCACCCGGCAAAATGTTTGCAACGTGCTCGATCCGGCGGTGAGCGCGGCTTCTTCCAGGGAAGTATCCATATTGCGGAATGCCGCCGACATCAACAGAAAAACCAATGGATAAAGATGGATCGATTCGGCCCAGATCATCCCCCACATTGAGTAAATGTTGAAGGGCGCCGATTCCAGGCCGAGAAGTTCTTTGAGGACGATATTGATCAGACCGATCTTCGGACTGAGCAGAAGAATCCACGATATCGTGCTTAGGATCCCGGGGATGATAAACGGGATCAGCGACATGACGACGAACAGCTTCTTAAACGGCGTATTGGTTCGTTCACTCACCCAAGCGAGAAACGTTCCGAGCAGAAAGGTGAGGCCGCAGGTGCCGAGAGCGTAATAGATCGAGTTAAGAAATAAAAGATAGAATTCCTTATCGAAGTAGGCCTTGACGTAGTTCTGGAGGGTAAAGGTCGCGCCAGGCTCGCCGATGGGCGCACTCCTGATGCTGCCGTAAAGCAGCATTACGAGTGGAACTCCAGCCAGGTAAAGAATAAAAGCGGTGCAGCCGATTAGAATCAGGGTTTGGGAATTGAAACGCCTCCCCATGTCTGACCCTGTTCCACGCTGCTATTGATTGATGTTGTGAACAATCTGGTCTGCGACCATGGTCTTCTTCACCTCTTCTTCGATCAGGTTCCACAGTTTGTCTTCGTATTCTAAGAATCTCGGATCGCGCTTGATCGAAAGATTGCGCGGCCGCGGCAGATCGATTTTGATCATTTCCTTGACTTTGCCTGGGCGCGCGCCGAAAACAATGACTCGATCAGCCAGATAGATCGCTTCATTGATCTGGTGAGTGATGAAAAGGATCGTTTTCCTGGCCTCGTTCCAAATGCGCAGCAACTCAGCCTGCATGATTTCCCGGGTTTGCGCATCGAGAGCGGCGAACGGCTCGTCCATAATCAGGATCTGGGGGTCCACGGTAAGCGCCCGCGCCAGGTTGCAGCGCTGCTGCATACCGCCGGAAAGCTCGTGCGGAAAGTGGTCTTCAAAACCTTGCAAGCCGACCAGCTTGATAAACTTGCGCGCGCGCGCTTGACCTTCACCGTTGTCGAGGCCCTGGCATTCCAGGCCGAAAATCACGTTTTTAAGCACGGTGCGCCATGGCATCAGGCAAGAGTCTTGAAACACCATGCCACGATCAGTTCCCGGACCGGTGATTTCCTTGCCGTCGATGACAATTTTTCCGGCGGTCGGTTTGAGCAATCCGTCGCAGAGATTGATAAAGGTCGTTTTACCGCAGCCGCTGGGTCCGACGATCGTCACGAACTCGCCGTCCTCGACCTGCAAGTTGATGTTGTCCAGGGCCAAAAGTCTGCCGCCGGTTCGCGGTTGATAGTACTCATGCCGCAATCCAATCGCCTGTAATTTCGTCTGTGCCACAATGCCTCCTTAATTTCTCGACGCTATATCTTCGACGCTTGTCGCCGGAAGTTTTCCTCAGCGCGCCGGCCGCAGCAGACCTCCAGGGCGATCAGGTCGCAAGCTTATTATCATTTTCATTTGATTTTTCAAGCGCGAAATCGCGTTCGTTGACATCACCAGCCGGATCAGATAGCTTTCCCGCCATTGCATAAACTTTTGCATACAAAATCTCGGCCGATGGCATTTCCGCTCAAGAGAAAATCCAAAACACGCGCTGTAGAAAATCTTTCAGCCCGCGTTTACAGCCAAATTAAGAATTTGATTTTGTGCAACGAGATCATGCCGGGACAAAAATTACATCACCAACAGCTTAGTGAACGTCTCGGCGTAAGTCGCACTCCCGTACGCGAAGCATTGACTCGGCTTGTACAGGAAGGGTATGTTTCCTTTCTGCCGAACCGCGGTTTTACCTGCAAAGAAATTAGAATGCAAGAAGCGGAAGAGCTCTATGAGCTGCGTGAAGCTCTGGAAGCTTGGGCTGTGGAAAAAGCGATCGCAACGCTTACCGACCACGCGCTCGCTCAGTTGCGAGAGAAAGTAAACGTCTATGGCCTGGACGTGCAGCATCGATTTAGCCGCGAGCGGCTGGTCTACGATCAGGACGTCCACCTGCAGATCGCCGCGCTGAGCGGCAATGCCACGTTGAAAAATACATTGAGCCATGTTTTTGAGCGTATCGTGCTGAAGCGCCGGACTGATGGTTTGTACGATCCGGCGCGCGGTATCGCCGCGCACCATGAGCATTTGCGGCTGCTCGATGCCATGGAGCTGCGCGATGCAACGGCAGCGGTTGCCATCCTGCGAAACCATATTCAAGCCGGCAAGAAAAACGTTATGGCCGACCTCGAGCACCGCCAAGAGATTCGCGGCCTCAGAGCGCTAGCGACGGATTAATAAGGAAATAACTTAACCACAAGAAAGGGAGCAAAATGGCAGCAGATTTAGTCATCAAAAATGGTTGGGTGGTCACCCCGGACGCAACGTTTAAGGGCGGGGTCGCGATCAGCGGCGAAAAAATCGTCGCCATCGGCGCCGATGATTCACTGCCCCAAGGCAAAGAAGAGATCGACGCCAAAGGCAAGCATATTCTGCCAGGTCTGTTCGACGGTCACGTCCACTTCAGAGAACCGGGCATGACGCACAAAGAGGATTTCGCCACCGGTTCGACCGCGGCGGTGTGCGGCGGTATTACCACCGTCGTCGATATGCCCAACACCGTGCCTCCCACCTCCGATGCCGAGCAGGTCAAGGTGAAAAGGGAACTGGGCGAAGCAAAATCGCTGGTCGACTTCGGCATCACCGGCGTCGTCGTGCAAACCAATACCAAAGATATTCTGCCCATGGCCGCCGCCGGCGCGATTGGCTACAAGATCTTTTTCGGCGAAACGATCGGCAACCTGCCGTTCCCCGACGACGGCATGTGCATGGAAGCGTTCGATTACATCGCGCAATCGAAGCTGCCGCTCGGCATTCATGCCGAAAATCGACAAATCATGGCTTATTGCACCAACAAGCTGAAGCAGGAAAACAAAAATGAAGCCCGCTACTGGGAAGCTTCCCGCCCCGATATCTGCGAAGCGGAATCGGTGCATCATGCGATCTTCTTCGCCGAGACTTTCGGTACCAAGCTGCACGTCTTTCACATGAGCTCAAAACAGGCCGCCTACATGGTGCGCGACGCCAAGGCGCGCGGTTTGAGAGTCACGGCCGAGACCGGGCCGCACTACCTCCTGCGCGAACCGAACGACATGGACAAAGTGGGCTCGCTGCTCAAGATGAATCCGCCGGTGCGCACACAGGACCACGCGGAAGTATTGTGGCAGGGATTGCGTGAAGGGTTCGTCGACACCCTCGCCACCGACCATTCACCGCACACGTTGGATGAAAAGGGCTCGGATATTTACGGCAAGCTCACCAAGCCGGCGATTTGGGATTGTATCTCCGGATTCTGTGGCGTCGAAACCGGCGTGCCGCTGATCTTGACCGAAGTGAATAAGGGCCGTCTGACCTTGAACCAATATGTGAAAGTGGCTTCCGAGAACCCGGCCAAGGTTTGGCAGGTCTATCCGAAGAAGGGCGCGATCCGTCTTGGCTCGGACGGCGACATCACCGTCGTCGATATGGACAAGGAAGGCACCATCGATGTCAACAAACTGCACAGCAAAAACAAACCTTCGCCCTGGCACGGCTGGAAAGTCAAAGGCATGCCGGTGCTGACCGTCGTGCGCGGCCATATCCAGATGCGAGACGGCGAGCCCTGCGGCAAGGCCATCGGGAAAGCGCTTAAACCGCTGATCTAGAGGAACCGAATGAACAATGGTGTGGATTTGTAGGGGCGACCGGCCGGTCGCCCCTACTTCCTTCAGATTATCTTATGAAACGTACCGAACCGTTTGATTTCTATCAGCCGGCAACGCTTCACGAAGCCAGCCGCCTCCTCAAAGAAAATGGCCCCGGAGGTCGCTTTCTTGCCGGCGGTACTGATTTAGTCATCGCCTTGAAAGAAAAAGGGCTGCTGCCGAAATATGTCGTGGACCTTAAAAAAGTTCCCGGCCTGGCCGGCATCCGTGAAAACACGGACGGCAGCATTACCATCGGTGCACTGACGACCATGCGCGAAATTGAAATCTCGCCGCTAATGGTTCGCAAGTATCCGTTCCTGGCGCAGAGCGCGGCCGAGGTCGGTTCCATTCAAATAAGGAACCGTGCCACCGTTGGCGGCAACATGGCGAATGCGACGCCGTCCGCGGACACCGCTCCGGCGCTCATCGCTTTGAATGGGACGGCAAAGATCGTCGGCTTAAGCGGCGAGCGAACCGTCGCGCTCGAAGAATTTTTCAAGGGGCCCGGCCAAACGGTGATGAGCCCGGACGAGATTTTGGCCGAGATCACGATACCGAAGACCGGCCCGCGTCTGGTCGGCGACTACATTAAATTCTCACCGCGCGAGATGATGGATCTGGCCTACGTTGGGGTCGCGGTCGTTTACAACCTGGGTGAAGATAAAAAGTGTGAGGGCGTGCGAATCGTGCTCGGCGCAGTGGCGCCGACGCCGATTCGCGCCAAACGCGCCGAAGCGGCTCTTGAGGGACAGACGCTCACCGAATCCTTGGCCGAAAAAGCCGGTGCTATTGCCGCCGAAGAGTCCAAACCAATCAGCGATGTGCGCTCGAGTGCCGAATACCGCCGCGCCATGGTTGGAGCGATGACTCGGCGCGCGTTGCTCAACGCCGCCGCGGGACCGGCGACGTCGTGGGTCGAACGGCGCGACCGGAGATATTGAAACCGGAGTATGAAACCGGAGTAATGGAGTGTTGGAGTACTGGAGTAATGGGTCCCAATCCGGACCCAACATTCCAATACTCCAGTACTCCATTATTACACCGTTATCGAGGTTGACATGAACAAACAAATCCAATTCACATTGAACGGCCGGAGCATCAGCCGCGAAGTTTTCGCGCATCGCCTTCTGCTCGATCTTTTGCGCGACGAAATCGGCATGACTGGCACGAAGGAAGGCTGCGGCACCGGTGACTGCGGCGCATGCACGGTATATCTGAATGGCAAGCCGGTCAATTCCTGTCTGATTTTATCGGGCGAGCTCGACGGCGCCGAGATCGTATCCATCGAAGGGCTTAAGATCGGACCCGAGCTCCATCCGATTCAGCAGACTTTTCTGCAAGACGGCGGTGCCCAATGCGGTTACTGCACGCCGGGGATGTTGATGATGGCGAAGGCGCTGCTCGATGAAAATCAAGACCCGAGTGAGGCAGACATTCGCTACGCACTTTCCGGCAATCTCTGCCGCTGCACCGGCTACGCCAAGATCATCGAGGCAGTCCAGGACGCCGCAGCGATGCTGCGGAATAAGAACGTTCAATAAGTTTAAGCCGTTCAAATCAACGGTCGCTCGGAGCGATTTAAACCAACCCATATCAGATCTCATTCACACGGATTGAACGTCTTGAACTGCTTGAACGACCTGAACGGTTACTATTAGGGAGAAGAGATGGCAGAACTGACAGTCATAGGTAAACCGGTCCAGCGCGTTGACGCCGAAGAGAAAATCACCGGTCAGGCAGTTTATGGGTATGATCTGGTTCTGCCCAACATGCTCCACGGGAAGACTTTGTTCAGCCCCAAAGCGCACGCCAAAATCAAAAAGATCGACTGCGAAAAAGCCAAAAGGCTATCGGGAGTGGTCGCGGTTGTGACCGCCGAAAACACTCCCTGGACCCACGGCGAGTCGATCAAGGACAAGCCGTTTCTGGCTCAGGGCAAAGTTCGCTATATCGGCGAACCGGTTGCTGCGGTTGCGGCGGAAGATGAGGACATCGCCCAAGCGGCGCTGAAGCTCATCGAAGTCGAATACGAAGATTTGCCGGTTTACACCGATCCTGAAGCAGCCTGCAAACCGGGCGCAGTCGAAATTCACGAAGATTTCGACAAATATCGCAAAGTTGACTTCATTGTCAGAGGCGCGATGCCCAATGTCGCCGAGCACTTTAAGCTGCGCACAGGCAATGTCGAGCAAGGCTTCAGGGAGTCCGATCTCGTGCTCGAGGAGCGCTATTTCGTGCCCATCATTCAGCACGCCGCCATGGAGCCGCATTCGGCGCACGCGCAGTTCGACAAACAGTCGGGGCGCTTGACCATCTGGGTGGCCAATGACGCGCCCTTTCGCGCGCTCCATGAGATCAGCGAAGCCTTGGGCATGCCCAAGGAAAAAATCCGTTTCATCAACCCGTTACAAGGCGGCGGTTTCGGTTCGAAGGGCGGTTTGAAGGTCGAGCCGATCGCGGTTGCCCTGGCGTTCCATACCAGCGGCCGGCCGGTGCGCGTGAAGTTCAATCGCGAGGAAACTTTCATCTCCACACTGACGCGCCACGAAGCCGTGGTTTACTCCAAAACCGGGGTCAAAAACGACGGCACCTTGGTAGCGCGCGAGATGAAGATTTACTGGGGCGCCGGAGCCTACGCCGAGAAGAGCCCGACTGTCTGTATCCGCGGCAGCCTTCCCGCTCCCGGGCCTTATCGCATTCCGCATGTGAAAGTCGACGGCTACGCGGTTTATACCAATAAGCCGGTCGCCGGCTCGTATCGTGGCTACGGCATTCCGCAGGGCGCCTGGGGCGGCGAGCAGCAAATGGATGAGCTCGCCAGGCGGCTCGGCATGGATCCGGTCGATATTCGCATGAAGAACATTTTCGTTGAAGGCGACGTTGCTTACTGGGGCGAGCAGCTTCACGCCGTGGGCCTGAAGGAAACCCTGATTAAAGCCACCGAAGCGATTGACTGGGGCAAAAAACCAAAAGCCATACGGCCGGGCCTGAAGATCGGCAAAGGCTTCGCTTGCATTCAAAAGCCAACCCGATCGCCCACCACTTCAGCCGCCGGCGTCGTAGTGAACGCCAAGGGCGAAGTCACCGTCCTGGCGGGGACGGTCGAAATCGGCCAGGGCTGCAATACGATCCTGTCGCAAGTTGCTGCAGAAGAGCTCAAGGTGCCAATCGACAAAGTCCGCATGCACCAGCTCGACACTGATGTGATCCCGTTCGACGCCTCGACTACGTCGAGTCGCAGCACCTATCACATGGGTAACGCCGTGCGCCGCGCCTCCACTCACGCGCGCGAGCAGATCATGGAAGCCGCCAGCCCGATGCTCGAAGCCGAAGTCAAAGATCTCGTTTACGGCGACGGCAAGGTTTCCCTAAAGGACCAGCCGCAGCAGGCTCTTCCTATCGGCGAAATCGTAAGGCGCAAGCTCGGCATCAACGGCGAGGTGCGCGGCGACGGTTCCTATACTTACGAAATCGGCAAAGACTTGGATCTCGAAACCGGACACAGCGACCATGCTTCGGCGTTTTACATGTACGCCACCCAGGCCGCCGAAGTCGCGGTCGACGAGGACAGCGGCCGGGTGCGCGTGCTGCGCATGTCTGCAGCCCACGACGTGGGCAAGGCAATCAATCCGCTCAATTGCGTGGCGCAGATCGAAGGTGGCGTGGTCATGGGTATCGGCTCGGCGCTGCACGAAGAGATGGTCGTTGACGACAGCGGCAAAGTGCGCAACCCCTCATTCCTCGACTATCACCTGGTGACGTCGCTAGACACCCCTGAGATCATTCCCATTGTCGTGGAATGTCCCGAGCCCGAGGGACCCTATGGTGCCAAAGGCCTGGGCGAACCGGGACTGGCGCCGACCCCGGCGGCGATCGGCAACGCGGTCGCCGATGCGTTAGGAGTGAGAGTCTACGATTTGCCGCTCAAGCCCGAGAATGTTTATTGGGCCATGCAGAACGCTAAAAAGAAGAGCGCCGCTTAATCAGCCAACCTCGAATTCCTATCATTTTTCGTCTAACATGCACCCACCCGGCGCCTCTAGGACGGCGCCGGGCTTCTGCCATGCGTTGGAGGTGAAAATCATGCGCTATCGCGTCTTGCAGTTGTCAGCACTGATGCTCGCGATACTCTTATGTCCGTCGCAGATGACCATCGCTGCTGAGATCGGCGCGCGAGCGATTCACACCGTGCTCGGGATGCCGCCGGTCATCGATCCAAATAATCTTTATAGCGAAACCCGTTCTGGCAATTTAAGCCCGGTCGTCGCCAATCATTTGCATCGAGTCTACGTCCCCAACCGTAGCTCCAACGATGTGTGGGTGATCGATCCCGCAACCCTGAAGATCGTCACTAAGTTCAGAGTCGGCATCCATCCGCAACACGTCGTGCCCTCGTGGGATCTAAAAACTCTGTGGGTCAACAACAATGCCGAAGGCCGTGACGACGGCAGTGTAACGGCCATCGATCCGATCACCGGCAAGCCCGGCAAGAATCTTCCGGTCGACGATCCCTACAATATGTATTTTACTCCGGACGGCAGCGCCGCGATCATCGTAGCGGAGGCGCGCAAGAGGCTCGATTTTCGCGATCCGCACACGATGGCGATGAAATATTCAATCGACACGCCCAATTGTCCGGGGATCAACCATGCCGATTTTTCGATCGATGGCCGGTACGGGATTTTTACCTGCGAATATGGCGGCGCGCTCGCCAAGGTTGATCTGCTCGATAAGAAAGTGGTCGGTTATCTTAAACTTTCCAAAGGCGGCATGCCGCAGGACGTACGCATCTCGCCCGACGGCAAAGTTTTTTACGTCGCCGACATGAAAGCCGCGGGCGTGTTTATCATCGACGCCGACAAGTTCTTCGAGATCGGCCATATTAGGACCGGCCTGGGCGCGCACGGTCTCTACCCGGACCGCAGCGGCACCAAACTCTACGTCGCCAATCGCGGAGTAGCTCGGGTCTACGGTCCGCCGAAAGGCAAAGGCAGCGTTTCGGTGATCGATTTTGCCAGCCGCAAGGTCACCGACACCTGGACAATTCCCGGCGGCGGCAGTCCTGACATGGGAAACCTCACCATCGACGGCAAACAACTGTGGCTCTCCGGCCGTTACGACAACGAGGTCTATATTTTCGACACGACTTCCGGGAGCGTCAAAAAAATACCCGTAAAGAGCGAACCCCACGGCCTCACGGTGTGGCCGCAGCCGGGCAGATACTCGCTGGGTCACACGGGAAATTTGCGGTAATTCGACGAATCTCAGAAACGCATCCCATGCGCTGCACCTGTCTAGTGAAAGTCCGTCATGGCCGCGCAGGCGGGCATCCAAGCCGGTGCGCGAGGAGTAAAACAAGACGGATTCCCGCTAAAAACATGCGGCAATGACGGAATATCTGGCGCTTCCACTTGGCCGATAAGATTCACTCCCACGCAATGTATCTCTCAAGCTAAATTTCATTTGCCTTCAAGCGCCCGCATCGAGTAAAGCTAGCGCAGCATATTGAGACAGCATAACGGTTCCAATCGTCACCATCTCGGCCGGGCGCAGGAGGACATTTATGTTCAAATTCATCAGCCTATTGACGTTTCTGGCATTGCTCATCGCGGCGCCGCATGATGCGCGCGGCGCATCGGCGGATCAGGATTTTTATCGCGGCAAAACGATTCGCATCATCGTCGGCTTTTCCGCGGGCGGCGGTTTTGACGCCTACGCGCGCATGATCGGCCGGCACATGGGCCGTCACTTACCGGGCAATCCCACCATCATCGTCGAGAACATGGGTGGCGCAGGCAGCCGCCTCGCGGCAAACTCCCTTTTTAGAGCGAAGCCGGATGGTTTGGTCATCGGCAACTTCATCGGCTCCCTGGTGCTGCAGCAGATTTTGGGCGACAAGGGCATTGAATTCGACGCGCGGAAGTTCGAATGGCTTGGCGCGCCGGTACAGGACGAAAGCGTCTGTGCCCTGACCAAAGCCAGCGGGATCAACTCTTTGGAGGATTGGTTTGCCGCCAAAAAGCCGGTCAAATTGGGTGGAGAAGCTCCCGGCGCCAACGACTCGGATATTCCACGAATCTTACAGGCCGCCTTGGGCTTGCCTATCCAATTGATTGAAGGCTTCAAAGGGACATCAAATATTCGTCTCGCCGCCGAGAGCGGAGAGGTCGATGGCGGTTGCTGGACCTGGGCATCGATCCGCACCACCTGGGCTAAGGGGCTGGAATCCGGTGCGGTCAAAGCGATCGTTCAAATCAATTCGAAGAAAGCTTCTGATATCCCCAACGTTCCCAACGCTATCGATTACGCCAAAACTCCCGACGCTCGCCTATTGATCGAATCCGGGACTCATGCACCGTCGGCGATTTTGCGCGCTTATGCCCTGCCGCCCGGCACGCCGAAGGGCCGCGTCGAGCTGTTGCGCAAGGCGTTCAACGTGACAATGAAAGATCCGGAGTTCTTGGCGGAAAGCGAAAAGGCCAAGCTGGAGATCAATCCGCTAAGCGGCGCCGAGGTTGATGGCATTGTCGAAAAGCTCTTTCACATGGACGCCAAGAGCATCGCTAAAGTCCGCGACGTGCTGGTGCCCAAAAGATAGCTCGTTGGGCGATCGACGATCCGGGAAACTCATATGAGCGAAATGACGATCGAAAATCTCCGCCAGATGGCGGAGCAGGCGGGATTGAAGCTCGGCGACGACGAATTGCATTCCCTGCTCCAGGGTGTCAATCGCGCGCGGCGACAAGCCGCCGAGCTGCGCTGCTTCATAACCGCAAGCGATGAGCCCGCTTCTTCTTTTTTACTGTCAAGCAAGCGCCTCGACTGACGGCAATGGAAGCGAACGAAATCGGCTACATGACGATTCGGGAAGCGGGCCAGGCGCTGCGTCGAAAGGACTTTTCACCGGTCGAACTCACCGAAGCATTGCTGGCGAGAATCTCGGCGATCGACAGCAAGCTGCACTGCTTCATCACCCTCAGCGCCGATCTCGCGTTACGCCAGGCCCGGCAAGCGGAGAATGAATTCCTTTCCGGCGAGGAGCGCGGTCCGCTCCACGGCATCCCGGTCGCCTTGAAGGACCTCTATGCGACCCGAGGTATCCGCACCACCTGCCACTCGGCAGTGCTAAAAGATTGGATTCCGGATCATGATGCCACGGCGGTGACAAAGCTTCAGCAAGCAGGCACCATCTTGCTTGGCAAGCTCGGCATGCACGAGTTCGCTTTCGGCGGTCCGTCGGTTGACACCCCGTTTCCCGCCGTGCGTAATCCATGGAACACGGACTATATCCCCGGCGGTTCCAGCAGCGGTTCGGGCGCCGCGCTCGCCGCAGGACTTTGCTACGGGGCCTTAGGTTCCGACACCGGCGGTTCGATCCGCACGCCGTCGTCTCACTGCGGCGTCGTCGGCATCAAGCCGACCTACGGACGGGTCAGCCGTTACGGTGTCATTCCTTTGAGCTGGTCCCTCGATCACGCAGGGCCGATGGCACGCAGCGTGGAAGACTGCGCAATCTTGCTTCAGGCGATAGCTGGCTATGACTCCAAGGATCCGGCTTCCGCCAATGTGGCCGTGCCAAATTTCCGTTTTGAAATCAAAAACGGCATCAAAGGACTGCGCATCGGCGTGCCGCGCGCGCATTGGTTCGATGAAACCCGGGGCATCGATCCGGAGACCGAAAAAATCTTCAACCAGGCCATCGAAGTCCTGAGGGAACTCGGCGCGAACGTCGTGGAGATCGATGGCAAGCCGTTCTCTCTCGCACGCAAAGCCAACCAAACGATTTTGGTCTGTGAGGCTTACGCCTATCATGAAAAAACCTACCAAGAGACGCCGATGCGATTCGGCAGGGCTGTGCGCCGACGCATGCTCGAAGGAGCCTTCTTGAGCGCCGCGGACTATATCAGCGCCCAACGCGCCCGCGCGGTCTTAAATGAGCAGATTTGCGCGAACTTCGCGCGCGTCGATGTTTTCGCCGTGCCGGGAACTCCACGCCCGCCTGAAGCCTTCGCCAAAATCGACCCTAACGAACAAAACCTCCGTCCAAATTTCACCAATCCATTCAATCTCACCGGCTTGCCGACCATATCCGTGCCTTGTGGCTTCACGGGCGGCCGCCTGCCCGCGGGACTACAGATAGTAGCGCCGGCTTTTGACGAACCCACCTGCTTTCGAGTCGCCTACGCCTATGAACAGGCGACGGACTGGCGCAACCAGAGGCCGTCGCTGTAGAGTCATACCGTTCGCCCACAGCAAATGCGCAGCCCCTTGACGGCAGCTTGCTCACCGCGATATAGACCCCGATCCAGGAATTAGCACATGCAGATCATCCTACTCACTGGAACCATCCTCGCATCATCCGTCGGCCTTGTGTTAACGGTGTTGATTGTCCGGAACGCGATCAGCAACTCCAAAGCCTATGTGGACGAGAGTCAGGCTGCAGAATTCGCCGGCACCGCTTATCAGGATTTATGTCCCTGGGATCTCGACGTGCGCGGTTATGACCATCCGGAACTTGCCTGGGAGGATATTCTAATGAGGACTCGGCTTTCGAGCCGTGAGCCTGATAGGCACTGACGTCAACCAGATTGCCTGATTCCCTCACCAAAACTCCATCACTGACGAAACACGCGAAAATACATTTCTGTTAAGCTCGGCTCCAAAGTCTTCGCTGCCGCGAATGCCTGTTGAATCGATGGATCGAGGCGCCGTCGTGCCCGGTCGGCAAGTTTTAGAACTTCTTTCTCATCGATCTTGGTGAGGTGCCCGTTTTCGACAACGATCTCGCCGTTGACAATCACGCTATCGACCCCGCTCCCGTTTTCGCAAAAGACCAACTGAGCGATCGCATCATTGAGCGGTGTGAACGCCGGCGTATCCCGGCGCAGAAGCACGATATCGGCCAACTTACCGGGCGCAAGCACGCCGGCGTCGAGTCCGAAAGCCCGCGCGCCGTTGCGCGTGGCCATGGCCAGCGCTTGCCCCGGGCTTATCCAGTCGCTGAAATCCGTCCCCGCTTGATTGTGAATCAAAGCGGCCAAACGCATGGCATCGAACATGTTTTGGTTGTCATTGGAAGCCGAGCCATCCGTGCCCAAGCCGACAGCAACTCCAGCGGCAAGGAATTCTCTCACTTTGGCCAGGCCGCTACCGATGCGCAAATTGCTCGCCGGATTATGTACGGGGGTGGCGCGACGTTTGGCAAACAGTTCGATGTCGCTATTCTCGATCCAGATCGAATGAGCTAGCGACAGATTCATGTCCAAAGCACCGATGGCGTCCAGGTGTTTGAGCAGCGACGTGGCGTAAATCTGCTGCCCCATTAAGGCCTGCGCCTTGGTCTCGGCCAGGTGAATGTGCATCGGCAAATTTCGCTTGCGTGCCAGGTCGGCTGATTTTATCAGCAACTCGTCGCTGCAGCGCTGCACCGCCGACGGGCCCGGACAGGCCGTTGTCAGCTTCTCCGGGACATTAAAGGTCTCGATAAACGCTTCGCACTCGTCGAGCCAGGCCTGGGTCGATTTCGCTTCGCTCGCGCTCATGCGCTTGATCTCGTCACTGAGACTCGCAGCCGTGTCGCCGAGCGGGATCGTGTCTTCGTAATTCTTGTCGGTTATCGTCAGCGCGACGACATGGCGGAGCCCGAGGTCGCGCATAGCCTGGATGGCCGCTCCGGCGCCCATGAAACGGCACCCCTGGTTGCCGGCGAAATGGTCGAGTACCGTGGTCGCGCCGTTCTTGAGCATTTCCATGCCGCCGAGCAGCGCGCTGGCGTAAAAATCCTCGTCCCGCATGTCGCGCAACGATGCCCGATAATAAGCGCGCCAGATTTCCAGCGGCTTGCTCGGCATCATGCCGCGCACAAGATTCGCCGGCGAGTGACAATGCGCATTGACCATACCGGGCATGGCAATCATGCGGCCGGCATCGATCGTGCGGTCGAACGGGCCCGGCGGCGCCCACTCGGCCGGGCCGACATAGGTGATGCGCTTGCCGTCGATGGCGATGGCGCCCTTGTCGATGACCTCGTTGCGCTCGTTCATGGTCACGATGAGCGCATTTTGGATCAACATTCGCATGGCAAAAAGCCTAGCCGAGGGCGCGCATTTCTGTCAATCGCGGGCGATGTGTGTTTGCCGCTGGATCCGTCGCAAGGATGTCCGGGACGCCGAGGAAAGACTTCGCTTTACTCCACGGTGCGCGGATCGAGGACGTCGCGCAGGCCGTCACCGATCATGTTAAAGGCGAGGACGACGATGAAAATGGCGATGCCGGGCGCGAGCGACAGCCAGGGTTGGAAGAGCAACTGGTTGACGCCGTCGCGGATCATGCCGCCCCAGCTGGGCATGGGCGGCCTGACGCCCAGACCGATGAAGCTCAGGTTGGCTTCCTGCAAGATCGCGGTGGCGCTCCAGAGCGTGCCCACCACGAGGATCTCGTTGGCGATGTTCGGCACGATGTGAAAGACGATAACGCGAGAGTCGCTCATACCCAACGCCCTGGCTGCTTGAATGAAGTCGCGCTCTTTGAGCGCGATGGCCGAGCCGCGCGCGATCCGGGCAAAGCGCGGGGTGATCGCCACCGCGATCGCGATGGACAAATTGAGCATGCCGGAGCCCAAAATGGCCAGAACCATCAGGCCCAGAATGATCGTCGGAAAGGTCATCAACATGTCGATGAAACGGATGGTGAGGGCGTCGATCTTGCCGCCCTTGTAACCGGCGACGATTCCCCACAGGGCGCCGATGACCATAGCAAGCCCCACCGCCGAGAGCGAGATCACCAGGGAGACTCTGGTACCAAGGACGATCCGCGACAACACGTCGCGGCCAAAATTGTCCGTGCCGAGGAGATGCTCGCCGCCAGGCGCCAGGTCGCCGCGGGCGATGTTTTGCTCCAGCGGATCGAAAGGCGTGAGCCACGGCGCGAACAACGCGACCAGCAAGATCAACAGCGTCAGCACGATCCCTGTCATGGTCGTCTTATTTTTGCGGATGGCCCGCACGATTCTATTTCGTCGTTGATCCGTTTCAGCCATGACTGTCATTCCGTCGAAATCAACTGTAGCGTATGCGCGGATCGACCAGCCCGTAGGCGAGGTCGGTCAAAAGATTTACGACCACGATGATGCCCGCGTAGAATGCCAT
>Ga0210076_1000029_pt1 | contig 29991 bp, 34 predicted proteins | sample MayberryNW_Catta_3_FD_184876 | JGI IMG/M metagenome (GOLD analysis project Ga0210076, IMG submission 184876) | Wetland microbial communities from San Francisco Bay, California, USA, that impact long-term carbon sequestration -... | ecosystem: Environmental > Aquatic > Marine > Wetlands ... | reverse complement strand
CCCGCCGGCGATCCAGTGGTTGATGAGCTTCAGTTCCGTCGTCACCGCTGCGTTCATCTCCGCCTCCTGCCGGCCGCCTGCTTTGGCCGTAGCCTAGCGCCGCCGTCGATCGGTCCGACGCCCGGTGGCCGGGCGCACGCGCGAGATCGCGCCCGCCGAGGACGCGTGACTACACCGATCCTATCTCTGTACAAAAATTTGACAGAGCGGCTCATATGCTGTACAAACTCTGCACCTACTCTGTACGAGGAAAGGAGCTCGACATGACACTTCGATTGCGCCTCCTGTTCGTCGCTGTCGTCGGACTCGTGTTCGCCGGGCTCGCGCCCAACGCGCTCGCCGCGGCGAAGGTACGGGTCCTCCACAGCGCACCCGACGTTCCGGCCGTAACGGTGTACGTCAACGGCCAGGCCGCGATCCAGAGCCTCGCGCCGCTCGAGTCGACCGACTACCTGGAGCTGCCCGCAGGCACGTACAAGGTTGCGGTCGCTCTCGCCGGCCAGCCCGAGTCCGCCGCGGTGCTGCGCACCGACCTCGCCGTCGAGGACGGCAAGCGCTACACGGCGTACGCGACCGGTCTCCTCGCCACGAGCACGGTGAAGCTCGGGGCGCTCGAGGACGTCGTCCGCGCACCGTTCAACCGCTCGTCCGTGCGCATCTGGCACAACTCGCCGGACGCACCGGCGGTGGACGTCCTCGTGAACGGCCAGACCGTTCTCACGAACGTGGCGTACGGCGCGACGTCGCAGTACCTGCCGCTTCCCGCCGGGACGTACGACGTGCGCGTGAACGTCGCGGGCACCTCGACGACGGTCTTCTCGAGCCCGATCACGCTCGCCCGAGGCGAGTCGTACACGGCCGTCGCCATGGGCTCGGTGATGGGAACGGGCGCCTCCTTCGGCGTCCAGGTCCTCCGCGACGCGACGTCGGGCGCGCTTCTCCGTGTGCTTCACGCGTCCCCGAACGTCCCCGCGGTCACGGTGTACGTGAACGGGCAGCCAGCGGTCAAGCGAGTCGGCACGCTCAAGTGGACCGGATACCTCGCGCTCGACGCCGGCACGTACGACGTGGCCGTCGCACCCGCGGGGCAGCCCCTCTCGAAGGCCGTCCTGGAGGCGAAGGTGACCCTCGCGGACAAGACGCGGTACACGGCGCTCGCCCGCGGCCTCGCCGGCGGTAGCAAGAGGAGCAAGCTGGAGCTCGCACGGCAGACCGACATCGGCACCGCTCCGAGCGGGCAGGCGGCAGTGCGGGTCTGGCACCTCTCGCCCGACGCGCCGAAGGTCGACATCTGGGTCAACGGCAAGAAGACCCTCTCGGGCGTGGGCTACAAGAAGGCCTCCGCGTACCTGAACCTGGCTGCCGGCACCTACCGCATCCAGGTCGCGGTCGCCGGCACAAAGCGGATCGCGCTCGACGCCCGTGTCTCGGTGCGAGACGGTCGCGCCTACACGATTGCGGCGCTCGGGTCGGCCACGGGCAAGGGCAAGAAGCTCACCGCGGCCGTTCTCAACGACGCGTAGTCGCCACGCGCCGGCATGTACCGCCATCGGCGGCCCCGCTTCCGGGGCCGCCGATGTGCGTAACGGGTCTACGCCTTGGCCTTCCGGGGCTTCGGCTCGGGATGGTGGACGACCGCGTCGTCGGCCGGGAAGAAGATCGACTCGTGACCGTCCTCCCAGCGGACGCGGAACCGCTCGTGGCCCTCCTCGCCGAGCACCTCCAGGATCACCGCGGTCTTGGGCGCGTCTCCCACCGAGTGCCCGGCGATGGAGATCTCGTCCCCTGCCCTGGCGGGCGTGCCCCCAACGCTCTTGGCCATCGCCGCCTCCTTCTCTGCTGTCGTGTCGAGTGTGCCTCTTCCTTCCGTCTCCTGCGCCACCGGGATCGTGATCTCGAGCCCCTCGAGGATCGCCGTGTACGCGTCCACGCCCGGCAGCGCGTAGCGCGTGTCGAAGTCGACCGCGCCGTTCAGCTCGAGGACGACCCAGCCGCTCTCCGCGGGCAGGAGGTCGACGCTGGCGAAGTCGATCCCGATCGCGGCCACGGCCGCGACGGCCAGTTCCCCGGCGCCGGGCGGGACGCCGGCCTCGACCACCGACCCGCCGAGCGTCACGTTGGTGCGCCACTCGTCCGGCGCCGCCATGCGCAGCGCGCCGGCGACCACCTGCTCGCCGGCGACGACCACGCGCGCGTCGCTCCTGCCCGGCCCGACGAGCTCCTGGACGAGCGCTCCGTGGCGCCTCCACCACGGGCGCCCCTCGACCCACTCGAGGACGCGTCCCAGCTCCTCCGGCGTGCGGCACAGGAGCACGTCCTGCCCCCAGCTCCCGAAGCGCGGCTTGACGACGCACGGGAAGGGGATGACGGGGAGTGGCATGCCGGGAGCGATGTGCTCGGTCCACGGGCAGGGCAGGCCGGCGTGCACGAGGCGCTCCGCCGTCAGCAGCTTGTCGTGGGCGGCGAGCAGCGCGTCCGGGCCGTTCAGCACCCGGACGCCACGCTCCGCGAGCTCGGGGACGAGCTCCAGCCCCGGCTCGATGCCGTCGAGCGTGGGCAGGACGTCGAGGCGCGTGAGCGCGACGTCGCCGGGGCCGAGGATCGAGCTCGCCTCCTGCGGCCACAGGACCCGCGCGTCAACGCCGAGCCCGCGCCACGCGTATGCGAGCTGCAGGTTCGTGCGCGTCGGAGTCCCGAGCAGCGCGAGGATCACGCCTCCACGCTCGCGCACGGGAGATCGCGCCGTATCCGCGTCAACCCGGATCGTGCTGCGGGTGTTCCGCGTGCGCACCGGGCCTCGTACCGGACCGGCGCTCAGATCGGGATGACCAGGCTCTGGAGGTCGCGCGGGTAGTACGTGAGGATCTCGATGCCGTCGTCGGTCACGAGCACCGTGTCCGAGTGGCGGAAGCCGCCGAGGTCGGGCGCGTACAGGCCCGGCTCCACCGTGAACACCATCCCCGGCCTGATCTCGGTGTGGTCGCCGGTGTCGAGGAACGGGCCCTCGTGGTAGCGGAGCCCGATCGCGTGACCGGTGTGATGGCGCCAGTGCGCGAAGAGGTCGTGCTGCGCGAAGTAGGCGCGGACGGCCTTGTCGACGTCCGAGCAGCGCGCGCCCGGCCGTATCGCCTCGAAGGCGACCTCCTGCAAGGTCTTCATGTGGCCGAAGAGCCGCTCCTGCTCGGGCGAGGGCTCGCCGACGATCATCGTCCGCTCGAGCTCGGAGAGGTAGCCCCACACGGGCGCGCTCGCCCCGGTCACGAGGACGTCGCCGGCGCGGAACGTGATGTTGCCGGCGAGCGCGTGCGGGATCGCCGAGTTGCGCCCGATCTGCCCGCGGTACCCGGCGTGCGCGCCGCTTCCGAACGCGCTCTGCGCCCGGTAGATCTCCCCGATCGCGTCCAGCATCGCGAACGTCGCCTCGTCGCTCGCGCGCTGCGAGACCTCGGTCTCCGTGACGCCGGGCCTCGTGTAGCGCTGGAGGAGCCGGTGTGCGAGGTTGCTCCAGCGGACGCTCTCCCGGATGAGCGCGACCTCGGCGGGGGACTTGACCGCCATCTGCTCCTCGATCGCCTCGACGACCCTGACGACGGTGGCACCCGAGAGGTCGGAAAGGGTGGGCCCGCGGTAGCCGAGGATCCAGGGGTAGCCGTCCTGATCCGCACCGACGCGGCCGGTGAGGCCGAGGTCGGAGAGGACGCGCTCGAGAGCCCCCTCCGCCCGCGGCTCGCCCGGGTACTCGTCGTAGTGCTCGACGCGGTCGAGCGTCGAGCGTGCCTGCGCGTGCTCGAGCTCCAGCCGGGGAACGACGAGCGCGCGTGTGCCGTCGGCGCCCAGCACGAACGCGATCGGACGCTCCGTGGGGACGAACGCGAAGCCCGCGTAGTAGAGGACGTAGTACGGGTCGAACAGCACGACGCCCGAGAGGCCGTCGGCGGCGACGTGCTCGAGGAGCGCGTCACAGCGCGCGCGGTGCTCCTCGGGCGTGATCGCGATCGAGCTCACCACCGCACGGGAGCGTAACCGGCCTCCGCGGTCGTGACGGTACTGTCACGTGATGGCCGCTGTGCCGGAAGTCAGCCTGCGAGAGGTCACCGCGGAGACGGTGCGCGCGGTCTGCGCCCTGGACGTGAGTCCCGATCAGCGCGGGTACATCGCTCCGAACGCGGTCTCGATCGCGCAGGCGCACTTCGAGCCGAAGTCGTGGTTTCGCGCCGTGTACGTGGACGACACACCGGTGGGCTTCGCGATGCTCCACGAGGACCCGGAGCAGCAGGAGTACTACCTGTGGCGGTTCATGGTCGCGGGCGAGCACCAGGGCAAGGGGTACGGGCGGCGAGCGCTCGACCTCGTCGTCGCGCATGTGCGCGAGCAGCCGGGCGCGAAGGAGCTCGTCTCGAGCTACGTGCCCGGCGACGACGGCCCAGGCGAGTTCTATCGCCGGTACGGGTTCGTCGAGACGGGAGAGGTCGACGAGGGCGAGCTCGTCATCCGGCTCGCGCTCGAGCCGGAGGAGGAGTTCGGATAACCGCACCCCGATAGGCGGGCAGGCCGCATTCCCGAAACGCTCTGCCCGCGCGATCCTCCGTCGGCGATGTCCCCTCTCGCCCTCGATCCCACCCTGCGCGCGCTGCTCGACGGGCTCGCCCGGGCGCGCGGCAAGCTGGCCGGACCGGCGAGCCTGGCCGTCGTCGAGCGGGCGCTCGAGCGCTGCGAGATGCCGCCGCTGCACGTCCACCAGGAGCCCGAGGGCTTCCACGTGCTCGAGGGCAGCCTCCTCGTCGTCGTGGGCGGCTCGACGGTGCGCCTCGAGGCCGGGCAGTCCGTCGTCGCGGCGGCGGGTGTCCCGCACACGTACCGGGCCGAGTCGGAGGGCACGCGCTACCTGGCCGTCTCCTTCGTGGCGTCCGTCGAGCAGTACGAGGGGTTCCTCCGCGCAGCGGCACTGCCCGTGCGTTCGGAGGCGAGCGGGTCGCACGAGAGCGACCGCGCCGTGACGTCGATCGCCCGCGAGAACGGCATCACCGTGCTCGGTCCACCGGGCGCGGTGCCCGCCGAGGCCACCCTCGCCGCCTGACGCGCTCTCGGAGAGCACGGATGCCCGGCAGGCCCGTCGAGGTGGACGGAGCGGCGCCGGAGTCGAACCGACCGAGCCGTGGGCTGCACGACCGCACTGGTTTTGAAGACCAGCTGGGCCACCGGGCCCATGCCGCTCCGCCGCGCAGGCTAGCGGCGCCACTTCGAGCGGGGCACCGCGGTACGCTCACCACCGATGTCCCGCAGGGGCGTTCTCGCACTCGTGATCGCAGCGGGGACGCTCGCCTTGGCGGGTCTCGGAGCGTGGTTCATCGTCCTCCGCGACACGGCCGAGCCGGCGAGCGTGGAGGAGGCCGTGACGACATTTCGCGAGGAGACCCAGACCCGCTCGGGTCAGCCCACTCCGGTGCCGGAGGGCGTCTACGTCTACGTGACGGACGGGTTCGAGAGGACGGACGCGCTCACCGAGGTCACGCATCGGTACCCGCGCCGCTCGACGATCACCGTCACGTCCGACCCGTGTGGGCTCCGCCTGCGGTGGGACGTCCTGAAGGGACGGTCGACCACGTGGACGATCTGCGTCGTCTCGGCCGGGTGGGACGTGGCGAGCCAGGACGAGCGGCACACGTTCTTCGGCAGGACGGAGCGCACGACGTACACCTGCACGGACACGCCACTCCGTCCCTCCGGTGACCGGCCCGGAACGGCCTTCGCCCTCTCGTGTACGACCGGGGAGGCCGACGAGCGGGGCGCGGGGCGGGTCGTCGCGCGGGAGACCCTGCGGGTCGCCGGAGACCCGGTCGAGACCGTCCACGTTCGGAGGCGGACCACCCTTGCGGGCGACATCCGCGGACGCTCGGCGCAGGACGTCTGGCTGGCACGCGACTCAGGAGTCCCGGTACGGATCGTCATGACGACGGACACGACCAACGACTCGCCGGTGGGCGACGTGCACTACGAGGAAAGCGTGTCCCTTCGACTGCGGTCGCTCTCGCCGAGGCGATGAGCGTCGCAGATCGGCTCGCCGCGCTCCGCCTTGCCCCCGACGGGCAGCCGAGGCAGGCGCCGTTCGGACGAGGCCCGCTCGCGGCGCGGGCGCTCCGCGGCGCGATCGTGGGCGCGAGCGCCCTCGCGAGCCGGGCGCCGGCCGGCATCGTCGGCCCGGCCGCGACCGTGGGGGGAACCGTGGAGTGGGCGCTCCGCCCGGCGAAGAGGCGCCGGCTCGCGTCCAACCTGTGCCACGCGGCGGGGCTGCCGCCGGAGCACCCGCGCGTGCAGGAGCTCGTGCGCCGCGAGGTCGTCAACGAGGCGCGCCGCTCGGCCGACTTCCTGTGGGCGCTCGCCAGGCCGGATGAGCTCGTCGAGACGACGGAGGTCGTGGGGCGCGAGCACATCGCGCACGCGCTCTCGCGCGGCCGCGGCGTGCTGCTCGTGTCGACGCACGTCGGCGGCTGGGAGGTCGCGACGGCGCTCGCGAAGGAGGTCGTGCCCGTCCCGACGACCGTGATCGTGACCGACGACTGGCTGGCGTGGGCGGTCGCAGGCCTGCGCGTCCGGGCCGGGCTCGGCCTCCTGTACGACTCCGAGCCGACGGCGAAGGCCGCGCGGCTGCTTCGAGAGGGCGAGGCCCTCCTGGTGCTCGGCGACTACGCGAAGCCGTGGATGCGCACGCACCCGGTCCGTCTGCTCGACGCCGTCGCAGAGCTCCCGGCCGGGATCGCCGTGCTCTCGCGGCTGTGCGGCACCCCTGTCGTGCCGTTCACCGTGCTGCCGGTCGCGCTGCGCAGGTGGCGCGTGGAGATCGAGTCGCCGCTCGAGCCACCGGCACGAGACGGAGGGCAAGTCGCGGAGAAGGCCCTCCTGCAGGACCTCGCCGACCGCTGGACGCTGACGTTGCGGGCGCACGCCGAGCACTGGGCCGCCGTCTACCCGATGACCTGGCGCGCCGTATGACGAGCCGGTTCTCGCTGCGGCGCGAGGTGTCGCTCGCCCTCGCCGTGTACGGCGTGTATCTCCTCGTGCGGCGGATCGCGCTCGGCGGTGACGGGCGCGCCCGGGCCCGGAGGAACGCCGAGCGGATCGTGGCCGCGGAGGAGCGTCTCGGGATCGGTGTCGAGACGTCCCTCCAGCGCGCAATCCTCCGCTTCCCACGCCTCGTGCACGGGCTCAACGTGGGGTACGGGCTCTTCAACGTGAGCCTGACCGTGGGCTGGCTGGTCCTCTTGTACCGGCGCCGCGACCCGGCATACCACCGGGTCCGCCGGGCGTGCGTGCTCGCCCATCTCGGCGCGCAGCCGGTCTTCCTCCTCTTCCCCGCGGAGCCCCCGCGCGCTCTCGACGGCTTCGTCGACACCCTGTCCGAGGTGAGCGGGCTCGACCTCGAGCATCCGTTCCTCGTCCGCTTCTACAACCCCGTGGCCGCGATGCCGAGCCTGCACGTCGCCTTCGCGGTTCTCACCGGGGCCGCGATCGCGGACCGCGCCGAGAGCGCCCCGGGGAAGACGGCCGCGTACGCGTATCCCGTGCTCGTGACCGCGGTCGTCGCGGCCACCGGGAACCACTACGTGCTCGACGCCGTCGCCGGTGCCGCTCTCGGGGCGGCGGCGAGGAGCGTCGCCTGAGCGCGCGGCCGGAGCGACCGCTCCCGTCGCGCCGCCGGGCGGCTCTCGCCGTCGCCGTGGCGCTCCTCGTCGGAGTCGGAGTCGCGGTGCTCATCGGGAGGGCGGCCGGGTTCGGCGCGGTCCGGGACGAGATCGCGGACGCGGACTCGCGATGGTTCCTCGTCTGCCTCGCCGCCGAGGTCGCCGCGTTCGCCGCGTATGCGCTCGTCGTGCGCGCCGCGCTCGCGTGGCGCGGAGGGCCAGAGCCCGGCTTCGGGCTCTCCGCCCACGTCACGCTCGCGAGCCTCGGTGCCACCAGGATCGTCGCCGCCGCGGGAGCGGGAGGGCTCGCCGTGACGTACTGGTGCTTCCGGCGGGCGCAGCTCTCGACCCGGGACGCCCTCGTGCGGGTGCTCGGCCTCAACACGCTCGTCTACCTGGCGTTCGGCGTGGGTGCGTGGGTCGCCGCGCTGCTCGCCACCCTCGGTGTTCTCGGCCAGGCGCCGGTCGCGCTCACCGCGCCCTGGCTCGCCGTCGTGCCGCTCTGCCTCGTCGCGGCGAGGCTCGTCACGGAGCCGCGACGCGTCGAGCGCTTCACGCGCCCGGGCGGGTCGCTGGTCCGCCGCGCGCTCTCGTACGGCATCGCGGGGGCGGGATGGGTGCGGGAGGTCCTGCGCGATCCCGAGGGGCCGCGAGCGTCCGGGGCTGCCGCAGTCTACTGGGCGGGGGACGTCGTGTGCCTGTGGGCGGCGCTCCAATCGGTCGGGCAGCCGCTCCCGCTGGCGGAGCTCGTGCTCGCGTACGCGACGGGGTACGCGGCCATGATCCTGCCGCTGCCGCTCGGGGGCGTCGGAGGCGTCGACGCCGCGATGACGTACGCCCTCACCGCCGTGGGCGTGCCGCTCGCGCCGGCGCTCGTGGCCGTTGCCGTCTACCGCCTGTTCGGATACTGGGTGCCCACGATCCCCGCTCTCGCCGCGCTCGCCTTCCTGCCCCGCGCGGGGCGGAGTCTCGAGCGGGCGGCGCAGTCGACGGCCTAGGATCGTGGAGATGCGTGGTCTCGGCATCGCTGCACTCGCGCTCCTGCTCGCCGTGCCGGCGACCGCGGCGGCGCCGATCAAAGCGAAGCTCACGACGAGCAGCCCGGCGCCGGTCGTCGACCAGCCCTGGCGGTACACGCTGACCGTGCGGAGCGCGGCGGGTGCGCCGCTCGCCGCGAAGGCGAAGCTCCAGATCCTCGTCGGCGAGACGGTCGTGGGGTGCTGGAAGGACGGCGCGATGGCCCAGTGCTTCAGCCAGGCTGCGGGCGACTGGATCGCGTTCAGGGGGAAGAAGACCGGCGTGCTGCGCTTTCCGGCGGAGTCGGTCGGCGCGAAGCTCACGTTCCAGGCGACGGTGAGGGCGTCGAGGCAGGTGCGTAGGCTGCGCGCGCGGGTCACCGTCAAGGCGAGGCCCTGAGCCCGTTGCGGGCAGCTCGTGCCCGCTGCGTCGAGTCCCGCCGGCGTGGCTGACGGCTAGGGCCGCGAGCGCCAGCTCGTGAGGTCGAACCGCTGGTTGAGGCGGCGGAGCACGGACCGCGCGACGAGGTCGCCCGCCGCCCGCTCGAAGTGGACGCCGTCGTCGGCGCGCATCTTCACGAGCCTGCCCGACGGTCTCGCCGCGTACTGCGCGTAGCCGCCGTCGTCGCCCGCGAAGAGGAAGTAGGTGTCGAGGTAGGACACGCGCCGGGGCCGCTTCGCGGCCTCGGACTGGACGATCGTGTTGATCGCGTCGAAGCGGCGGGTCTGCTCCGTGTCGTCCGTGACCGGAAGCCCGATCCAGACGAGGTGGGCGCCGTGCCTCGTGGCCGAGTCCATGACCACGCCCACCCGGCGCCGGTACTCGGCCGTCCAGGTCTCGCTCCCGAACGGGCCGATCTCGACGCCCTCGGGGAGCCCGGTCATGAAGTCGTGCTCGTCGTTGCCGCCGAGCATCAGCACGATCGCGTCGGCCTCCGTCTCGCGCGCCTCGTCGCGCACGTGGCGGAACCAGTTGAACACGTCCGGCCGTTCGAGCCCGCTCGCGATCCGTCCGTCCACCTCGCCGACCGGCTCCAGGACGCGGCTCGAGCCGGCGGCGCGAAGCAGCGACTCGCCGGGAACGACCACGAGCGAGTCGCCGGCGATCCAGAGGCGGAGCTTGCGTTCGGGCGAGAACCGCTCCCTCTCGGGCGCCGGGGCGGGACGTGCGGATGGCGGCTCGGGCTCGGCGACCTCCGTGTCGACGACGTCGTCCTGCGAGCGGCCGAGCGCCGACTTGAGCGCGCGGCGCGGCCGGTCGAGCAGCAGCGCGTCGCTCGCGGAGGCGAGCGGCTCCGTCGCGGCGAGCGCCACGTCGCGCTTCCACCCGTCGGGCTGGATCTGCGCGGACTTGTGCAGGCCCGGCGCGTTCAGCAGGAGGCTGAGGAGCACCGCCCCGAGCACGGTCGCGATCGCAGCGCCGGCGGACTGGAGCCGGCGGCCTCCTTCTCCGACGCGTCTGCGCGGCCTCCGTCGTCTGCGGTTCGTGTCCGGCATGGCTCAGAACTGGAAGTAGATGAACGGGGCGACACCCTCGGGCCCCATCGCGTGGGTCACGAGGAGGGCGACCGAGAGGACGGCGGCCTGCGCGGGCACCGGCAGTCGCGAGAACCGGGCCATGAGGACGAGGGGGAGCCGGCGCGGCAGGTACTGCGAGCCGATCCCGACGGCGATGGCGGCGAGCACTCCGCCCGTGACGAGCGGTGAGGGCTCGCCCCAGGCCGTGAACAGCCTGACGATGACGTCCCAGGCGTCCGCGAACGAGTCCGCCCGGAAGAAGATCCAGGCGAAGCAGACCACCTGGAACGTGACGAACCGGTGCCAGGCGCGGCGAAGGCCGGAGACGGGGCGCTCGACGAAGCCGGGACGACTGCGCCACCAGCGCTCGGCCACGAGCGCGGTGCCGTGGATCGCGCCCCAGGCGACGAACGTCCAGCCGGCACCGTGCCAGAGCCCGCCGATCAGCATCGTCAGCATGAGGTTGCGGTAGGTGAAGAGCCGGCTCCCGCGGTTCCCGCCGAGCGGGATGTAGACGTAGTCGCGGAGCCAGCGCGACAGCGTCATGTGCCAGCGTCGCCAGAAGTCCCGGATCGAGGTGGCCGTGTACGGCGCATCGAAGTTCTGCGGGAAGTGGAAGCCGAGGAGCAGCGCGATGCCGATCGCGATGTTCGTGTAGCCGAAGAAGTCGGCGTAGATCTGGACGGAGTAGGCGTAGACGCCGACGAGCACCTCGAGCGAGGAGTGCCGGCTCGGAGCGCCGAAGACCTGGTCGACGATGCTCGAGGCGAGGTGGTTCGCGATCACCACCTTCATGAAGAGCCCCGTGCCGATCAGGAAGAAGGCGCGCGAGGAGTCGACGTAGCGCGGGTCGCGCGGGGAGTCGAGCTGGGGAACGAGCTCGCCCGGGCGCACGATCGGCCCGGCGACGAGGTGCGGGAAGAAGGAGAGGTACGCCGCGAACTTCCCGATGCCGGTGGGCTCGAAGTCCCGCCGGAAGACGTCGACCACGTAGCTGATCCCCATGAAGGTGAAGAAGGAGATCCCGACGGGAAGGACGATCGAGCGCGCCTCCAGCGGCACGTCGACCCCGGCCCAGGCGAAGGCGTTGCTCGACGACGTGACGAAGAAGTCGTAGTACTTGAAGTAGCCGAGGAGAGCCACGTTGCCGGCGACCGCGGCCAGGAGGAGCCGCTTGCGCGCGCCCACCTCCTCCCGGCGGTGGATCGCCGTCGCGAACAGCTGGTTCCAGAGGATCGAGGCGGCGAGCAGGAAGCAGAAGCGCCAGTCCCAGCCAGCGTAGAAGACGAAGCTGGCGACGATGATGAAGGGGCGCCAGCGCTCCCCGCGCGGCATCAGGAGCCACGAGAGCGGGAGCACGATCAGGAAGAAGACCGTGAACGTCGCGGTCGGGAAGAGCATCGGCGGTCGCCTTACGTGGTCACGCGCGGGCACTCCCTCGCCACGGCGTCCGCGATCGCCGCCGCCCGCGCTCGGTACCCGGCGACGCCGACGTGCACGCCGTCGGCGGAGAGCCACTCCGGATGACGTCGCACCATTCCCACCCAGTCGACGAGAACGAGGTTCCGGTGGCGCCCGGCGGTGCGGGAGAGCGCGCGGTTGAGGCGGTCGTACGTCGCTCCGGCCGCCGGCGGACGCACGATCGTCGGCCAGACGACGCAGCGCTCCCTGCCGGCGGCCCGGACGATGCTCGAGACGGATCGGATGAAGGTGGACACGATCCGCGGGTCGTCGTTCGTGCCCGCGCTGACGACGACGACCGCCGGCAGCGCCGCGCGCCGCCGTGCCACCAGTGCGGCGGCGTCGTAGGCGTGCAGGCCGACGTCGTGACGCCGCTCGACGCGGTAGCCAGGGAGACGGCTGCGCAGGAAGGGCGCCGCGCCGACGCTCAGCGAGTCGCCGAGGTCGAGCAGGGCGCGCGCCCGCGTCGCGTCGTCAGCTCCGGCGCCTGCCGGGGTCGACGCGGAGCCGGCGAGCGCAGCGGTGGCGGCGAGCACGGCGATCGCGGTCCGACGAACGAAGGCGGCCTCCCGCACCCGCGTGAGGGTAGCGCGCTCGTCGTACGCGCACCGGGACCGGGCGACGTCCGCCGTCTACTCGGCGACGGGCGGCGGCAGCCTCGCGCCGGAGTCGCCGTCACCTCGGGCGATCTCCGGGACGGCCTCGCGGGCGGGCGCGGCGAACCACGATCCCTCAGGCCCCGCGTAGCGGCCGAAGGCGGCCTCGTTGCGCCGGCGCGCCGCGCGCTCGGTCGCCCACTCCGCGAGCGCCACGAGCGCCCAGGCCGCGCCCATGATCGCGATGACCAGCACCGTGTCGAGCCTCGCGACGGCGACCAGGCAGGCGACGGTGACCAGGAACGCGATCTCGAGGAAGAGCCGGGGCACCGGTGGGCGCCTCGCCGCCGGGCTCGCGACGGAGCGCAACCAGGGGCTCCCGTCACGACGGGCCGGTGCGCTCGCTTCCCAGCCGGGTGCGTCGGCGTCGGCGGGCGGCAGTGCGCGCCGCTCCGACTGCAGGGCCTGGAGCTCGGCCTGGAGCCCGCCCACCTGCTCCGACAGGGCGCGGACGGCCCCGAGGAGCTCGGACGCCTCGACCTCCGCGGATGCGCGCGAGCCCCGCGTCGTCTCGCCGGGATCCGCCATGGGCTAGTCGCCCGCTGGGCGTGCGCGCATCTCCTCGAGCGCGGCACGGCCCTCGTCGTGCACCTCCGCCCGCCGATCCGCGACCGTCGCGTCGGGGACGACCTCCGCCGTGCGCGAGTCGTCCTGCGAGCGGGTCTCGGCGAGCTTCCGGCGGAGCTCGTCCGCCGGATCCTCGACCGCCGTGGCGGGCGCCGAGGGCTGCTGCCCGGGCGCGACCGCCCCCTTTCGCCGCTTCAGTCGGCGGGCAAGGGCCGCGATCCCGAGCGTGACGATGCCCCAGGTGACGAGTCTGCGCATGGGCCGATGGTACCGCGGCCGTGCGCGTGCAGCCGGGGTCGTGATCCGCCCAGCGGTCGAATCGACCCGACGAAGCCGCCGCCCGTCGCGGTCTTGTCGCTACAATCCCGCAGCTTCCTGCCTCGCACCGGTAGCCGCCCGTTCCCGGCGGAGCCGTCACGCGGCGAGGCCGACCAGACCGAAGGAAGGAGTCGAGGGAACGTGACCGAGTACGAGATCCTGCTGCTGCTCGACCCGGACCTGGAGGAGGCCCGGCAGTCCGAGATCGTCACCCGCGCGCGCGGGCTCGTGGAGAAGGGCAGCGGCACCTGGGACCTGCACGACGTCTGGGGGCGGCGCAAGCTCGCCTACGAGATCGGGCACAAGGGCGAAGGGACGTACCACCTGCTGCAGTTCACGTGCGACGCGGCCACGCTCGACGAGATCTCGCGCGTGCTGCGCATCGACGACGGCGTCATGCGGCACATGGCGACACGTCGGATCCAGGGGAGTCCCGCCCGGCCCGTAGCGGTGAGCGCGCCCACGCGCGAGGATGCAGCGAGCGCGTCCGACGTCGAGGAAGAGGAGGAATAGGAGATGGCCCGCAACATCAACCGCGTCATCGTCGTGGGCAACCTGACCAGGGACCCGGAGCTCAGGCACACGCCGTCCGGGACGGCGGTCTGCTCGCTCCGGATCGCGGTGAACACCACGCGCAAGGACGAGTCGGGCCAGTGGGTCGACAAGCCGAACTACTTCGACGTCACCGTCTGGGGCCAGCAGGGCGAGAACTGCGCCCAGTACCTCTCGAAGGGCCGCCCCGTCGCCATCGACGGCCGCCTCGAGTGGCGCGAGTGGGAGGCGCAGGACGGCTCGAAGCGGCAGGCGGTCGACATCGTGGCCGACAACGTCCAGTTCCTGGGCGGGCGGCAGGAGGGTGAGGGCGCGGCCTACGTGCCCGCCGGCACGGCCGGCGCGACCGGCGGCGCCGACGACTTCCCGCCTTCGCCCGCAGACGACGACATCCCGTTCTGATGGTGCCGAACGACCGGACCCTGCTCCCGCAGCCGGTCGCGGGGCGATCCGTGAAGGCGGCCGCTCCGCGGCCGCGGCGCCCAGACCTCACACTCACGGCCTAGGAGAGACATGGCAACGAAGAAGCCGACGACCAGGAGGCGGACGGGGCCGACCACGGCGCCGGGCAGGCGCAAGAGCTGCCACTTCTGCCGCGACAAGGTCGACGAGATCGACTACAAGAACATCGCCCAGCTCCGCCGCTACCTCTCGGAGAAGGGCAAGATCCGCTCGCGTCGCATCACGGGTGCGTGCCGTCGCCACCAGCTCCAGGTGGCCGCGGCGGTGAAGCGCGCCCGCGAGATGGCGATGCTCCCCTACGTCTCGCAGTGATGGAAGTCATCCTGCTACAAGACGTCGAGAAGCTCGGCCTGCGCGGCGACGTCGTCGACGTCGCCCGCGGCTACGCGCGGAACTACCTGCTCCCGCGCCGCCTGGCCGAGACGGCCACGCCCGCCCGCGTCACGGAGCTGCGCCGCGTCGACGCAGAGCGCGCGAAGCACGAGGCCCGGACCTCGGAGCAGGCCCACGAGATCGCGGAGCTCCTCGGGAAGACGGTGCTCCGGTTCGAGGTGAAGGCCGGGCCGACCGGGTCGTTGTTCGGCTCCGTCACGCCCTCGGACGTCGCCGACGAGCTCTGGCGGGCGCGCAAGGTGAGGGTCGACCGGCGGAAGGTCGCCATCGACCCGATCAAGCGCATCGGCCGGTTCATGGTCCCGATCGAGCTCTTCCAGGACGTGCACGTCGAGGTGAAGACGCTGGTCGTGCCCGAGGGCGGGGAGCTTCCTCCGGAGGAGGAGCTCGCTGCGCTGGAGGCGGCGGAGTCGGAGGCGGCCGCCGCGGCCGAGGCCGAGGCGAGGGCGGTGCACGAGGACGCCGAGTCGGTCATCGCGGAGCTGATCGAAGTGGAGCAGGAAGCCGAGCCGGAAGCGGAGGCCGCCGCCGAGGGCGCGCCCGTCCCGGATGCGGCCGAGGGCGATCCGTCGGACGACCCCGCGGACGACGAGGACGAGGCCCCCGCGGCACCGTCCGCACCCGCCGCGGAGTAGCGCCGGGAGCGGTGGGTGCGTGGTCGAAGCCCGACGGCTTCGACCCACGCCCTTCCGCGACGATCTCCACAGGCCTGTTGAGAGCTCGCCGCAAATCCCGCTCCGTGCGCATGTTTCCGGCTGGACAACTCGCCCGGCGCTGTCGACAGGACGTCCGCATCCGGGGATAACATCCGAACACATGTTCCGTTCTCCCTGCACGGCGGCGTCGGGCGGTTCGCGCTGGACGCCGTCCGGCGGGGAGGCTTGACTCCCACGCGCCCATGAGCTCCGCCGAGCTGACCCGCGCCGGGGATCGTGTCGCCGCGATCGTCCCGCCCCAGAACCTCGAGGCCGAGGAGTCGGTCCTCGGCGCCATGCTGCTCTCGCCGACCGCGGTCGGCACCGTCAGCGAGATCCTCGCGGCCTCGGACTTCTACCGCGAGAGCCACGCGAAAATGTTCCGGGCCGCCCTCGGGCTCTGGGGGAAGGGCGAGCCGGTCGACGCGATCACCCTCGCCAACGAGCTCGACGAGCGCAGCGAGCTCGACGCCGTCGGCGGGCAGGCGAGAGTGGCCGAGCTCGCGGCGCTCGTCCCCTCGACGTCCAACGTCGAGCACTACGCGCGGATCGTCAAGGAGATGGCGACGCTGCGTGGCCTCGTCCGCGCGGGCCAGGAGATCACGAGGCTGGGGCAGGACCGCCCCGGCGAGGTGACGGACCTCGTCGACCGGGCCGAGCAGATCGTCTTCGAGCTGGGGCAGCAGCGCGTGACGAGCGACTTCGCGCACATCGAGACACTCCTCAAGGAGAGCTTCGAGCGGATCACGCAGCTGTACGAGGCGGGATCCGAGATCACGGGGATCCCGAGCGGCTTCCGCGAGCTGGACCTCCTGACCTCGGGCTTCCAGCCCGGCAACCTCGTGATCCTGGCCGCGCGGCCCTCGATGGGGAAGTCCGCGCTCGGCCTGTGCATCGCGGCGAACCTCGGCGTCCGCCACGAGATCCCCGTTGCGCTCTTCACGCTCGAGATGTCGAAGGCCGAGGTGACGCAGCGGATGATGTGCAGCGAGGCGAAGGTCGAGTCCCAGCGCCTGCGGAGCGGCCGGCTCGCGCCCGACGACTGGCCGCGCCTGACGACCGCCTGCGACCGGCTGATGAAGGCACCGATCTACGTCGACGACACGGGCTCGACCACGATCATGGAGCTCCGCTCGAAGGCGCGGCGGCTGAAGTCACGGGAGCCCAAGCTCGGCCTCATCCTCGTCGACTACCTGCAGCTCATGACCTCGGGGTCGACCGTCGAGAACCGGGTTCAGGAGGTCTCGCAGATCTCGCGCGCGCTCAAGGTGCTCGCGCGCGACCTCGAGGTGCCGATCGTCGCGATGTCGCAGCTCTCGCGCGCGGTCGAGCAGCGTCACGACAAGCGCCCGATCCTGTCCGACCTGCGCGAGAGCGGGAGCCTCGAGCAGGACTCGGACCTCGTCGCCTTCGTGTACCGCGACGAGTACTACCTGGGCGAGGAGTCGGACCAGCAGGGGATCGCCGAGATCCACCTCTCCAAGCACCGGAACGGGCCGACCGGCACGGTGAAGCTCTCGTTCCTGCGCCGGTACGCGAAGTTCGCCGATCTGGCCGCGGCGTAGCGGCGCGGCGGCGCCGGCCGCGGTGTCCGGAAGCCCCGTGATCGTCGTCCCGACCGACCTGCGTGACCGCGCTCGGGTTCCGCGCGTACGGGGCACGGAAGCCACCGTCACCGCGCCCTACGGAGGCGCGGAGATCGAGCCTACGGCCGCGCCGGCGCGGTCCACGCGCGGTCGTGGACCGGGGACGGCTCGGGATCCCGGTCCCGCCTCTCTAGGCTGGCGGGCGTGGCCGTGGTCGTCGAAGCGCAGGTGCCCGGGAGCCGCCGCACGATCGCCGGCTACTACACGCTCGCCGGGCTGTACACGCTCTCGGCCGCGGCGATCTGGGGCGTCAACACGCTCTTCCTCCTCGATGCCGGCCTGAGCTTCTTCGAGGTCTTCCTCGCGAACGGGGCGTACTCGCTCGGGACCGTGCTCTTCGAGGTGCCGACGGGGGTCGTGGCGGACACGCTCGGACGGCGCGTGTCCTTTCTCTCCAGCGTGGCGGTGCTGGCCGCGTCGACGCTCCTGTACGTGGGGCTGGCGGAGGTCGACGCGGGCGTGGTCGCCTTCGCCGCCGCGTCGATCCTCATGGCGCTCGGGTTCACGTTCTACTCGGGCGCGATGGAGGCCTGGCTCGTCGACGCACTCGCCGCCAGCAGCTACGAGGGGCTGCTCGACCGCGTCTTCGCGCGCGGCCAGCAGGTGACGAGCGCGGCGATGCTCGTCGGGACGGTCGGCGGCGGGCTGCTCGGGCAAGTGGATCTGAGCCTCCCGTACGTCGTTCGCTCGGCGCTCCTCGTCGCCGTGTTCGCGGTGGCGCTCGTGGTGATGCACGACGTCGGCTTCACGCCGCAGCGGCTGCCGCGCCGCGCGCTGCCGTCCGCGATCGCCGCGAACGCGCGTGCCGGCGTCGCCTTCGGCTGGGCCCAGCGGCCGATCCGGCTGCTCATGCTCGCCGCCTGCCTCCAGGGCGGCTTCTTCATTTGGGCCTTCTACGCCTCACAGCCCTACCTGCTCGAGCTCCTGGACAGCGACGCCGTCTGGGTCGCCGGCCTCGTCACGGCGGGCATCGCCGGGTCGATGATCGCCGGGAACCAGGTCGTGGAGATCGCGTCCCGGTACTGCGCGCGGAGGACGACGCTGCTGCTCTGGGGAGCGGCGATCCAGAGCGTCGCGGCCGTCGTCCTCGGGCTCGCCGGGTCGTTCTGGGTCGCGCTCCCGGCCCTGCTCTGCCTCACCGCGGGAACCGGGGTCGTCGGCCCGGTCCGCCAGGCGTATCTCCACCAGCTGATCCCGTCCGAGCAGCGGGCCACCGTCGTCTCCTTCGACTCCATGGTCTCGGGAGTGGGTGGCGTCGGCGGGCAGGTCGGCCTCGGGGCGATCGGCGAGGCGCGCTCCGTGGGAGCGGCCTTCGTCGTCGGAGGGGTTGCGGCCGCGGGCGCGCTCCCGCTCTTCGCTGCGATCCGGAGGATCGGCGGCCCCGCGGACGGGATCGCCGGCGCCCGCGCGGGTGCCGAGTGCAGCTCGCCGTCGGGCCTCCCCGCGGTGGCGATGGTCGAGGGGGCCGTCGTCGACGATCTCGTGGCCGCCCGCAGCAGGTCCTCGGGCTAGCGCGCTCGCGGCGTGCGACACTCCGGCACGTGCCCGCGACCGTCATCGTCGGGGCGCAGTGGGGCGACGAGGGCAAAGGGAAGATCGTCGATCTGCTGGCGCAGGGCTCCGACCTCGTGTGCCGCTACCAGGGCGGTCCGAATGCCGGCCACACGATCGTGGTCGGGGGTGAGACCTACAAGATCCGCCAGATCCCGAGCGGCATCGTCGCCGGCAAGCGGAGCGCGATCGGCGCCGGCTGCGTGGTCGATCCTGCGGTCCTGATCGGTGAGCTCGACGAGCTCGCTCAGCGCGGCCACCGCACGGAAGGGCTGCTCTTCGTGTCCGGGAACGCGCACCTCGTGATGCCCTGGCACGTGGCGCTCGACGGCGCACGCGAGCGGCGGCTGGGGCGACTGCAGATCGGGACGACGCGCCGGGGCATCGGCCCCGCGTACGCGGACAAGGCGACCCGGATCGGGATCCGTGTCCAGGACCTGCTCGACCCCAAGATCCTGCGCCAGAAGCTCGAGCTCGCGGTCGCCGAGAAGAACGTCTGGCTCGAGCGGGTGTACGAGCTCGAGCCCTTCGACGTCGAGGAGATCGTCACCGCGTATCTCGGCCACGCCGAGCGGCTGCGGCCGTACGTCGCCGACACGTCGCTGCTCGTCGACCGTGCGCTCCGCTCCGGCGAGCGCGTGCTCTTCGAGGGCGCGCAGGGGACGCTGCTCGACCTCGACCACGGCACGTATCCGTTCGTCACCTCGTCCAGCCCCATCGCCGCCGGAGCCGCGGTCAGCTTCGGCGTCGGCCCCCGGCGCATCGACGAGGTCGTGGGCGTCGCGAAGGCCTACGTGACGCGGGTCGGGGAAGGCCCCTTCCCGAGCGAGATCGAGGGGCCAGACCAGGCGCGCGTGCAGGAGCTCGGGCACGAGTTCGGGACGGTGACCGGGCGGGAGCGACGGTGCGGCTGGCTCGACCTCGTCGCGCTGCGGTTCGCGGTCCGGGTCAACGGGATCACCTCCCTCGCGCTCACGAAGCTCGACGTCCTCTCCGACTTCGCCGCGCTTCCCGTGTGCGTGCGCTACCGGCTCGAGGACGGCACCGAGACCGAGGACCTGCCCGCGCACCAGAGCGACTTCCACCACTGCCGACCGGTCTTCGAGACGCTGGCGGGGTGGGGGTGCGAGATCGGCGACTCGCTGCCCCGGGCCGCGCAGGCGTACGTCTCCTTCGTGGAGGGTGCGCTGGACGTGCCGGTGACGCTCGTCGGTACCGGGGCCGCCCGCGAGCGGGTGCTCGCGTTGTCCTGATCCGCCGGCCGCGTCCGGGACGGTCAGGCAGGTTTCGTGAGGATGCGCGCGGGTATCATCGCCCGGCGCGATGAGGCCCGCGCCGTAACCGCCCTCCGGGGCTGATGGCTTCTACCAGCCCGTCCTCGTCGGAACCGGAGGTGCACTGGTGGAACCCATCCAGCTTGCGGCCGTGCTCGCCGCCGTCGTCGTGCTCGCGAGCGTCATCTCGGTCGAGCTCGGCGTCACCGTCGCGCTTGTCGAGCTGACCCTCGGCGTCCTCGTCGGCAACCTCTTCGACCTCCAGAGCCAGGAGTGGCTCGACTTCCTCGCGGCGTTCGGCTCCATCGTCCTCACGTTCCTCGCCGGCATGGAGGTCGACCCGGCGTACATGCGGCGCCGCCTTGGCGCCTCGGTCGGGATCGGAGGCATCTCGTTCGTGGGGCCGTTCCTCGTCGCCTCGGCGGTCGCCTACTTCGTTCTCGACTGGTCCGGGAAGGGCTCCCTGATCGCCGGCACGGCGCTGTCGACGACCTCGCTGGCGGTGGTGTACGCCGTCCTCGTCGAGCGTGGGCTGACGGACACGGGCATCGGGAAGCTGCTCATGAGCGCGACGTTCGTCACCGACCTCCTCACCGCCATTGCCCTCTCGGCGATCTTCGTGAAGCCGAGCCCCTGGTTCCCGGTGTTCGTCGTCGTCTCCGTCGCCCTGATCCTCGTCCTGCCCCGGATCGCGCCCTGGTTCTTCGGCCGCTACGGCGATCGCGTGATCGAGCCGGAGATCAAGCTCGTGTTCTTCTGCCTGTTCGTGTTGATGGTGCTCGCGGACATGTCGAACGGGCACGCGGTCCTGCCGGCGTTCGTGCTCGGCCTCGTGATGAGCCGGCACTACGCGGAGCACCGGGAAGAGCAGAAGCGGTTGCGTGTCGTCGCGTTCGCGCTGCTCACGCCCTTCTTCTTCATCAAGGGTGGGCTGAACGTGTCGCTCTCGGCCGTCGGCTCCAGCCTCGGCGTCCTCGTCGTCCTGCTCGCGGCGAAGATGGTGCCGAAGATCGCGCTCGTGTACCCGCTGGCGCGTCGGGCCGACCGGCGCCACGCGACGTTCAGCACCCTGCTCATGAGCACGGGCCTTACCTTCGGGACGATCTCCTCTCTGTACGGCCTGACCGCCGGGATCATCGACACGACCCAGTTCTCGCTGCTCGTGACCGTGGTCGTCCTGTCCGCCGTCGTCCCGACGGCGATCGCCGAGCGTTGGTTCCTCCCCGATGCGGAGCGAGAGCGGCGCGTCGACCGGCGGCGCGCATACCTCGAGAGTGAGGAGTACGTCTAGCGGAGCCCGTGCGGTCGCCGGGCAGCGGCGGTCGCTCGTAGACTCGCCGGGTGCGCGTTCTCCTGGTCGGATCCGGTGGGCGCGAGCATGCCCTGGCCTGGAGGCTCACGCGGGAGGGCGCGGCGGTGGATCTGCACGCGGCTCCCGGCAGTCCCGGAATCGCCCGCCTCGGCGAGTGCCACCCGATCCGGGCCGAGGACGGGGAAGGCCTGCTTGCCCTCTCCCACTCGCTCGACGTCGACCTCGTCGTCGTGGGGCCCGAGGCGCCGCTCGTCGCAGGTGTGGCCGACGCGCTTCGCCGTGCCGGGATCGCCGTCTTCGGGCCGGGCGCCGCCGCCGCGGCGATCGAGGGCTCGAAGTCCTTCGCCAAGGAGGTGATGGGAGCCGCGGGCGTCCCTACCGCTGCACCGCTGGCGATCGCGCGGCCGCCCTGCGTCGTCAAGGCCGACGGCCTCGCGGCGGGGAAGGGTGTCTACGTCTGCCGGTCGCAGGACGACGTGGACGCCGCGCTCCGGGCGGTGCGGAAGCTCGGCGCGGGCGTCGTCGTCGAGGAGCTCCTGGACGGGCCGGAGGTGTCGCTCCTCGCGCTGTGCGACGGGCACGACGCGATCGCGCTCCCGCCGGCGCAGGACTTCAAGCGCGCGTTCGACGGCGACGAGGGCCCGAACACGGGAGGGATGGGCTCGTACGCGCCGGTGCCGGGGATCGGTGCGGACGAGACCGAGAAGCTTCTCGAGACGGTTCACCGTCCGGTGCTCGCGGAGCTCCGGCAGCGTGGCGCCCCGTTCGTCGGGATCCTCTACGCCGGCCTGATGCTGACGGCCGACGGTCCTCGCGTCCTCGAGTTCAACTGCAGGTTCGGCGACCCGGAGACGCAGTCGGTCGTCCCTCTCCTCGACGGCGACCTCGGGGAGGCACTCGCCGCCGCGGCCGCGGGCGAGCTGGCCGGAGTCGCGCTCGAGACGCTCCCCGGCGCGGCGGTCACCGTCGTCCTCGCCGCCGGCGGCTACCCGGAGCAGGTCGACCGCGGGACGCCGATCACGGGCATCGAGCGGGCCGAGGAGCGAGGGGCGCTCGTGTTCCACGCCGGAACGGCGTTGCACGGCGACCGTCTCGTCACGAACGGCGGGCGGATCCTCGGCGTGACCGGCCTCGGCGACACGGTCGCGGCCGCCCGGGTCGCTGCCTACGAGGCGGTGTCCGAGCTCGAGCTGGGTGGAGCCCGGTATCGGGCGGACATCGCGGAGGCAGCTGCCGCAGGGCGCACCTTCACGCTCGCCGGTTAGCCGCGGGGCCGCGTTTTCGCCCCCGGCCCCGGGGGCCACCCCTTGCCTCCTCCCACTTCGAGCCTAGTCGGAGAACCGGCACGTGTGGGACACGACTTCGTGCCGGATCGTTGACAGAGGGAGCGCGGGAACCCGCCGACTAGAATCGCGTCGGTGATCGCCCGCTACTCCCGACCGGCAATGGCACGCGTCTGGTCGGAGGAGGCCAAGCTCGAGCGCTGGCTCGCGGTGGAGCTGGCGGCGCTCGACGCGTGGGCGCAGGTCGGAAGCGTCCCCGCCGGGTCGGTCGAGGCGATCAGGGAGCGCGCGAGCGCCCCGACTCCCCAACGGGTCGCCGAGATCGAGCGCATCACCAACCACGACGTCGCCGCATTCGTGGACGCGGTGGCCGAGGGGCTTGGCCCCGAGGGGCGGTGGTTCCACTACGGCCTCACGTCGTCCGACGTGCTCGACACGGCGCTGTCGCTTACGGTGCAGGACGCGGGGAAGCTCGTCCTCGAAGGGGTCGACCGGGCCATCACCGCCGTGGTCGAACGCGCCGAGGAGCACCGTGGCACGCTGACGATCGGCCGCACCCACGGAGTGCACGCCGAGCCGACGACGTTCGGCCTCAAGCTCGCGGGCTGGGCGTTCGAGCTCGCGCGTGACCGGCGACGCGTCGCGCAGGCCGTCGACGGCCTACGGGTCGGGAAGCTGTCCGGTGCGGTGGGCACCTATGCCTCCACCACGCCCGAGGTCGAGCGCATCGCCTGCGAATCGCTCGGTCTCGAGCCTGCCCCGACCTCGACCCAGGTGCTGCAGCGCGACCGGCACGCCGAGCTGCTGGCCGCGCTCGCCGTGCTCGCGTCGTCGCTCGAGCGCTTTGCGCTGGAGGTCCGGAACCTCGCGCGCACGGAGGTGCGCGAGGTCGAGGAGCCGTTCGCGAGCGGCCAGAAGGGCTCGTCCGCGATGCCGCACAAGCGCAACCCCATCGTGGCCGAGCGGATCTGCGGGCTTGCTCGGCTCGTGCGCGGCTACGCGGTGACGGGGCTCGAGAACGTGGCGCTCTGGCACGAGCGGGACATCTCGCACTCGTCCGCCGAGCGCGTGATCCTGCCCGACGCGTTTCTCGCCGTCGACTACATGCTCGATCGCTTCGCGTGGCTCGTGGGAGGCCTCGTCGTTCGCTCCGAGCGGATGCGCGCCAACCTCGAGGCGACGGGCGGGCTGTTCTTCAGCCAGCGCTTGCTGCTCGCGCTCGTCGACTCCGGGCTCGCGCGCGATGAGGCGTATCGCTCCGTGCAGCGCCACGCGATGCGCGCATGGGACGAGGGCCTCGACTTCCGCGATCTCGTCCGGTCGGACACGGCCATCGCGGGTCGCGTCGATCTCGACGAGGTGTTCGACGTCGGCGCGTTCACACGCCACGTCGACGTCGTCTTCCACCGGCTCCGGTCCCTGAGACACGAGGAGGCTGTTCATGCTTGACGCCGTTCACGTCGCGAGCGGAAAGGTGCGCGAGATCTACGCACTCGACGACGAGCGGCTGCTACTCGTCGCGAGCGACCGCATCTCGACCTTCGACGTCGTCCTGCCCACACCGATCCCGGACAAGGGCCGCGTGCTCACCGGCCTCTCCGCGTTCTGGTTCGCGAGGACGCAAGAGATCGTCCCGAACCACCTGCTCGAGCTTCGGCCCGACGGCAGGACGCTGGTCTGCAGGAAGCTCGAGATGCTGCCGATCGAATGCGTGGTACGCGGCTACCTGGCCGGCTCCGGCTGGAAGGACTACCGGGAGACGGGTGGCGTGTGCGGCCACGCTCTTCGGCCGGGGCTGCGCGAGTCGGACCGGCTGCCGGAGCCCATCTTCACGCCCGCCACCAAGGCGAGCGAGGGGCACGACGAGAACATCGACGAGGAGCAGGCTGCTGCGCTCTGCGGAGCGGAGCGGTACCGGAAAGCGAAGGAGGCGTCGCTCGCCCTGTACGCGTTCGCCGCACGTCATGCGGAGGAGCGCGGGATCATCCTCGCCGACACGAAGTTCGAGCTCGGCACCGCTCCGGACGGCACGCTCGTGCTCGGCGACGAGGCGCTGACTCCCGACTCGTCGCGGTTCTGGCCGCTGACCGGCTACGAGCCGGGCAGGCCGCAGCCGTCGTTCGACAAGCAGTTCGTCCGCGACTGGTGCGAGCGGACCGGTTGGGACAAGACGCCCCCCGGCCCCGAGCTGCCCGACGACGTCGTCGCCGGCACCCGGGCCCGCTACGCGGAGGCGTTCGAGCTGCTCACGGGCATCCCGTTCGACCGCTACCTGGCCGATCCCCAGGTCGTGCTCGCGTGAAGGCGGTCGTGCTCGTCCGGCCGAAGGACGGGATCCTCGACCCGCAGGGAGAAGCGGTGCAGGGCTCTCTCGAGAAGCTCGGCTTCGAGGTCGGCAGCGTGCGCGTCGGGCGAGTGATCGACGTGGACGTCACCGCGCGCGACGCGGACGACGCCCGGGCGCAGGTCGAGCGCATGTGCTCGGAGCTCCTCGCGAACCCGTTGATCGAGAGCGTCCAGATCCAGGTGGAGCCCGCCTCGTGACGGAGCGCCCGCGGGTCGCCGTCGTCGTGTTCCCTGGCTCGAACGACGACCACGACGCGGCGTGGGCGCTCGGCGCCATGGGCGGTGACCCGGTCCTCGTCTGGCATGCCGAGCATCAGTTGCCTCCCGACACCGGCGCGGTCGTGCTGCCGGGCGGCTTCTCGTACGGGGACTACCTCCGCCCCGGGGCGATCGCGGGTGTTGCGCCCGTCATGACCGCGGTGTGCGCGTTCGCGCAGGCCGGCGGCCCCGTGCTCGGGATCTGCAACGGGTTCCAGACCCTGTGCGAGGCGAGGCTTCTCCCGGGGGCGCTCAGGCCGAACCGCCAGCTCGAGTTCGTGTGCCGTGACGTCCGGGTGAAGGTCGAGAACCCGTCGACGCTCTTCACGCGACGGTGCGAGGAAGCCCAGCAGCTCGTCATCCCCGTGAAGCACGGGGACGGCGCCTGGTACGCGGACGAGGGGACGTTCGTCCAGGTCGCTGCGCGCGGTCAGATCGTGCTCCGCTACGCCGAGGACGTGAACGGCTCGCTCGGAAACGTCGCGGGCGTCGTCAACGAGGCCGGGAACGTCATGGGCCTCATGCCGCATCCCGAGCACGCGGTCGACCCGCTTCTCGGCTCGGCCGACGGGGGGCTCCTGCTGGCTGCGCTCGTGGACGCCGCCGCCGACCACCTGCGCGTCGCCGCGTAGGCTCGACCGCCGGCCGGGGACGCCGGCGCACGGGCTGCTGCCGCCCGGCCTCGGTACGACCCGGGATCGGCACCGACACGCCTGCATGGCGGCACCCCGCTCCGCGAGCCCACGGCCACCTAAGACACCACGCCACCGGCCCAGAACGTGCGGTCGCTACCAGCCAAGCGCAGCTCCGAGCACCGGCGCGCGCGCGACGGCCGCCCGCAACCGCTCCACGTCGCGCGCCCGCATCGTCACGGGACCGCGTCTCGCCGATCCCTGGGTCGTGTACGCGAACCGAACGAGTTGCTCGCCGCTCCCGGTCTCGAGCAGCTGGACGACCACGGCGAAGCGCCGATCGCCCGCTCGCTGGGGTACGGAGACCTCCTCGAGGATCGCAGCGGTGCCCCACGGGGTCGCCGCGCTCGCCGCCCCTGCCCGCTGTGCCCGTTCCTTCGTCGCCATGGGGTGAGGGTAGGACGCGAGTGGTAACAGGTGGGGAACCGCTTCGCGCCGAAAGCGCGACGGCCTATCCTCGGCGCGTGCACGACATCGTCATCGTCGGGGCGGGCACAGCAGGGTGCGTAATCGCCTCGCGTCTGACCGAGGACCCCGACCTCTCGGTGCTCCTGCTCGAGGCGGGACCCCGCACCCGCAAGCTCGAGACCAGGATCCCGGCCGCGTTCTCCAGGCTGTACCGGACGCCGCTGGACTGGGGCGACTCCACGGTCCCCCAGGAGGCGCTCGACGGCCGCGAGGTCGTGTTCCCCAGAGGGCGCATGGTCGGAGGCTCCGCCGCGATGAACGCGATGATGGTGCTCCGCGGCCATCCGGCCGATTACGACGCGTGGGCCGCTGCCGGCTGTCCCGGCTGGTCGTGGGCCGACGTCGAGCCGGCCTTCACGAGGAGTCTGGACGGGCCGTTTCCCCTCGTCGAGCAGCGCGACCGGCACGTTCTCAGCGAGGCTTTCGTCCACGCGGCGCAGGCCGTCGGCATCCCGTTCACCGAGGATCTCAACGGTAGCGACAACGCGGGTGTCGGATACGTGCGCGTCTCGCAGCGGCGCGGGCGGCGGTTTGGCGTCGCCGAGGGCTATCTGAAGCCGGCGCTACGCCGGCCGAACCTCACCGTGGTCACCGGTGCGCTCGCGACACGCATCTTCGTCGAGGGAGGACGGGTGCGGGGCGTGGGCTACCGCCTGCACGGGGAGGGGGCGGGCGACGAGGAAGAGGCGCCGGCGTCACGCGACGTCGTCCTCTGCGCAGGAGCGATCGGCAGCCCGCACCTGCTGCAGCTGTCCGGGATCGGCCCCCGCGAGGTGCTCGAGTCCGTCGGGGTGGACGTCGTGCACGAGCTCTCCGGCGTCGGTCGGAACCTCGTCGACCACCTGGCCAACGGGCTCCTCGTCCGAACCGAGGACGTGGAGACGCTCGCGTCGGCCGAGTCGGTGCGCAACCTCCTCGACTGGGGGATCCGCGGTCGGGGGCCGCTCACCTCGAACCTCGGCGAGGCGGCGGCGTTCGTCCGGACTCGGCCCGACCTCCCTTCGCCCGACCTCGAGCTCGTCTTCGTGCCGGTGCTCTTCGAGGACGAGGGGCTGAAGCAGCCCACCGAGCACGGGTTCACGCTTGCGGTCGTGCTCCTGCAGCCGAGGAGCTCGGGCACCGTCACGCTCCGGTCGGCCGATCCGCTCGATTCTCCCGCGATCGATCCCCGCTACCTCACGGATCCGGAGGGACAGGACGCCGGCATGCTGCTCCATGGCCTCCGCCTTGCCCGCCGCGTCGTCGCCCAGGAGCCGCTCTCGCGCTTCGTCTCGTCGGAGCTGCTTCCGGGCGCGCAGGCCCAGACGGACGACGACCTGACGGCGCATCTCCGAGCGCTGTCGCAGACGCTCTACCACCCCGCGGCGACCTGTCGCATGGGCACGGACCCGCACGCCGTCGTCGACCCGCTCCTCCGCGTCCGCGGTCTCGACGGCCTTCGCATCGTCGACGCCTCGGTCATCCCGCGCCTCCCGAGCGGGCATACGAACTGGCCGACGGTGATGATCGCGGAGCGCGCGGCCGAGCTCATCGCCGCGGCGTGAAGGAAGAGGGGGCCCGTAGGCCCCCTCTTCGCGACTCCTACGCCGAGAGCGCCTTCGCCTTCATCGCGTCGAACTCGGCCTGCGTGATCGCGCCCGAGTCGAGCAGGCCCTTCGCCTTCTCGATCTCGGCCGCTGCGCCGCCGCTTCCGGCGACGGACTTCACGTACTGGTCCATCTGCGCCTGTTGCGCCTGCGCCTTTTCGATGTTCCGCTCGGTCATGCCGTCGTGGTTCGCGATCAGGTACACGAACACGCCGAGGTACGGCGCGACGATCACGAAGATGATCCAGAGCACCTTCGAGAAACCGGAGGTGTCCCTCCGACGGAAGATGTCCGCGAACACCGTGATCAGGATCCAGAACCAGATGATGAACGCGAAGAACACGAACATCGTCCACATGACCTCGAGGAACGGGTAGTCGGCTGCGAGCACGTTTCTCCTTTCGCTGATCTACTGGCTGATCAGATCCCGAGGATCTGCTTCTTCTTCGCTTCGAACTCCTCCTCGGTGAGGATCCCCTGCGCCTTCAGCTGCGCCAGCTGCTCGAGCTCGGCGGCGTAGTCGGGCACCTCGGGCGCGGCCGGAGCGGGCGGAGCCGCGTAGGTCTGCTGTGCCGCCATCTCCTGGTCGTAGGCAGCCTGGTCCTTTGCGGCGTACTTCTGCTGTTGGCGGTGACTGACTGCTCCCGCGGTCCCTGCGACGACCGCCGTCGTGGCGGCCACCCGAACGAGGCCCGGGCCTCTGCGTCCCAACATCGTCTGTCTCCTCTCTCTAGACCTTGGCCTGCTCGAGCGCCCACTCGCGGGCGGCCTGCACGACGTCGTGCGGGAGCCGCTCGAAGGCGAGCATGACGCCGCCCGCGTCGCGCATCGACTGGGCGACCTTGCGCGCCCACACGTTCTCGAACACGAGAAGCGCCGCCGAGTTATTCGGCTCGAGGTCTGCTGCGACGTCCATGAGGTCGTCCTCGTTGAGGAGGCCGCCGATCTCGATACCTGCACTCTCGAGCGCTGCCTGCACGTCCGAGGCGAGCTCGGTGAGCTCCATGGCGACGGCGTTGCCATCCTCGTCCTTGCCGACGAACGCGATGTCGATGACGCGGATCGTTCCCGCATCGACGAGCTCGCCGATCGCGGGTGCGATCTCGCCTTGGAACTTGTTGCCGGGGAAGCCGACGATCAGGTAGTCGACTGGGCCGATCTCTTCCATCCTTGGCCTCCAGTTCTGGGTTGGCACGTCGTGCCGCCCCGTACGATATGCACAAAGCAGCCCACACGGGCCGACGTCGTCCCGAGATTCATCCGGGTGAACGCATGGGCTTCCCTCCGGCCGAAGGAGTGCAGGTGCTGCGCCGCGAACGAACGGGTCGATGGGCAATGTGGATACACCCGGCGGCCGGGGAGACCTGAAGAGCACGACCTACGAGTTCTTCATCCTTGCCGTCTCGGTCGTCTCGATCGTCAATCTCGGCCTCGCCGCGGTCCTCCCGTTCCGCTCCCAGTCGTGGTGGCTCGTCGCGATCATGGACGTCGCGCTGACGCTCATCTTCGTCGTCGACTTCGCACTCCGGCTGGCGAGCGCGCCCGACAAGCGCCGGTACCTGCGCCACGACGGCGGCGTGTTCGACCTCCTCGCCTGCCTTCCCGGTCTCCGGGTCTTCCGTCTCTTCCGCATCGTTCGCGCGATACGCATCGTCCGGGGGATGGGGGGCCCGCGCGTCCTCCGGGAGCTCCGTGACGGACTCGCATCGGGGACGCTCTATTTCGTGGTCTTCTTCGGCATCTTCGTCCTCGAGTTCGTAGGCCTTCTCGTCCTGCGCTTCGAGGAAGACGCCCCCGGCGCCAACATCACCACCGCCAGCGACGCGCTCTGGTGGGGATACGTGACCGCGACGACGGTCGGCTACGGCGACCAGTTCCCGGTGACCGCCGGCGGCCGGATCGCCGGGCTCGTGATGCTCACCGTGGGCGTCGCGCTCTTCGCGACCTTCTCCGGGTTCCTGGCCAACGCGTTCCTCTCGGCGAAGCGATCGGAGCCGGCTGCGCCGGCGGTCGCGTCGGACGTGGCGGAGACGCTCAGGGAGGCGGAGGAGCTGCACGCGCGGCAGCAGGAGGTCCTGGAGCGGCTCCGCGCACAGGTGCGAGGGCTCGAACAGAGCGTCTAGCGAACCTCGCTGGGGAGTCACCCGGGTGAAAAGGGCCGTTCTCGTCTCGGCGTGGCCGGAACCTTGCGAAGATGAACCGCGGCGATGCATCGCCGTCAGCCCCGAGGAGGAGACGACCCGATGACCGATGGCCGC
>Ga0210076_1000028_pt1 | contig 30354 bp, 27 predicted proteins | sample MayberryNW_Catta_3_FD_184876 | JGI IMG/M metagenome (GOLD analysis project Ga0210076, IMG submission 184876) | Wetland microbial communities from San Francisco Bay, California, USA, that impact long-term carbon sequestration -... | ecosystem: Environmental > Aquatic > Marine > Wetlands ... | reverse complement strand
CCTTGTTGTGAACTCTTCGCCTGCGGATGCCCAGCTGAAGGGGCTCCTCAAGAAGAAAGCCGAAGAAGCCGTAGGCGCGAAGAAGACGCCCGCGCCCGAGCCGACACCCAAGGCGCCGGAGCCTGCCGCACCGGCGACTCCCTCGGCGGCCCCGGCAGACGCCACCGCGGCGCCAGCCCCCGCGCCGGCCGCCGCACCGGCCGAGACGAAACGCCCCGCCGCCACGGCCAAGGCCTCGCCGCTCGAGGTGAGCCAGCTCGACCTGCCCCGCAAGGCCAACTCGGTGTTGCGCGGCGACGTCGAAGTGCTGGCCTCGGGCGAGTGGGGGTCGTTGCCCTACATCGGCGCGCTCGCCGTCGCGACGGTCGCGAACCTCAACCTGTCGGTGGCGAACGTCGCCATCCCCGAGATCGGTGACGACTTCGACTCGTCGCAGACGATGCTCAACCTCATCGCCGTGGGGTACTCGTTCGGCCTGGCCGCTTCGGTTCTCTGGTTCGGGGCGCTCGGCGATCGCTACGGACGCAAGCTGCTCATCGTCCTCGGGATGACGCTCTCGATCCCGGCTTCGCTTCTGGCGGGATTCGCGTGGAGCGATGACGTCCTCTTCGTCGCCCGTGTGGCCGGAGGGCTCTGTGCCGGCATGGCCTACCCGACCACGCTCGCGCTGATCACCGCCCTCTGGTCGGGACGGACCCGGACCAAGTGCATCGCTCTCTGGTCGGCGATCGGCGGTGGCTTCGCCGCCCTCGGGCCGCTCGTGAGCGGGATCCTGCTCGAGTATTTCGACTGGGGGTCGGTGTTCCTCGTCACCATCCCGCTGGCGCTCATCGCGCTCGCGATGGCCGTGTACTTCGTGCCGAGCCACGTCAACGAGACGACCGAGCCCGTCGACAATCTCGGAGGGATCGTCTCCGTGGTGCTCGTCGGCGCCCTCATCCTCTCGATCAACTTCTGGCCGGTGAACGACATGGAGACAACGGCGCTCGTGTTGTTCGCTATCGCAGTGGTGGCGATGCCTCTCTTCCTTCTTCGGCAGCGGCGTGCGAGCAATCCGCTCTACGACCTCCCGATCGCGGCCAGGCCGACGCACCGAGCGGCGCGCAGACGCCCGCGGGCGGCGAACCGGCCGCCGAGTAGGGTCCGCGACCGAGCCACACCCGTCGCCATGCCGATCGAACGGACCGAGTTCAGCTCGGGCCTGCGTGTCGTGACCGAGCGGATGCGGGGCGTCCGCTCGGTGTCGCTCGGCTTCTGGGTGCTCGCCGGCTCTCGCGACGAACGCCGGAACATCAGCGGGTCGAGCCACTTCCTGGAGCACCTGCTGTTCAAGGGCACCGACGGGCGCAGCGCCCGGGAGATCGCGGAGAACTTCGACGCGGTCGGGGGCGACGTGAACGCGTTCACGGCCCGCGAGTACACGTGCTTCTACGCCCGGGTGCTCGACGGCGATCTCGAGATGGCGGTCGACCACCTGGCCGACATGGTGCAGCACTCCGTCATCCGAAGCGCCGATCTCGACGCCGAGCGCCAGGTGATCCTGGAGGAGATCAACATGCACGAGGACTCCCCCGAGGACGTCGTGCACGACCTCTACACGCGGACGCTCTGGCCGGAGCATCCGCTCGGCAGGCCGATCCTGGGCACGGTCGGCACGATCGGCGCGGCGACCCGCGCGTCGGTCCGGCGCTTCTACACGCGTCACTACGTGCCCGGCAACCTCGTGGTTGCCGCGGCCGGGAACCTCGACCACGACGACCTCGTCCGCATGGTGCGAGCGCGCATGAAGGTGGGGCGGCTGCTCGGGCCGCGTGCCACATCGGTCTGGAACCTGCGCGCCCCCGGCCGCGCACCGAAGCCATCGGGCAAACACCTCGTCAAGCGCCGGAAGACCGAGCAGGCCCACATCTGCCTCGGCACGAACGGGCTGGCGCGCAACGATCCGGATCGGTTCGCATTCCTCGTGGTGAACACGGCGCTCGGGGGCGGCATGTCGTCGAGGCTGTTCCAGGAGGTACGTGAGCGCCGCGGGCTGGCCTACACGGTGTACAGCTACCACGCCCAGTACACCGAAGCGGGTCTGTTCTCGGCGTACGCGGGCACGACACCGAGCCGGGCTCCCGACGTCGTGTCGCTGCTCCGTCACGAGCTCGAGGCCGTGCGCGATGGAGGGATCACCGAGGAGGAGTTCGAGCGAGCGCGGAGCCACGTCAAAGGCTCCCTGGTGCTGTCCCTCGAGGATCCCGGTGGGCGCATGAGCCGCCTCGGCAAGTCCGAGATCGCGCACGGGGAGATCCTCTCGGTCGACCAGGCGCTCCGGCGTATCGACCACGTCACGCTCGACGATGCACATCGCGTCGCTCGGCAGGTACTGTCGCAGCCGATGACGTTGACGGTGTTAGGACCGCTGGGCGCCTCGGCCTTCAGGGGCGTCATGCCGTGATCCGCGTCGCGGTCGCCGGTGCGACCGGTCGCATGGGGTCCGAGGTCTGCCGGGCCGTCGCGGCCGATCCCGAGCTCGATCTCGTGGCTGCGGTGTCGCGCTCGGCGGCGGGTGCGGCGCTCGGCGACACGATCGGTCTCGACGGCGAGGCCGCCTCGGTGGTGCTCGTGGAGCACCTCGACGAGATGCTCGATGCGGGGATCGACGTGCTCGTCGATTTCACCGGGCCGGCGTACGCGCCCGACCACGTGGCGTGGGCGATCGCGAACGGGGTCCACGTGGTCGTGGGCACCACCGGCTTCGAGATCGACGAGGCGTGGCGTGATGCCCCGGTGGGGGTGGTCGTGGCTCCGAACTTCGCGATCGGCGCCGTGCTGCTGATGCGGTTCGCGGAGCAGGCGGCACGCTTCCTGCCGTCGGCCGAGGTGATCGAGCTCCATCACGACCGGAAGATCGACGCACCCAGCGGCACCGCCCTGCTCACGGCGCGGCGGATCGCGGCCGCCCGCGACGGGGCTCAGGCCGCTCCAACACACGACGGGGGGGGTCCCGGCGCCCGAGGTGTCGACGTCGACGGTGTCCGGGTCCATTCGGTGCGACTGCCTGGCCTCGTCGCCCACGAGGAGGTCGTCTTCGGCGGCCAGGGGCAGACGCTCACGCTGCGCCACGACTCCATGGATCGCACGTCCTTCATGCCCGGCGTGCTGCTCGCGATCAAGGCGGTTCCCGGCAGGCCCGGTCTCACCGAGGGCCTGGAACCGTTGCTGGGCGTGTGAGGCGAACGCTAGCCGCGCACGCCTTGCACGACGAACGCCCCGCCCAACGCCAGCAGCACCACCGCGAGGCCGGCGCGCACCCAGGCGAGCCCGCGCTCGCCGAGCAGCACGCGGCTCCCGGTGCCGACGAGCGCCGACCCGAAGTCGGTGAGCGAGACGCCGAGCGTCATCGCGAGCGCCGCCAACAGGGCGGTGTCGCGACCCCCGTCAGCGCTCGCCTCGGCCATCACCGCCGCAGCCGTGGTGGCGAAGAAGATCCACGCGGCGGGATTCACGAGCACGAGCACCACGCCTCGCGCGGTCGGGCCGAGGCGTTCCTGCGGCTCGTCGCCCACCAAGGCCCGCGTCGAGGCATGCCGCAGCGTGCGGAGCTCGCCGACCGCCAGCCACAGGAGGAACGCCCCGCCGACGATCCGCAGGGCGCGGACGACGGTCGGTGACGGCTCCACCGTCGAGAAGCCGACGGCCAGCGTGGCGAGCACAACGAACAGCGTGCCGTTCGCGCCGAGCATCACCCGGAACCCCCGGACGATGCCGTGGGCGGCCGTCTCGTTGAGGATCAGCAGCTGAACCGGACCCGGGGCCGCTCCGAGGGCCGCTCCGAGCGCGAAGGCCGGAACGACGTGGTCGCTCCAGACGTTCACGCGTCGTCATCGCCTGCCGAGCGGCGCCGTGGGAGCCGCAGCTCCACGACGGCGATCGATCCGTCGTCGGCTCGGATCACCAGGATGCCCTCGCACTCCCGGAACGGTTCGACCTCGGCACCGGTGAAGCCGAACGCGGCGCGCTCCACGAGCGGCGTATGGCTGATCGCGAGCCCGGTGCCACCTGCGGGGAGCTGGTCGAGCAGCGCCCGCACCCCGGCGGCCATACCTTCGGGACTGCCCCCGCTCGCGTCCTTCCCCCCGAGCCCTGGCACCACGGCGTGTTCCGGGAGCTGCTGCATCGCTCCCCGAAGGAACCACGCCGCCGTCTCGGCCGCGCGCGACGCGGGAGAGACGAACACCCGATCGTACGTTCGAGTGGTCGTGCGACCGACGTCTTCGGCCAGCGTCCGTCCCTCGGGAGCGAGGCGGTCCGCCTGGGGGTCACGGGTGGCGTGGCGTCGCAGCTCGAGTCGTTCCATGGTCGGCCCGCCCTCCTCACGGGTTCGCGTATCATGCCGCGCCGTGGTCCTCGTTCGCCCGATCTCGCGAGTCTTCTTGATGCTCGCGCTGGCCGTCGCCGCGATCGCCTGCACCGACGGAGACGACGCCGGCGCCCCGATGCCGAACGCCCCGGCTCGGAGCGACGACGGCCTGGTGAGCGAGGACGCCGGAGCGACCGAGTTCGTGCCGGGGCGGTTCATCTTCCAGTTCAACAGCATCACGGCGCAGGCGAACTTCCGGGGGAGCGTCGCGACGCTGAACGTGCGCAACGGCACGGGCTCCCAGCTCGACGCTCCGTCGCTCTACGTGCTGGGCGTCGACGACATGCGGTACGACGGAGAGGTCGCCGGCGCGGCGCCGATCGCCGATGGGGAGGGGGTGAGCCTCGAGTTCCGCTTCCCCGAAGCGGTCACCCCCGAGACGATCGGGCTCGCGGTGCTCTCGTTCGGAGACGATACGGTCGGGGCGATGGCCCCGGTGCCCAGGTCCGGCGGTTGACCCCGCCCGGCGCAAGCTCGGCGGCCGCCCGAAGGTCGTTCTAGACTTCCCGCGTCGCCCCCCGACCGGAAGGATCCGCGTGCGTCGACCCTCGGTGCGCCTCTCGATCGTCCTCGCGCTCTGGCTCGCGCTCGCCCAACTCCCGATGGGCGGCCCGATCGAGGCCGCGGCGGGGGTACGGGTCAGGCCCACGGTGACCACGCGGCTCACCGGATGGGTCGCTCGCGGTGGCGGATACCATCTCTATCGACCGGGCGCGACGGCACGGATGGTGGTCAAGGTGTGGCCGAACCTGCGCGGCGACAAGGTGCGGGCGCTGCTCGAATGGCGCCGGGCGGGCATCGGATGGCGCCGGCTCGATCGCTCGATCATGACGCTGAACGGCGACAGCCGGGCGGTGTTCGCCGTCCGGGACCTTCCCACAAGCTTCTCGTTCCGGATGCGGACGCGGATGCCCCCGACCTCCGAGCACCGAGCGGGGCGCTCGCCGTGGCGCTACTTCCGGGCGCGGTGACCTCGTCGCTCGGTTCAACCCCGGCTCGCGGGCTCGCTCTCGTCCGCCTCCCACCGCGCCAGCACGAACAGGAGATCGCTCAGACGGTTGAGGTAGCGACCGACCTCGGGGTTGGGCTCGCGGCCCGTGCGCCCCAGGGCTGCGACGGCCCGTTCGGCCCGGCGCACCGTGGCGCGGGCCACGTCGAGGGCGGCGCTCGCGGGGTTGGCACCGGCGACCACGAAGGCGTCGGGCAGCGGCCGCTCCGCGACGAGTTCGTCGATCCGCCGCTCGAGCCGGTCGGTCATGTCGGCGATCACGAGCGATACGCTGGGGCTCAGCTTGTCGCGTTGCGTCGGGTTGGTGGCGAGATCGGCTCCCACGACGAACAGCTCCCGTTGGAGCGTCAGGATCTCCTCGTGCATCGACGGGTCGGACGTGTGCGCCCGAGCCAGTCCCATCACGGCGACGGCCTCGTCGGTCGTGCCGTACGCCTCGGCCACGAGGTCGTCCTTGGGGATCCGTCCCCCGTAGAGCAGGCCGGTCGTGCCGTCGTCGCCGGTCCTGGTGTAGATGCGGGGCATGGCCAGCTAGCATAGGCGCATCGCTGCCGTCCCTAGGCGGCGCCCGGCGAAGGAGAGGGTTCCGATGACCGGACACGCGGGCAGGTTCGGATCGGTCGTCACCGCCATGGTCACGCCGTTCCGCGACGGCGATCACGCGGTCGACTACGACGGTGCGCAGGAGCTGGCGTCGTGGCTCGTCGACAACGGATCCGACGCGATCGTCGTGACCGGTTCGACCGGAGAATCGCCGACGCTCAGCTCGGGCGAGAAGGCTCAACTGTTCCGCGTGGTCGGCGACGCGATCCGCGGACGCGCCCAGCTGGTGTGCGGCACCGGCACCTACTCGACCGCCGAGACGCTCGAGCTGACCGAGGGGGCGGAGGAAGCCGGTGCCGACGGGCTGCTCGTGGTCACCCCGTACTACAACAAGCCCCCGCAACGAGGCCTGATCGCGCACTTCGAGCGCGTCGCAGATGCGACCGATCTGCCGATCATCGCCTACAACATCCCGGGGCGCACCGCGATCCGCATCGAGCACGACACGCTGCTCACGCTCGCCGCGCGCCCGAACATCGTGGCGGTGAAGGACTCGACCGGCGACTTCCAGGCGGTCTCGCGGCTGATCGCCGAGGCCCCGGCGGGCTTCGAGGTGTATTCGGGCGACGACTGGGCGGCGTTCGGGTACGCGTGCCTCGGGGCGGTGGGGGTCGTGAGCGTCGCGAGCCACCTCGTCGGCCCGCAGATCCACCAGATGCTCGAGTTGGTCGGCACCGGCGACGTGCCGGCCGCGAGGAAGATCCACGAACAGCTCTCGCCGCTGTTCAACGCGCTGTTCATCACCTCGAACCCGATCCCCGTGAAGGCGGCGCTCAACATGCTGGGGCGGCCCGCCGGCGTGCCCCGGCTGCCGCTCGTGCCGGCCACGGCCGAGGAACGGGCACGGGTTCGCGCCGCATTGGAGGACGCCGGTCTCCTCTAGACCGAGCGACTGTCGCGTCGTCTTCCTTGGCGGGGTCGGGGAGGTTGGGCGCAACATGGCGTGCGTCGAGCTGGACGGGCGCATGCTGATCATCGATGTCGGGCTCTCGTTCCCGTCGGGCGACATGCCGGGCATCGACCTCGTGCTTCCCGACTTCGACTACGTGCGGCATCACGCCGACCGGGTCGAGGCGATCGTGCTGACCCACGGCCACGAGGATCACATCGGGGCGCTGCCGTACCTGTTGCGCGAGATCTCGGACGTGCCCGTCTACGGATCGCCGTTCACGCTCGAGCTGCTGAAGGGCAAGCTCGAGGAGCATCAGGTCGCCGATCGCTGCGAGCTGCGGATCGCCGTGCCGGGCGAGCGCACGGTCGTCGGCCCGTTCAGCATGCGGTTCCTTCGGGTGACGCACTCGATCCCCGACGGCATGGCGGTCGTCGTCGACACGCCGAACGGCGCGATCCTGCACACCGGCGACTTCAAGATCGACCAGACCCCGCTCGACGGCCGGCCCACCGACCTGCACGGCCTGGCCGAGGAGGCGAGCGGCCGCGGCGTGCACCTGCTGCTGAGCGACTCCACGAACGCCGAGGAAGCCGGCTACACAGACAGCGAACGCACCGTCGGCCCCGTGCTGCGACGCATCGTCGAAGGCGCCCCGAACATCGTGGTCGCCGCCTGCTTCTCCAGCCACATCCACCGGGTGCAGCAGATCGTGGACGCCGCGAGGGCCGACGAACGGGTCGTGGCGTTCCTCGGGCGATCGATGGAGAACTCGGTCGCGGCAGCCCGGCGACTCGGCATCCTGCGGGTCGACGACCGAAACGTCATCGACATCTCCGAGGTCGCCGACCTCGATCCCGGACGGGTCGTGGTGATCTGTACCGGCAGCCAGGGCGAGCCCTTCTCGGCTCTGTCGTTGATGGCGCAGCGTCAGCACAAGTGGGTGAATCTCGACGAGGGCGACACGGTCGTGCTGTCGTCGTCGCTGATCCCGGGGAACGAGCCGGCGATCCACCGCGTCGTCGACGCCCTCTACCGCACGGGGGCCGACGTCTTCCACATGCCGGCCGACCCGGTCCATGCGAGCGGCCACGCGGCGCAGGAAGAGCTCCGGCTGATGCTCTCGCTCGTCCGGCCGAGGTGGTTCGTCCCGATCCACGGGGAGCGCCGGCACCTGCAGCACCATGCGCGCCTCGCCGAGGAGGTGGGCATCCCCAAGGACCACGTGATCATCTGCGAGGACGGCGACGTGGTGGACGTCGGGGAGCGGGTGGCGATCGTCGATCGGGTGCAGGCGGGCATGACGTTCGTCGACGGGCTCGGCATCGGCGACGTGGGCGGCGAGGTGCTGCGCGACCGTCGCAAGCTCGCAGGTGACGGTGTGGTCGTGGTCGTCGTGACCGTCGACTCGCAGACCGGCGAGTTGGTCGGCGGGCCCGACATCGTGAACCGGGGCTTCGTGTACGAGGAAGCCTCTCGGGACATCCTCGACGAAGCCCGCGATCGGGTGGTCGCGGCGATCGGCGAAACGGCCGACGCTCGCGTGACCGACCCCTCGGCGTTGCAGCAGGACATCCGCCGCGCGCTGGGCCGCTACTTCAACGAGGTGACCCAGCGCAAACCGGTGATCCTTCCCGTCGTGATGGAGGTGTGAGGCTCGTGGATGCTCGGGGGAGCGTCATCGTCGACGCTGCTTGAAGCGGCCCGAGAACCCGTCAGACTACGAACCCTCATGGCGACGAAGACTTCCCCGTCGCGGCGTTCGTCGCCGCGCAGATCCGGGCGTTCCCACAACGAGCCGCGAGGCAAGAAGAAGAAGGGCTCCGGCTCGGGACCGTCGAGGCGCGCGCCGGCGCGGAAGGCCGCTCCCAGGAAGAAGCCGCAGCGGGCGCCGGCGACGCAGATCCTCTCGCCGTTCGCGCGCGACGCCCTCGGCATCGGGCTGATGGTGCTCGGGGGCCTCGCCGTGCTCTCGGTCTGGTTCGACGCCGCCGGTCCGATGGGCGAGGCGTTCTCGCGCCTGTTGCACACGGGGTTCGGGCTCGCCGCGGTGCTGTGCCCGCTCGTCGGGCTCGGTTGGGGCATCGCCCTCGTGCGCGACCGGTCGCCCGAGGAGCGCATGCGCATGTTCATCGGGTTCGTGATCATGGCACTCGGCGTGCTGGGGCTCGTGTCGATCATGCGGAGCAACCCGGGCGTGTTCGCTCCGAGGCTCGACACCAAGGTGCGGGGCATCGGTCCGATCCCGGGTCTGTCCGACGCGGGTGGGTTCTTCGGAGCCGTCGCGGCCTCACCGCTGTCCAAGATCGTCTCGGCGGCCGGCGCCTTCCTCGTGAACCTCGGTCTCGCCGTGATCGGCACCCTCATCATGACGGGCACGTCGTTCGCTGAGCTCGGGCGGAAGTTCGCCGCGACCCGCGTCGCCCGTGCCGAGCGAGCCGAGGAACGTCGCGCGGGGGAGCGGGCGAAGGCCGAGGCGAAGCTCGAGAAGCAGAGAGCCAAGAACGAACGTGCGGCCGCCGAGGCGGAGGAAGCCTCGAAGGCCGGCACGCCCCCCAAGCGCAGGCTCACCGAACGCCTCGGCCTGACCGAGCCCGTCGTCGTGCTCCCGGAGTCCGAGGCGCTCGGGCCGCTCGACCTTCCTCCCGGGTCGGCCGCCGATGCCGAGCCCTCGGACGGGCCGGCGCCCCGAGCGGAACCCCGCGGTCGCACGATCACGACCGCCGACGGGCCCTACCAGCTTCCCTCGATCGACCTGTTGCGGACCGCGCCGGCCTCGACGAACGATGGCACCCACGAGAAGGACATCATGGAGGCGCTCGGCCACACGCTCTCGACGTTCGGGGTCGACGCCCGCGTGGTCGCGGCGCACCGGGGCCCGACCGTGACGATGTACGAGGTCGCGGTCGCATCGGGAACCAAGGTGAACAAGGTGCTGAACCTGTCGAGCGACATCGCCTACGCGCTCGCGACGCCCGACGTGCGCATCATCGCGCCGATCCCCGGCAAGTCGGCGATCGGCATCGAGGTGCCGAACCGACACCGCGACTTCGTGATGCTCGGCGACATCCTGCGCTCGAAGGCCGCGAAAGCAGCCTCCCATCCGCTCACCGTCGCGCTCGGCAAGGACATCCACGGCGAGTCGCAGATGGTGAACCTCGCCACGATGCCGCACCTGCTGATCGCCGGAGCGACGGGCGCCGGCAAGTCGAGCCTGGTGAACAGCTTCATCACGTCGATCCTGATGCGCACGAGCCCCGATGACGTGCGGCTCGTGCTCGTCGACCCGAAACGTGTGGAGCTCGGGCACTTCGCCGACGTGCCTCACCTGTTGAGCCCGGTCATCGTGCATCCCAAGCGGGCCACCGAGGCGCTGGAGTGGATCGTCCGCGAGATGGAGATGCGCTACGAGATGCTCGCCACGGTCGGCGTTCGCGACATCGACGGGTACGAGGAGGCGCTGCGCGACGGCACGCTCCGCACACCGATCGGGCGCGAGCACGAGTACCGCCACCTGCACTACATCGTCGTGGTGATCGACGAGCTCGCCGACCTGATGATGGTCGCCCCTCGCGCGGTCGAGGACGCGATCTGCCGCATCGCGCAGATGGCGCGCGCCGTCGGCATCCATCTGGTGGTCGCGACCCAGCGCCCGAGCGTCGACGTCGTCACGGGCCTCATCAAGGCCAACATCCCGAGCCGCATCGCGCTGATGACCTCGAGCCAGGCCGACTCACGTGTCGTGCTCGACCAGAACGGCGCCGAGAAGCTCGTCGGCCACGGCGACATGCTGTTCGCCCCCGCGAACGCTTCGAAGCCCACCCGTCTGCAGGGGGCGTGGGTCACCGAGGCGGAGATCCAGGCCATCTCCGAAATCATCAGAGCTCAGCGCGAGGTCGTCTACGAACAGCCGATCGAAGGGCTCGGCATCCCGCCGACCGAGGCCGAGCTCGCGACGGGGTCGGGCGGCTCCGGAGACGGCGACGAGGAGCTCCTGAACCAGGCGGCCGAGCTGATCATCCGCTCGCAGCTCGGTTCCACCAGCATGCTCCAACGCAAGCTGAAGGTGGGGTTCGCCAGGGCGGGACGCCTCATGGACCTTCTCGAGGAGCAGGGGGTCGTGGGCCCTTCGCAAGGCTCCAAGGCCCGCGACGTGCTCGTCACCTGGGAAGAGTGGGAGGAACGGCGCAGCGCCTAGCTCGAGCTACAGCGCTCCGACGCGGCGTGCCACCTGGAACAGGGTGTCGGCGTGCTGTTGTGGATCGATCATGAACCGCCCCGCCATGCCGACCTGGCCCTGCCAGTACGCGTAGATGCGTTCCGCGGTCCAGCCTCGTTCGATGCCGCTCCGATAGCTGCGGACGAGCTCGCTCCCGCTCCAGATGCTCGGCGGAGAGACGATGAAGCCACCCCGCGAGCCGTCGATCGAGATCCAGTACGCGCCGACCAGGCCCCACCTGCCGTCGTCGAGTTGTCCGGAGACGAGCAGGAACTTCACCGGGCCTTCCGACAGGGTGTCGGGTGCGGTGACGGGTTCACGGATCGCCGCGAGCGGCGAGGACTTCCAGGTCGTGTCGTTCATGTCGGGCTCCATCAGCACGGTTTCACTCCCCCTCGTCGGCGCAGAGTAATCCCCCGAGCACCCGTGTCGCGCCGGGCGAAAGTCGGTGATTCCCGCGTCGGGGGCGGCCGGAAGTCGGTATTCACGCGACCGCGGGCTTAGGTCGGGTCTCGTACAGCACCGCCGCTCCCGGCGCTGCCGCCGTCCCGTTCCCCGTCCAGGTCCCCGTCCCGGTCCGGCTCGAAGTCCTCGGCGAGCATCACCCATTGCTCGTGATCGCGCCATGCGCCCCTGATGAACAGGTATCGGGGGGAGAAGCCCTCTCGATGGAAGCCGGCGCGTCGAACCAGTGCGATCGACGCCTCGTTGCCCGGTTGCACGTTCGCCTGCACGCGATGCAGCCCCAGGTCGTCGAACGCGTGGCGCAGCAAGAGCGGCATCGCGGCACGCATGAATCCGCGGCCCGCGAACGGCTCGAAGGCGTAGTAGCCGAGGAACGCGCTTCGGAACGGCCCCATGACGATCTGAGACAGGTTCATGACGCCGGCGATCGAACCGTCCCCCGCGTCGCAGACCAGGAGCGAACGGTCCGTCTCGCCACGGCCGCGTGCCAGGAGCCGTTCGAACCATGCCGCCGGTTCGCCCGGTTCGAGCCACGGGTCGTGCAGCTCGCCCGAGGACAGGAGGCGTTCGATGAACTCCGCCCGGTCGGCTTCGACCGGGGGACGCAAGCAGACCCGCGGGGTCATCCCTCGATCGCCCTGGTCCTCGCTTCGGCGATCACCCGCTCGGCCGAGTCCCGGTCCTCGAAACCCTCGGTGCTGACCTTCTCGCCTTCGAGGTCCTTGTAGACCTGGAAGAAGTGCTCGATCTCGTTCAGCAGCGTCATCGGCAGGCCGGCGAGGTCATCGACGTGCGACCAGATCGGGTCACGGAAGGGCACACACAGGATCTTCTCGTCCTGGCCCTTCTCGTCGGTCATGCGGAACAGGCCGATCGGCCTCGCGTTGATCCGACATCCGGGGAACGTCGGCTCGCCGACGAACACGAGCGCATCGAGCGCGTCGCCGTCGCCGCCGAGGGTTCCCTCGATGAACCCGTAGTCGGCCGGGTACTGCATCGACGTGAACAGCATCCGGTCGAGCACGATCTCGCCGGTTGCGTGGTCCATCTCGTACTTGTTCCGAGATCCCTTCGGGATCTCGACGATCACGGTGAGAGAGTCCTCGGCCATGCGCGGGAGTGTAGCGGCGCTATCATCCGTGGGTTCCCATGGCCGGCACATCGCTCGAACGAACCATCGGGATCGGTCCGGCGCTCGAGAAGGCACGGCACATCTGCGAGCTCTCGCTCGACGAGGTCGCGCGCGACACGAAGCTCCGGGTCGATCAGCTCGCCGCCCTCGAGTCCGAGGACTTCGAGGCGCTTCCGAGCGATGCGTTCGTCCGGGGGGCTTTGCGAACCTACGCACAGTACTTGGGCGTGAGTCCCGCCAAGGTGCTCGGGGCTTACGATCAACACGCACAGGAGCCGTCTGCCCCCCCGCCCCCCGAGGGACTCGGGCGCGTCGAGCGCGCGATCGCGGCGACCCGTATCCGCGACAACCAACGGTTCCTGCTCCTCGGGGCAGCGGTGCTCGTCGCGCTGTTGCTCATCTTCGGTCTGGTGGCTCGGGACCGTGGCGCTCCCGCGCCGGCGGAGATCCCCACGACCGCGCCGGCCGCTCCGAGCGTCGCGTCGACCATCGACGCGGTGCTCGTGGCGCAGCGGCCGGTCGCGATCACCGCCGTGGTCGACGGCGTCCCCGAAGTCCGCCAGATGGAAGAGGGCGAGACCCTGTCGTTCTCGGCCACCGAGGAGCTCGTGCTGACCATCGAGGACGGGGGTGCCGTCCAGGTCACGGTCGCCGGCAAGGACTACGGGGCGCCGGGCGAGCCCGGGGAGCCGTGGACCCAGCGATACGACTTCGACGTCCGGCAGAGTCCGGGATCGACGACTTCGTCGTGAGCCGGTCGGTTCGCGTCGAGGTCGTCGGGGTCGGCACGGAGCTGCTCTTGGGGCAGATCGCGAACACGAACGCGCGATGGATCGGCGAACGGCTGGCGGAGGTCGGCGCCGATGTTCTCTTCCATCAGGTCGTGGGGGACAACTTCGATCGGATCGTGGAGGTGCTGGAGCTCGCGGTATCACGGAGCGATGTGGTGATCGTGACCGGCGGCCTCGGCCCCACCGAGGACGACATCACCCGGGACGCGATCGCCCGGGTGATGGGGGTTCCGCTCGAGCGGGATCCGTCGTTGGAGCGATGGCTCCGCGATCGGTTCGCGGGCTTCGCGGGCACCTCGATGCCCCAGAACAACCTGCGACAGGCAGACGTGCCCGTCGGCGCCCGGACGATCCCGAACGACCGAGGGTCGGCTCCAGGCCTGATCGCGGACGTCCCGAGCGGGGCTCGGATCTACGCCGTGCCCGGCGTGCCCGACGAGATGATGGCCATGATGCGCGGCACCGCGCTGCCGGAGGTGGCGGAGAGGATCGGCGGTTCGGTGGTGCGCTCTCGAACGCTGCGGTGCACCGGGATCGGGGAATCGAGGGTAGCGGAGATCCTGGCGGATCTGTTCCCGGGGTCGACGAACCCCAGCATCGCGTACCTGGCCTCGGCCGGGGAGGTGAAGGTTCGCGTCACCGCGAAGGCCGACACGGTGGAGCAGGCGGACTCGATGATCGAACCGGTCGTCGGAGTGGTCCACCAGAGGCTGGGCGATGTCGTCTTCACGCTCGACGACGAGACGTTGGAACAGGCGGTCTCGCGGCTGTTGCTGGGGGCGGGCCGGCGATTGACGTGTGCGGAGTCGCTCACGGGCGGGAGCGTCAGCGCCCGCATGACGGCCGCGCCCGGCTCGTCGGACGTGTTCGTCGGCTCGGCGGTCGTCTACACCGCCGAAGCGAAGCACCGTGTCCTGGGGGTATCCCGCGAGACGATCGATGGGCCGGGCGTCGTGAGCCGGGAGTGCGCGGTCGAGATGGCCGAAGGCGCACGGCGGTTGTTCGAGGCCGACATCGCCCTGTCGCTGTCGGGTGCCGCGGGACCCGCATCGCACGACGGCGCCGAGCCCGGAACCGTCTGGATCGCCCTCGATGCCGACGATCGCACGCATGCCCGGGGGTTCGTGGCCTCGGGCGATCGCACGCGGGTCATCCGCTGGGCCGAGCAGGCGGGCCTCGACCTCGTGCGGAGGTACCTGGAGGGCGCGCGCCTGCCCGAGAACGATCGCGTCATCTGAGGCCGTGGCGACCGAGCGTGGATCGGAGCCGAGGGCGAAGCCGCATCGGCTGTTCGTCGCGGTGTCGGTCCCCGATCAGGTGGCCACCCTGGTCGAAGAGGCGGTGGAGCCGTGGCGAACAGTGCTTCCGGGGGTGCGATGGACCCCTCGTTCGAACTGGCACGTGACGCTGCGGTTCCTCGGATCCACGGACCCGCGGTTGGTGACGTGGATCAGTGATCGTCTCTCGGAGGCGGCGAGCCTGATCGCCCCGTTCGAGGGTGCCGTGCGGGGGCTCGGGGCGTTCCCTTCGGCCCGGCGAGCCCGTGTGCTCTGGGCGGGCATCGACGACCACGACGGCTCGTTCGCGGACCTGGCGCAGGCGGTGACGGCCGCGCTCGATCCCGAGTTCCCGGCCGAGGAGCGCGTGTTCAGCGCACACGTGACCGTCGCGCGGAGCGATCCTCCGGTCCCGTTGCCGCCGTCGTTCGCCGAGACCCCGCTCGAGAGCGATCGGTTCGTCGTCGGCTCCATGGAGCTCATGCGGAGCCGTCTTCGTCGTCCGGCGCCCGTCTACGAACAGGTTGCGGCGTTCTCGATGTCGGGTTCGAAGGGCCCGCCCCCGACGTAGGTCCGGTCGGCCGAGCGGTTCGCTCCTTGCACTCGAACACGTGTTCGGATATCGTGTGCGGCGACGCACGACCGGATCACAGACGTGTAACTTGTGTCAGAGCTGCTGGGTAGCGTGCCCGTTCCGACCGGAGAACGGGCTCGCACGGCACCTCCTCGCCGTCGGGCGAAGGGGCCGCAGGGCCCGGCGAAGACAAGGAGGAGACGGTGGATCGCGACAAGATGCTCGACGTCACGCTCCAGCAGATCGAGAAGCAGTTCGGCAAGGGTGCAGTCATGAAGCTCGGCGAGCACCCGGCGGGAGCGGGCGTCTCGGTGATCCCGACGGGGTCGCTCGCGCTCGACCTTGCGCTCGGCATCGGAGGCGTACCTCGAGGGCGCATCATGGAGGTCTTCGGGCCCGAGGGGTCCGGCAAGACCACGGTCTGTCTGCACATCATCGCCGAGGCGCAGGTCAACGGCGGCATCGCGGCGTTCATCGACGCCGAGCACGCGCTCGATCCCACCTACGCCCGCGAGCTCGGCGTCAACATCGACGAGCTCCTGGTGTCTCAGCCCGACTCCGGCGAGCAGGCGCTCGAGATCGCCGACATGCTGGTGCGCTCGGCCGCCCTCGATCTCGTGGTGATCGATTCGGTCGCGGCGCTGGTCCCTCGCGCCGAGATCGAAGGCGAGATGGGCGATACACACGTCGGCCTGCAGGCCCGGCTCATGAGTCAGGCGATGCGCAAGCTCTCGGGGTCGCTCTCGAAGTTCGACACGACGGCGATCTTCATCAACCAGCTCCGCGAGAAGATCGGTGTCATGTTCGGCTCGCCCGAGACAACGCCGGGTGGCAGGGCGCTCAAGTTCTACTCGTCGGTCCGGCTCGACGTCCGCAAGATCGAGAACCTCAAGGACGGCACCGAAGTGGTCGGCTCCCGCACGCGGGTCAAGGTCGTGAAGAACAAGGTCGCTCCGCCCTTCCGGCAGTGCGAGTTCGACATCATGTACGGCAAGGGCATCTCCAGGGAAGGCTCGCTGATCGACGTCGGGGTCGACCTCGAGATCATCAAGAAGTCGGGCGCCTGGTTCACGTACGAGGGTGAACAGCTGGGCCAGGGCCGCGAGAACGCCCGCTCGTTCCTGGCAGAGCACACCGATGTGCGTGACGAGATCGAGCGGAAGATCCGCGAAGCGGTCGGCATCACCACGTTCGGTGAGGATGGCGACGAGACGCCGATCGAGGTGGTCCCCGACGTGGTGCTCGACGGCGAGCCTCCGTCCGACGCACGAGGCGACGGGAAGGCGAAAGCCAAGGCCTCCTCCGACCGGTAGGAACGTGTCCGCCACCCCGGGTCGCCGTGTCCCCGGTCGGGTCGAACGACCCAAGAAGAGCTGCCACGACCGAGCCCTCGGGCTCCTGGCGGTGCGTCCACGTGCCCGCCGGGAGCTCGAGCGGCGCCTGCTCGCGGCGGGCTTCGACGCGCAGGAGGTCCGCGACGTGCTCGACCGGCTCGAGCGGGCGGGCCTGATCGACGATCTGGCGTTCGCTCGGCAGATGGCCGAGTATCAGTTCGCCTCGCGCCGGGCCGGGCGTCGCGCCGTGACCAGCGGGTTGATGGCCAAGGGCATCGCTCCCGATCTGGCCGAGCAGGCGATCGATGAGATGGCCGATGACGAGCAAGAACGCGCGCTCGAGCTGGCTCGCTCGCGAACGTCCCGGCTCGGGGGGCTGGAGCCCGCGAAAGCGTTCGGCCGACTCAGCTCGTTCCTGATGCGCCGAGGCTACGCGCCCGACCTGGCCCGCTCGGCGGCCCGCAGGGCGCTCGGAGTCGACGACCCGACCTAGGGCGAAGGGACCTTGCCTCGCGCTCGGTGCGGCCGTAGCATCGTGTCCACGAGAGGAACACTTCCGACACCACGTTCAGACGAGCCCACCTGTGAGCGAGCTTCCGACCTTGCATCCGAGAACCCGACCGATGAGCGCAGCCGACCGGCGCCGAACCGGGGCCGCTCGATAGTCCACATGCTCGCACTCAGCGACTGATCCACGAACGCGGACCGGAGGGTCCTTCTCGCAAACATCGTCTGACGAGGTTTGTGGAGGAGAGCCATGGTCCCTGTGCTGACCGCCCTCGCCGGGCTCTTGCTCGGCTTCGCCGTCGGTGTCCTGTACCGGAAGTCGGTCGCGGCGACCAACGCGCAGAGCATCGAGTCGCGCGCCCAGAAGATGATGCTGGATGCCGAGCGGGAAGCCGACGCAGCTTCGAAGCGGATGCTGGCCGAAGCCAAGGACGAGATCGCGACGATGCGCCGCGAGGCGGACGACGACATCCGCGGCCGTCGAGACGAGATCGGGCGCCAGGAGCGGCGCATGGCGGAGTCCGAGGTCGAGCTGAAGGCCAAGGCGGGACGTGCGGAACGCCGCGCGCTCGACCTGGAGGAACGCGAGGACAAGCTGACCTACGTGCGGAGCCAGCTCGAGAAGGCCACCGAGCTGCATCGGGCCCAGCTCGAGAGGATCGCCGGGCTCACGTCCGGCGAGGCGCGCGACCAACTCATGGCGCAGGTCGTCGACGAGGCGAAGCGCGCGGCGATGAGCCAGGTGCGCGAGATCGAGCAGCGGGCCCGTGAGGAGGGCGACGAGCGCGCTCGCAAGATCGTCACGATCGCGATCCAGCGCGTGGCTTCAGAGCAGACCGCTGAATCCACCGTGAGCGTGTTCGCACTGCCGAGCGAGGACATGAAGGGTCGGATCATCGGCCGCGAGGGGCGCAACATCCGGGCGTTCGAGTCCGTCACGGGTGTGAACCTCATCATCGACGACACCCCCGAGGCCGTCGTGCTCTCCTGCTTCGACCCGGTCCGCAGGGAGGCGGCGCGCATGACCCTGAGCAAGCTCGTGGAGGACGGACGTATCCACCCCGCTCGCATCGAGGAGGTCCACGAGCGATCCCAGCGAGCGCTGGAGGAGCAGGTGCGTCGTGCGGGTGAGGACGCCGTCACCGAGGTCGGCATGACCGACATCCACCCGGAGATGGTCAGGCTGCTCGGCAGGCTCCAGTACCGCACGTCGTACGGGCAGAACGTGTTGCGCCACCTCGTGGAGTCCGCCCACATCGCCGGCAGCCTGGCGGCGGAGATCGGCGTCGACCCGACGGTGGTCAAGCGTGGCGCGTTCCTGCACGACATCGGGAAGGCCGTGACGCATGAGGTGGAAGGATCGCATGCGATCATCGGCGCCGAGATCGCTCGGCGCATGGGCGAATCCCAGGAGGTCGTGCACTGCATCGAGTCGCATCACGGCGAGGTGGAACAACGCACGATCGACGCCGTGCTCGCGCAGATCGCCGATGGCATCAGCGGCGGCCGGCCGGGCGCCCGGCGAGAGTCGCTGGAGACCTACGTGAAACGCCTCGAGCGGCTCGAAGAGATCTGCATGGCGCACCCGGGCGTGGTCAAGACGTTCGCGATGCAGGCGGGGCGTGAGGTGCGTGTGATGGTCGAGCCCGTGGACGTCGACGACATCCAGGCTCAGGTGATCGCGCGCGACATCGCGAAAGAGATCGAGGAAGAGCTCCAGTATCCCGGTCAGATCCGCATCACGGTTGTCCGCGAGACCAGGGCGACCGAATACGCCCGCTGAGCGCGGTCAGCGGTCGGAGCCGTCGCCTCCCCGGCTCTTCCTGCCGCCGACGCCGGCGAACCTTCGGAGGCTGAGCCCCCTCGAGGACTGGGACCCCGCGGACCAGGTGTCGCCGACGGAGTCACTGGCGGCCGAGGCCGGCTCACCCTCGCTCTCGACGGGCTTTTCGGCGGGCTCGCCCTCGTCCCGGGCAGGCTCGCCGTCGGGTTCAACCGAGGCCACCTCCTCGCGCGCGTCGGCTTCGACGGCGGGCGCCGACTCATCGCGGAGCGGGGCCGGGCCCACCGCGTCGAGCGGGTCGGTCACGGCGTCGGGTTCGACCCCGGCGCGGAGCGCGGCGAGGTCGGCCTCGGCCGTGCGGAGCGCCCGCTGGGCCTCGTCGGCTCGGCGGGTCATGTCGTCCAACCGGCTGCGGAGCTTCCGGTACTCCTCGTCGGTGTGTGTCGACGAGATGATCCCTTGCTCCTTCGCCATCCTGAGCGCGGCTTCTGCGGCCTCGGTCGCGGCGTAGGCGCTCCGTGCCCGCGCCTCGCTCTGCTCCAACCGAGCCTCGAGGTCCGCGATCTCGGCCCTGAGATCACCGCCGGCCTCCGAAGGCGACGCGGCCGTCTGCGAGCCGTCTCGTCGTGCCGCATCGAGCTCCCTGAGCCGATCCTCGGCCTCGCTCGCTCGCGCAGCAGCCTCTGCCGCGTCCACGTTCGCCGCCTCGAGCCGGGCGGTGAGGGCCTCGAGCTCGCCGTCCGCAACGGAGAGCCGTTCCTGCTCCGCGGCCAGCGCGTCTCGGTCGAGCCGAAGTGACTGCAACTCGTCACGGAGCTCGGCGTTCGCGTGTTCCGAAGCTTCGAGCGCCTCGCGCGCCATCTCTGCAGCGCGGGTCTCCTCGTCGGCCACGCCCCGGGCGGCCTCAGCTTCGGCCTCGGCCACACGTCGCTCGGCCGACGCGGCCCGCTCGTCGGCGGCCGTGGCGGCGGCCCATGCCTCGTCGACCTGTGCGTGGAGCTTGTCCACCGAGGCGCGGGCCTCATCGAGTTGGGAGGTGAGGGCGGTGAGCTCGCCCCCGGCGTCCTGGTACTGCTGAAGGTCCGCCTGCAACGCGGCCCGTTCCGTCCGCAGGGCTTCCAGCTCCGTGCGGAGGTCGTCCACCACCGTCTCCGATGCCCGAAGGGCGCCACGGGCTTCCTCGGCAGCAGCATCGCGGGCGGCCTCAGCTTCGATGACACGCCGCTCGGCCGCTTCGGTCTTCTCGTTCGCCGCCTCGAGGTCGGTCGCCCGGTCGTCGAGGTCTCGACCCTTCTCCTCTCGAAGTGAGGCGACCTCGGCATGCAACCGCTCCGACTCGAGTTCGCGCTGGACGGCCGCGGCTTCGAGCTCGACGATCGCCGAGGCGAGGTGGTCGATCTTCGCCTTCGCGTCCTCGGCCGCCTGTTCCGCCTCGGCTCGCGCTCGATCGTCGGCGTCGAGCCGGGCTTGGGCCGTGGCCGCACGAGCTTCGGCGTCGGCCGAAGCGGCATCGAGGACCTGGGCCCTGGACTCCACCTCGGCGACCGTTGCCCGGAGCTCCTCGATGTGACCTTGAGCCTCGTCGGCGCGTGCCTCGGCGGCCTTCAAGGCCCGTTCCGCTGCAGATGCACGTTGATCGGAGGCGGCGGCGGTGGCGCGAGCCTCCTCGGCCTCGGACGATGCATGCAGAGCATCGGCTCGGGCTTGCTCTGCCTGCACGCGAGCGGCCTCCGCCGCGGCGCGGGCTCCGGCCGCATCGCCGCGGGCCGTCTCCGCCTCGGCCGCGAGACGGTCGACCTCGGCCTGGGCGGCCAGGAGTCGAGCATCGGCGTCACCGAGCGCGGCGGCCGCCTCCTCGGCTGTCCGGTCGGCCGAGGCTAAGACCTCGTCGAGCTCTGCCCGCAGGGCGGCGAGCGCCGTCTCGGCGTCGGAGGCGGCCCCTTCCGCGCGTTCGGCCCGTGCCCGGGCCGCGTCGAGCTCTTCGAGCGCGTGTGCCTTCTTCTTCCGAGCGCGATCCGCCTGGGATCGGGCGGACTCGGCGGCAGCCTGTGCCTCCCGTGCTTCACCCGATGTGCGAGCGGCCGCCTCGGCGGCCGCCTCGAGCTCGGAGCGGGTTCGGTCCAGCGAATCGCTCAGCTGCGCGATCGTGTCGGTGGCGTGCTGGAGCTGGGCCTCGAGGCGGTCGGCGTGGTCGGCGACGCCACCGAGCTCCGCGAGCCGGTCTCCGGCGGCCGCCAACAGGGCTTCGGAGGCGGTGGCCGTCGCCGTGGCTTCCGCCTCCGCCCGCTGGGAAGCCTTGAGCGCCTGCTCCGTGACGGAGAGACGGTTCGCGAGGTCGAAGATCTCGTCGCGAGGGATCGCGGACCCCTCGGCGGACTCGGCTCGGCGGGACTCGAGCTCCGCGATGCGGCTGGCCAACGCTCGTTGAGCGTCGAGGGCGGCGTCGAGCTCGGACCTCGCGGCTCTGAGGCGTGCCTTCTTGCCCGGCTTGCTGTCACCCATGTCGAACGACTTCCTCCTCGACCTCCAGGACGGTGGTGCTTCTCCGACATCGGCAGCAGACGAACACCCTTGAGCGATGAGGCATCCCCGTCGTCGTGGATGTGTCGATCCATCGGATACCCTCGTCTGACGTGAAGGGGACCTACCTGATCCGCACCTTCGGGTGCCAGATGAACGCTCATGACTCCGAGCGCATCGCCGGGGTCCTCATGTCCGACGGCATGACGCCGACCGAGCACGTGGGAAACGCCCGCGTTGTGGTCTTCAACACGTGCGCGATCCGGGAGAACGCCGACAACAGGCTCTATGGCAACCTCGGGCATCTGAAGCCGATCAAGGCGGAGAACCCCGACCTGCGGATCGTCGTGAGCGGGTGCCTCGCGCAGAAGGACCAGGCCGAGATCCAACGCCGGGCGCCGTGGGTCGACGTGGTCGTCGGCACCCATGCGCTCCCGCACCTCCTCGAGCTGCTGGAACGGGCGGACCGCGAGGGCCCCCAGATGGACGTGGGGGAGTACACCGAGACCTTCCCGAGCGCGTTGCCCGCCGCCCGCCAGGACCGCTTCCGAGCCTGGGTCTCGATCGCGCCGGGATGCGACAACGCCTGCACGTTCTGCATCGTGCCGCTCGTGCGCGGGCCGCAGCGCTCCAGGGCGATCGGGGACATCCTCGCCGAGGTACAGGGCCTCGCGACCCGCGGGGTGGTCGAGGTGACCCTGCTGGGACAGAACGTCAACACCTACGGCCGCGACGTGTCCGTTCCCGGCTCCTCTCGGCGGCCGCTCTTCGCCGAGTTGTTGCGGCAGGTTGGCGCCGTCGACGGCATCCGCCGCGTGCGGTTCACGAGCCCGCATCCGCACGACTTCACGCCGGACGTGATCGATGCGATGGCCGAGACGCCAACCGTCTGCGAACACATCCACTTCCCGTTGCAGTCCGGCTCCGATGAGGTGCTCAGACGGATGCGGCGGTCGTATCGTCGTGAGCGCTACCTCGGGTGGCTCGAGCGGATACGCGAAGCGATCCCCGGCATCGCCGTGTCGACCGACATCATCGTCGGGTTCCCCGGAGAGACCGAGCAGGACTTCGCCCGGACGCTCGAGGTCGTCGAGGCCGCGGAGTTCGACAGCGCCTACACGTTCCAGTACTCGCCCCGACCGGGCACGAGGGCGGCGTCGTTCGACGACCAGGTGCCGAAAGCCGTCGTGCAGGAACGCTTCGACCGGCTCGTCGCGACGCAGGAGCGCATCTCGGCCGGACGAGCGCAGGCTCTGGTCGGAACGACGCTGGAGGTGCTCGTCGAGGGGGTCGACCGAACGGGACGGTCGAGCCAGTCGCGGAGCCGCACGAACCGCATCGTGCATCTCGCCGGCAGGCTGGGGCCGGGCACGTTCGCGACGGCTCGCATCGTTGCGGCCGCGCCCCACCACCTCACGGGCGAACCGTTGGGTGAGCCTGCCGGCCTGGCCTCCTGACGACGGGTGCATGGGGAACGGTCGCCCGCCGCTCGCCGCCCTCGTCGGGTCGACGGCGTCGGGGAAGACCGAGGCCGGGATCCTCATCGCGCGTTCGTTCGGGGCGGAGATCTGCTCGGTCGACTCGATGCTCGTCTACCGAGGCATGGACGTCGGCACCGCGAAGCCCACTCCCGAGCAACGCGCGTCGGTCCCTCATCACCTGATCGACCTCGCCGAGCCCAGCGAACGCTTCACGTTGGCGAGGTACCAGGAGGAGGCTCATGGGGCCATCGACGACATCACGGGTCGCGGTTCCCACCCGCTGCTCGTGGGAGGGTCCGGCCTGTACTACCGGGCGGTCGTCGACGGGTTCGTGCTGCCCGGCGAGGACCCGGCCGTGCGGGCAGAGCTCGAGGCGGAGGCGAGCGCCGTGGGGGTTGGAGCGCTCTACGCACGGCTCGAGCATCTCGATCCGATCGCGGCCGCGAAGATCGATCCGTCGAACGTTCGCCGCGTCGTGCGAGCCCTCGAGGTTCCCGCGATCACCGGGACCCCGTTCAGCGCGTTCTCCGAGGCCTGGGGACGCTACGATCCCGGGCGCGTGCAAGCTGCGGGCATCCGGATCGAGACGCAGACGCTCGCCCGGCGCATCAGCGATCGCGTCTCGGCCATGTTCGCGGCGGGCCTGATCGACGAGGTCCGCGGCCTCATGGAGCGCGGGTTCGGCTCATGGCTCACCTCGACGCAAGCGATCGGGTATTCGGAGATGGCCCGTCATCTCGACGGTAGGCTCTCCCTCGAGGAGGCCTGGGAGGGAACTGTGAGGCGCACGAGGAACCTGGCCCGACGGCAGATCGCATGGTTCCGGCGCGACCCTCGCGTGCGGTGGTTCGAAACCGGCATCGGAGGAGCCGCCGACGTGGCCGACGACGTGCTGGCGTTCCTCCGGCGAACATGACCGAGGCCCTCTCGTTCTCGAAGTACCAGGGCACCGGGAACGACTTCGTCATGCTGGTGGATCTCGACGACGAGCGCTCGCTCACGCCGCGAGAGATCTCGGCCGTGTGTGACCGCCGTACCGGGGTCGGCGCCGACGGTGTGATCCGTCTCGTGCGCAGCGATCGAGACGATGCGCCGTTCTTCATGGATTACGCGAACGCCGACGGCTCACAGGCGGAGATGTGCGGCAACGGCATCCGCTGCGTCGGCGTGTTGCTGAACGAGCGCGGTCTGGTGGCCGACCGGTCGGTCGACGTGCTCACTCGGGCCGGCATCAAGCATCTGACCGTCGAGCCGGCCGGAGGCGGGCCGGCCCGCCGGGTCACGGTGGGCATGGGCGTCCCGAACTTCACGAAGGCTGCGATCCCGATGCGCGGTCCCGCGTGGGAGACGTTCCTGGGCCAACCGTTCGAGGTCGGTGACGATCTGACGATGACTGCCTCTGCGCTGTCGATGGGGAACCCCCATCTCGTGGTCTTCGTCGACGGCGATCCGGCGACGGTGCACGTGGCGCACATCGGTCCGCGGCTGGAACGGCACGAGGCATTCCCCGAGCACACGAACGTGGAGTTCGCCTACGTGCACGACGGGGTGATCCACGCGCGTGTGTGGGAGCGAGGCGTCGGCGAGACGATGGCGTGCGGGAGTGGAGCGTGCGCCGTCCTCGTGGCGGCCAACGAGGCCGGTCTCGTTCCGTCGCGCGCGGTCGTGAGCTTCCCTGGGGGTGATCTCGAGGTGGAACGCCGCGACGACGGTCAAGTGCTGTTGACAGGCGACGCGGTCCGCGTCTTCGAGGGATCCGTCGACCTGACGGCCCTCGTCCGCTCGTGATGCCGGCCGACGACCCGAGCGGTACGGCTGTGGCCGACCGTCTCGCGGCCCGCACGCTCTCACTGGTCGACCAACCGTCGGTCAGCGGGCACGAGGATCGTGTGCTGAGCGCGATCCGGGAGGCGTTACCCCGGCGGATGGAGCTGCTCGACGACGCCGACTCCGTGTTGTTCGTCGTCCCCCCAGACCGTCGCGCCGGTGTCCCGTTCGTCGTTCTCGCCGGGCACGTCGACACCGTGCCGATCGCCGGGAACGTGCCGGGAGCGCTCGACGGCTCGGCGATCGTCGGGCGCGGAGCAGCCGACATGAAGGGCGCGCTGGCCGTGATGCTCGAGATCGCAGGCGACGCACAACGTTCGAAGGGGTCCGTCGACCTCGGCTTGCTGTTCTTCGGCCGCGAGGAGTTGCCGTTCGGTGAGAGCGCGCTGCTCCCGTTGTTCGACCGGTGCCCTGCGGCATCGACGCCCGATCTCGCGATCGTGATGGAGCCCACGCACAACACGATCCAGCTCGGGTGCCTCGGCAACCTGAACGCCACGGTGGAGGTGACCGGACGGGCCGCCCACAGCGCCCGGCCGTGGCTCGGTGAGAACGCGATCCATCGCGCGATCGGAGCCCTCGCGCCGCTCGCCGATCTGCCCGTTCGCGACGTGACGATCGAGGGACTGACGTTCCGAGAGGTCGTGAGCGTCACGTCGATCGAGGGCGGGATCGCGTCGAACGTGATCCCCGATCGGGTCGTTGCCGGGGTGAACTACCGGTACGCACCGGTGCACACACCACAGGAAGCGGAGACCCGGCTCGCCGAGCTACTGGCGGCCGCCGATGTCGAGGTGCGGATCGACGCCAACGCGCCCCCCGGCCCCGTCAGCCTCGCCAACGGGTTGGTGAGTCGGCTCGAGGAAGCCGGCGGGCTCCCCGTCGGGCCGAAGCAGGCATGGACCCCCGTCGCCGAGTTCGCCCTGGCGGGCGTGGACGCCGTGAACTTCGGTCCAGGCGACCCGCAGTACGCTCACCGGGACGACGAACGCGTCGAGGTGTCCTCGCTGGTGCGCTGTCACGAGACCCTTCGGGCGTTCCTCGGTATCGGGTCGATCGACGACCACGGCGAGCTGGAAGGGACGACGTGACGCATCTCTCCCCGGGCATCCGGCGGATCGAACCGTACCCGTTCGAGGAGCTCGATCGACGGAGGGCCGACGCGCTCGAGGCTGGGAAGGATCTGGTCGACTTCGGTGTCGGCGATCCCCGCGAGGTCACCGCTCCGTTCATCCGCGCCGCACTCCGCGATGCGATCGAGCCGACCTCCTCGTACCCGCGCGCCGGCGGGATCCCCCAACTGCGATCGGCGGTGGCCGGCTGGGTGGGGCGCAGGTTCGGCGCCGACCTCGACCCGGAAACCCAGGTGCTGCCGCTGCTCGGCTCGAAGGAGCTCGTGTTCTCGCTCGTGCAGGCGGTGATCGACCCGGCCGGCGGCAAGGATCTCGTCCTCGTCACGGCCCCCGGGTACCCGATCGCCGAGCGTGGGGCTCGATTCGTCGGCGGCGAGGTGCGACGCCTTCCGTTGCTCGAGCTGAACGCCTTCCTGCCCGATCTCGACGGGATCGACGACGCGACATGGGATCGGGCGGCGATCCTCTGGCTGAACTACCCGAACAATCCGACGGGAGCGGTAGCCCCGCTCGATCTGTACCGCCGTGCCGCAGACCGGTGCCGTCGTCACGACGTGCTGCTCGCATCGGACGAGGCCTACAGCGAGATCTGGTTCGAGGGCGGACCCACCGCCTCGGCGTTGCAGGTCGGGGACCTGACGAACGTGCTCGCGATCAACTCGCTCAGCAAGCGTTCGTCGATGACGGGGTACCGCAGCGCCTTCGCCGCGGGCGACCCCGAACTGGTCGCCGCGCTGAAGGGGCTCCGCCCGAGCGTCGGGGTGACCCCGCAGGAGTTCGTGCAGTGGGCGTCGGTCGCCGCATGGAACGACGAGTCCCACGTACAGGACAACCGCACGCGGTACGCGGAGAAGCGCCGGCTGTTCCTCGACCTGTTCGAGCGCCACGGGGTACGGGTCGCGGGGAGCGTGGCGACCTTCTACCTCTGGGTCGCGGTGCCGGGCGATCGACCGTCGCTGACCTGGGCGCTGGAGCTGCTGGAGCGGGCAGGGATCGTCGTGGCACCCGGATCGTTCTTCGGACCGGAAGGGGAGGGGTACGTTCGCATGGCGATGGTGCCGACCTCGACGGAGTGCGAGCGGGCCGCCGAACGGCTCGACGGGGTGCTGAGCGAGGTGCGCGCGTGAGCGACCTCGACGCGTTGATCGGTCGCGTCGAGGCCAGCTGGAACTCGGCGACCGTCGATCCTGCCGCACCGATCGATACCGAGGCGGTCGAGACGGTGGTCGGCATGCTCGACCGTGGCGAGGTGAGGGTCGCCGAGCCCGATGGGGACGGCTGGCTCGTGCGCGAGTGGGCCAAGCAAGCGGTCTTGCTCTTCTTCCGGATCCGGGGTCTGGAAGTGACCGAGGTCGGCCCGTTCGAGTACCACGACAGGCTCCCGTTGAAGCATGGGTACGACGAGCTCGGCGTCCGGGTGGTTCCGCCGGCAACCGCCCGCTACGGATCGTTCCTCTCGCCGGGCGTGGTGCTGATGCCGAGCTACGTGAACATCGGGGCGTGGGTGGGCCCCAACACGATGGTGGACACATGGGCCACGGTGGGCTCGTGCGCCCAGATCGGCGCCGACGTGCATCTGTCGGGCGGCGTCGGCATCGGCGGCGTGCTCGAACCGCTGCAGGCTGCGCCCGTCGTGATCGAGGACGGCGCGTTCATCGGGTCGCGGTGCATCGTCGTGGAGGGGGTCCGTGTCGGTGCGCGAGCCGTGCTCGGCGCGGGCGTGGTGGTCACGGGGAACACCCCGGTGATCGACGTCACGGGGCCCGAGCCTGTGGAACACCGGGGCGGGGTGCCGGCCGGGGCCGTCGTGATCCCGGGCAACCGAGCTCGGGAGTTCCCCGCCGGTCGTTTCGGGTTGCCGTGCGGCCTCATCATCGGCCACAGGACCGAGTCGACGGGCGACAAGGTGCGTCTGAACGAGATGCTCCGCGACTTCGGCTCCTCGCTGGGGTGAGGTGAGGGCATGAGCGCCTCATCCGGTTCCGCGAGCCGCGCGAAGCGCCCCGTCGAACGGCAGGTGCTCGAGTCGCCATTGTCGGCCACGTGGCGGCCCGCCGTGCGCGAGAAGGCCGTGCTGGTCGGCGTGGGTCCCGGCATCGACGAGGGCGACCTCGACGAGCTCGCCGCGCTCGCGGACTCCGCGGGTGCGGAGGCGGTGGATCGGGTGGTGCAGAGCCGGCATGAGCCGGATCCTTCGACCTACATCGGGCGAGGCAAGCTCGAACAGGTTCATGCGGCCGTGCACAGACACGGCGCCGATACGGTCATCCTCGACCAGGAGCTGACACCCGGCCAGCTCAGGTCGCTGGAGGAACGCCTCGGCGTCAAGGTGATCGATCGGACGGCGCTGATCCTGGACATCTTCGCCTTGCACGCGCGGAGCCGGGAGGGCAAGGCGCAGGTCGAGCTCGCGCAGCTCAACTACCTGCTGCCGCGCCTGCGTGGGTGGGGCGAGGCGATGAGCCGGGCGGGCGGCGGCGTCGGCACGAGGTTCGGCGGCGGCGAGACGAAGATGGAGGTGGACCGCCAGCACATCGGCCGGCGCATCGCCAAGCTCCGTCGGGAGCTGAAGGCGCTGGCGGGGACCCGGGCGACCAAGCGATCCAGGCGCCAGGCGAGCGGCATCCCTCAGGCGGCGATCGCCGGCTACACGAACGCGGGCAAGTCCACGCTGCTGAACCGGCTCACGGGAGCCGACACGGTCGTGGCGGATCAGCTGTTCGCGACGCTCGACCCCACGGTGCGGAGGCTCAAGCTTCCCGGGGGGCGCCGGTGCACGATCAGCGACACGGTCGGGTTCGTGAGCAAGCTGCCCCACGACCTGGTCGAGGCGTTCCGTTCGACGCTCGAGGAGGTCACCCTCGCAGAGCTGGTCGTGCACGTCGCCGACGCGTCATCGCGCGACGTCGCCGACCAGATCGATGCAGTCCGCGGGGTGCTGGAGGACATCGGGGCCGGCTCGATCCCCGAGGTGCTCGTCCTCAACAAGATCGACGCGCTCGGCGGCTCGGAGCGGGCTCGAGCGGCGCGACGGTATCCGGGGTCGGTGCCGGTCTCCGCGTTGACCGGTGAGGGGATCGAAGGGCTGCTCGAGGTGCTCGAGGCGACCCTGCCGCACCCACCGGTCGCGGTCGAGCTCCTCGTCCCCTACGGGCGGGAAGACGTGATCGCGTTGCTCTACCGAGAGTCCGAGGTGCTGTCGACGACCCACGACGCAGAAGGAACCGTCGTGCAGGCTCGGGTGGGATTGCGCGAGCTCGCCACCGTGCGGCCGTTCGTTCGCCGGGAACGCCACTCGAGCTGATCCACGCGCCGGAGATCCGTGCCGCTCATTCCGGAGCTCCCGTCCGCCACAGGGCGTCGTCGCCCCAGGCACCCACGATCACCCGGTCGGGATCGTGACCGCCTTCCCGCGCCAGGCGCAGGGCGAGGAGCTGCAGGCGCACCGTGAGCGGAAGCTGCGCGAGCAAGGCCGGGAGCGCCGCCGGTTCGCGCAGGGCGGTGACGCCGAGACCCTCCTGCATCGCGGCCGCGCCCACCCCCGCGACGAGCGGCTCGTCGGGCGGCGTGAGCGACAGCAGGTGGTCGCGGCGGTCGAGCGGCACGGCGGAGCCATGGAGCAGATACTCGACGTCGTAGCCCTCGGCCAGAGCCCGAGCCGCCTCTCGGACCTTCAACGCGCCCTCTCGCGCCGTGATGGCGGCTGGGCCCGCCCCCGTGATCATCAGGAGACGTTCCGGACGGGGAACCGGCCCGACGCCGGCGTCGTCGATCGCGTCCTGGACCGCGGCCGGTATCACCTGCATGGCGTCGTCGGAGAGCTGTTCGGCGCCGAGCTCCTGGGCGATCAAGGCGAGCGCGACGACCGCCGTCGTGTAGCTCACGGTATACGTCTCGCTGCTCTCCGGTTCCACCGTCTCGATCACTCGAGGGAAGTCGCTTCCGCGCTTGGTGATCGTCACGGTGTCCAGCCCTCCCGTGAACGCCAGGGCCCTCGCGGCCAGGGCGTACGAGGTCTCACCGGTGTGCGTGATGATGATCACCCCGTCCCTGGGACCGATCACCGGTGCCCGGGTCACGAACTGCATCGCCGGAACGGCGGTTGCGGCTCGCCCGGCTTCCATCAGCATCGCGACGCCCAGCTCGGCGGCGTGCAGGCTCGTACCCGTGCCGACCAGCCAGAGACGCCGAGCCCGGTGCAGCCCTTCTGCGGCCTGACGCACCTGTGCTCGCACGCTCGGCGAGGTCATCATCTGCTCGATCGCCTCGGGCTGCGAGCGGATCTGCCGCTCCAGCGCCGTGCTTCCTGTCGAGGTCATCTGGCCTCCTTCGGAGGTGGTCGCGGCCTCAGCCTAGACGAGCGAACGGCGGGGTCTGCCTGTCGCCCGGTGCGCGTCATACG
>Ga0210076_1000026_pt1 | contig 30680 bp, 31 predicted proteins | sample MayberryNW_Catta_3_FD_184876 | JGI IMG/M metagenome (GOLD analysis project Ga0210076, IMG submission 184876) | Wetland microbial communities from San Francisco Bay, California, USA, that impact long-term carbon sequestration -... | ecosystem: Environmental > Aquatic > Marine > Wetlands ... | reverse complement strand
GCGCTCCTTCAGCGGCAGCGAGCGGAAGAGCTCGGTGCGCATGGCCTTGTAGCAGGTCATCACGTCCGAGATCCAGCAGTTGTAGAGGAGGTTGGTCGCGAACGTGACGCTCTTGTTGCCCATCACGTACCAGAAGCTGAAGGACGACTGCGACGTCCAGGCCCGGGTGCCGAAGACGACCGCCGCCTCACCCGAGACGAGGGGCTCGAGCACGAGGGCGAGGTCCTTCGCCGGGTACTCGAGGTCGGCGTCGAAGATCGCCGCGTACTCGTGCGTCGCGTGGCCGAGCGCAGTGCGGACTGCGGCTCCCTTGCCCTGGTTCGCCTCGTGCATGACGACGCGAACCTCGCCGGGCCACTCGCGCGACGCGAGGATCTCGCGCGTGCCGTCCGTCGAGCCATCGTCCACGACGATCAGCTCGCGTGCGTCGACGGGGAGGTCGGCGGAGAGCGCGTCGGCGATCGCGGCCTCGATGGTGGCCTGCTCGTCGAACACGGGCATGAGGATCGAGAGGCCCTGCGGCACCGGCTGAATCCTGCCCGCGGGATCGGCTAGCGGGTCGGGGCGAGCCGGCCGACCTTGAGAGCCCCGGCGGCGCCGACGATCGCATCCGTTGTCGTCTTCGCCTTCAGGGTGAAGGCGGTCACGGGCACCGAGACCATGTACCCGCGGCCGTTCGCGCCGGCGACGTCGTCGAGGAGCCCGGTCGGGATCACGGCGTCCGCCGGCACCGTCAGCTCGACGGAGCGCGCCGGGACCTTCAACCACGAGCCTCCCGGGTAGTGGCGTACGCGTTCCACCTCGAGCGAGACGCTGCCCGCGCCTGCTGCGACGAGCTTGCCGCCGAGCCCGAGCGAGAACGCCGAGCCGGGCTTTGCCGCGAACAGCGGTCGGGAGGCGCGCTTCAGGTGCGGGAACGGATTGACGTCCGCGCCGCCACCCGGGTGCACCTCGAAGTGCAGGTGCGGGTTCCCGTTCGCGTCGCCCGAGTCGCCGTTCCAGGCCACCTGCTGCCCCGCCGCGACCCGGGCGCCGTCCGGCACGGCGAACGTGACGTCCTTCTTGCAGCCGCCCTTGTTGTCGTTCTTCGCGGTGAGGTCGTTGTTCAGGTGGATGTAGAGGTACATCGTCCCGCTGCGTCCGTAGAGGTACAGCATGCAGCCGCCGAGGCCGGAGTCGGCGTACTCCACGCGGCCGGCCTCCACCGCGACGACCGGCGCCCGCCACGGGTTCTCCATGTCGATCCCGGCGTGGCTGTGGGTCCCGCGGGGATCGCCGTAGTTGTCCCAGAGGTCGGTGTCGGCGACGAGCGGGAAGACGAGCTTCGGCACCGCTTGCGGACCGCCGCTCGAAGGTGATGCCAACGCTGCGGCCGTGAGGCCGGCGAGGAGGAGGGAGAGAACGATCCCTCGGGCTGTCGTCCGGTGGCGTCGCATGTGACGGTGCGCTCCGGTTCGCGCTCGAGGGCCGGACGCTAGCAGAGTGTCCGGCCTTTCGAGCCGGTTCGAACCCCCTGTTCGGGTGGCCGGCATGCCGATCGCGGCCCGGGTGCTCGTAGCTGCGTCCTCCTCCCGGCCGGCGTGGATAGAGTCCGCGCCGATGAAGATCGCCGTCTGCGTGAAGCAGGTTCCGGACGCGACCGTCCAGAAGAAGATCGACCCCCAGACGAAACGCCTCGACCGCTCCGGCGAGGGCGCCCTCAACCCGACCGACCTGAACGCGGTCGAGGAGGCGATCAGGGTCAAGGAGGCGCAGGGGGGCGAGGTCGTCCTCGTGTCGCTCGGCCCGGCGAAGGCGGTCGACTCGCTCCGCAAGGCGCTCGCGATGGGCGCGGATCGGGCGGTGCTCGTGTCCGACGAGGGCGCCGCCGGCTCGGACCTCGTCGCCACGAGCCGCGTGCTCGCGAAGGCGCTCGAGCGGGAGGAGGCCGATCTCGTCCTCTTCGGCCAGGCCTCGAGCGACGGAGACGGCGCGGTGCTGTGGGCGGCCGTCGCCGACCGGCTGCGGCGACCGCTGATCTCGCAGGTCGCAGAGCTCACGGTCAGCGCGGACGCGGTCACGGGAAAGCGCCAGACGGAGCACGGGTACGACACGATCTCCGCTCCGCTTCCCGCCGTCGTCGCCGTCTCGGATGCGATCAACGAGCCGCGCTACCCGTCGCTCAAGGGGATCATGGGCGCGAAGTCCAAGCCGCAGGAGACGCTGTCGGCCGGCGATCTCGGCCTCGACGTGGACGGGATCGGAGAGGCCGGGTCGCGCACGACCGTCCTGGGGCTCGGGCCGCCGCCGTCGCGCGGCGACTCGCTCAAGATCGAGGACGACGGGAGCGCGGCGCAGAAGATCCTCGAGTACGTGACCGAGAGGCGCCTCCTATGAAGCTCCTCGTGTTCCTGGAGCACCACGACGGCGAGCTCGAGAAGGGCGGCCTCGGGGTGCTGTCCAAGGCCGCGTCGCTCGGCGAGGCCGAGGGCGTCGTCCTCGGCTCCGGAGCGGGCGACGTCGCCGCGCGGGCCGGTGCGTTCGGCGCCTCGAAGGTATACGCGTGCGACGCCGGGGCGCTGGCCTCGCCGCTCCCGCAGCCGCGCGTGGACGCGCTCGCGACGCTCGTCGAGACAACCGGCGCCGACGCCGTCCTCTTCGCCGCCTCGGTTCTCGCGGCCGACGTCGCAGCGGGGCTCGCGGCACGGCTCGACGCGGGGCTCAACTGGGATCTCACCGACGTCGTGGTCTCCGACGGCGCCCTCGTCGGCAAGCGGCCCGCGCTCGGGGACACCGTGCTCGTCGACGTGGGGTGGACGGGCACGCCCGCGATCGGGCTCGTGCGCTCCGGCGCGCTCGACCCTGTGGAGTCCGGCGGCGACTCGGAGGTCGAGACCTTCGACGCCGCGTTCTCCGACTTCTCGACGCTCGCGACGCTCGTCGAGCAGACGCAGGAGGAGTCGAGTGGGCCGTCGATCGAGGACGCGGACGTCATCGTCGCCGGCGGCCGGGGGCTGGGCTCCCCGGAAGCGTTCTCGCTGCTCGAGGAGCTCGCGTCCGCGCTCGGCGGTGCAGTCGCCGCCACGCGCGCCGTGGTGGACGCCGGCTGGTACCCGTACGCGACGCAGGTCGGCCAGACGGGCAAGTCGGTGTCGCCGAAGCTCTACATCGCCTGCGGCATCTCCGGCGCCATCCAGCACAAGGTGGGCATGCAGGGGTCGGGGACCATCGTCGCGATCAACAAGGACCCGAACGCGCCCATCTTCGATTTCTGCGACCTCGGCGTCGTGGGCGATCTGCACCAGGTCGTCCCGAGGCTGACGGAGCTCGCCCGCACGCATCGAGGTGGCTCGTGAGAGCCCCTGACGCAGCGGCCGCGAGGTGGACGCCTGCAGAGGTGTTCGCGCGAGCAGGATCCGTGTTCGCGGAGTCTGCCCGGACGCACTGATGGCGCGCCCGATCGACTTCCCGCCCGCGTTCGGCGCGAGCGACGCGATCGCCGCGCCGACCGATCCCCCGGACGAGCGGATCGACGTCGGGGTGCTGATAGTGGGGGGCGGCCCGGGAGGGCTCGCGTGCGCGATCAGGCTCGGCCAACTCCTCGAGGAGCACCCCGAGGTGCGCGAGCGCCTCGGCGAGGTTCCCGTCGCCGTCCTCGAGAAGGGGAAGCAGCCCGGCTCGCACCTCCTCTCCGGTGCGGTCGTCGACCCGCGACCCCTGCGAGAGCTCTTCCGCGGCCGCCTCACCATGGCGGACCTTCCGACCTACGGGCGGGTGCCCGGCGAGGCGGTGTACGTGCTCACACGGCGCTCCGCCTTCCGCATCCCGGCGCCGCCGCCGATGCGGAACCACGGCAACTACATCGTGTCCGTCTCCGAGCTCGGCCGGTTTCTGGGCGAGCAGGCGGAGGCGCTCGGCGTCGCCGTCCTCCCCGAGACCGCCGCCACGAAGCTGCTCCTGCAGCACGGCCGCGTGCTCGGCGCCCGGACGGGCGACCGCGGACGGGGGAGGGACGGCGAGCCGCTGCCGACGTTCGAGCCGGGGTCGGACGTCGTCGCTCCGATCACGGTGCTCGCGGAGGGGACGCAGGGATTGCTCACGGATGCGGCGGTCGAGCACTTCGGCCTCGAGGGCGAGAACCCGCAGATCTGGGCGCTCGGCGTGAAGGAGGTGTGGCGCGTCCCGCGGCCGCTGCGGCGGATCGTGCACACGATGGGCTGGCCCCTCCGCACGCTGCACGGCTACGGCGAGTTCGGCGGCTCCTTCATCTACCCGATGGGCGACGACCTGGTCTCGATCGGATTCGTCGCAGGGCTCGAGTCGAGGGACGTCGAGTTCTCCGTCCACGACGTCCTGCAGGAGTTCAAGACGCACCGGCTCGTCTGGAAGATCCTGCGCGGTGGCGAGCGTGTCGCATGGGGGGCGAAGACGATCACGGAGGGCGGCTACTTCTCGCTCCCGAGCCGGCTCAGCGCCCCAGGGCTTCTGCTCGTGGGGGAGGGAGCGGGGCTCGTGAACGTGCCGCGGCTGAAGGGCATCCACTACGCGATCGAGTCGGGGAGGCTCGCGGCCGAGGCGGCGTTCCGCGCCCTGCAACGGGGCGAGGTGCCGAGCAGGCTCGGTGCCCTCGACACGTACGACGAGGCGCTCCGGCAGTCCCGTCCGTGGAAGGACCTGTACCAGTCGCGGAACATGCGGCAGGCCTTCGACCGCGGGTTCTACGTCGGCGGCGCGCTCGCGAGCATGATGACCGTCACCAAGGGTCGCCTCCCCGACGGCCGCTTCCCGACGCACCCGAACGCAGCGGCGCCGCTGATCAGGACCGATCGCGCCGCCCGCTACCCGAAGCCCGACGGCAAGTACGTCTTCGACAAGCTCTCCTCGGTCTTCGCGTCGGGGAACCGCACGCGGGACGACCAGCCCAGCCACATCGAGGTCGCAACCCGCGTCCGTCGCCCGGTCGCGGAGGCCTGGGAGTGGATGTGCCCGGCGCACGTCTACGAGGTCGGCGCGGACCTCGGGGACGGGATGGTGTCGGTGAACGTGACGCCTTCGAACTGCGTCCAGTGCGGGGCGATCACGGCCAAGGGCGGTCGGCTCACCCCACCCGAGGGCGGCTCAGGCCCCGAGTACACGCTGACCTGAGCGGCAGCAGGCTCGGGGGAGCGCGAAGCGCACCGAGATGTGCCATCCGGCCCACGCGCGGCCGGACGTACTTCCAAGACCGCGGAGCGCCGACGGTCAGGGCTCGCCGCGGCCCTCGGGTCCCTGACGCTCAGCCCACGCCCGCGCCATCGCGACGCGGTCCGCCAGCGTCGGGTGCGTCCCCATCACGAGCTGCACCCATCCCGGCGGGTCGGGATCGCCGAGCGACACGTCGGAGAACCCGACCATGAGCTCCTCGAGCGCCTGCGGATCCCGTGTGACCTGGAGCGCCTTCCAGTCGGACTCGGCCTCCATCCGCCGCGAGATGGCGTTCGCCGCCGGCGCGAAGGCGAGCTGGAGGACGGCCACGACGAGGAGCGCGACCGGCACCGCCTCGGGGGCTCCCATGCCGCCCCGTCCGCGCGTCGCCCGCATGAGAAGCCAGGCACCCGGGACGGCGAAGAGCGCGAACCACCCGATTCCCTCCGGGAGGTGGTCCTGCGAGTGGTGCGCGAGCTCGTGCGCGAGCACCACTTTCTGCTCGGCCTCGCCGAACGGCTCGTCGAGCATCGTGTCCCAGAAGACCACGCGCCGGGACGGCCCCAGCCCGTACGCGTACGCGTTGGCCTGCTTGGTGTCCTCGCTCACCTCCTCGACACGTATGGGGATGTCGGGCAGGCCGAGCTGCCGCTCGTAGTCCGCCGCTGCCGCGACGAGCGCGTCCTCTCGAAGGGGATCCGTCGTGAAGTCGAGATACGGCATGACGAACGTGAAGAGCGCGGCGATCGCGACGAACACGCCGGCGCCCGGCAGCCACCACCGCTCGCCGAGCCGTCTGGCCAGGCTCATCACGATCAGGAGCGCGAGGCAGATCGAGAGGAACTCGGCGCCGAGAAGCGTCCAGTCGTCCAGGAGCCACGCGAGGTAGCCGATCTCCGCCTGCTCGTGACGCCGTGCCCACCAGAGCGAGGCGAGCCCGAACGGAAGCCCGACCAGCCAGACGATTGCGAGGCCGAGCATGCCGAGCAGCATCCCCGTGCCGACCGGGCCTGCGGCCGACTCGCGTGTGAACGCCGCCCCCTTCCGTGCATACAGGCCGAGGGCCGCGAGCAGGGCTATCTGGGCGAGAACCCAGTCGGCGTAGAAGAAGCTCTCGTAGCGGGCGGCCCGGTCCACGAGCCCGGCGCCGAAGACGCCGTCGACGTCGACCGCCGGCAGCGCGAGCCCGTCGGGGACGTCGGTGGGGTAGAGGAGGATCGCGCCGACGGCCAGCGCTGCGATGACGAGGAACGCGAACGCGCTTCTCAGAACGCGTCCCCGACGACCGGCTCCGGCTCCGCCGGCGGCTCGGGCTCGGGCCGCCCCTGCAGCACCGGTGCCGCATACGGGTAGCGGTCGGTCAGGAGCAGCAGGTACGCCGACGTCTGCTCCTGGTAGCGGATGCACGCTGCCCCGAGGTTGCGGAGCCCCTCGGGCGCGAAGCCTCGCGCGAGCGCGTGCCACCAAGCGAGGAACCCGACGACGAACGCCACACCGCCGAGGGCGCTCGCGAGGAGCAGCGCCGGGAACGCGAGGAAGAGACGGAAGAACGTGAGCCAGCGGCTCTGGGGCTGCGGCGGGTCGATCTCGAGGTCGATGCCGTACGAGCCCGGCTGCCCCGTGAATCCGGGGAACCGACGCCCGACGACGTAGATGTACGCCTGGACGTGGACGGCATAACGAACGTACGCCGAGAGGAAGCGGTGGACCCCTCCCGGCACGCTGCCGGTCACGAGTGCGGCGACCCAGGCGGCGATCCCTGCGAAGAACGCCGCGATCGACCAGAGCAGGAGCCAGGCGAGGTGGGGGATGGCGAGCAGGAGCCGGAAGAGCACGGTGAGCCTGGAGCGCTCGAGCTCGTCCGTGACGACCATCTGCACCGGATGCCGCGGCAGCTCCGAGTACGGCTCCGCGAGCGCCGGGTCCGAGGTCGGATAGCGCCCGGTGAGGAGCAGCAAGTACCCGAGCGCCTGCGCCCCGTAGCCGAGCGCGTAGGCGACGAGGTCGCGCACACCGCGCGGCGCTCGTCCCTTCGCCAGCGCGTAGAACCAGGCGAGGAAGGCGGCCACCGCCGCGGCCCCGCCGGCCGACGAGCCCCAGAACACCCATTCCTCGTCACCGCCCTGGGCGCTCGAGGACGAGCCGAACGACGGCCCGAAGCCGAGCCCGCCTCCGAGTGCGGCCGCGAGCGCGAGCGCGGGCAAGGCGAGGACGAGCCGGAACAGACCGCCCCACCGTCCCTGCCGAGCCGGCGGATCGATCTCCACGTCGACCGGGTAGTCGGGCTGGACCCGGAACCACGGATAGGGATCGGCCGCGAGGAAGACGTAGCCGCTGACCTGTGTCGCATAGCGCACGTAGCCCGCGACGAACTCGTGCAGGCTGTCGGGGACCTCTCCCTGGATGAGCACCGCGAGCCAGTTGACGAAGCCGACGACGAACGCCGCGATCCCGCGCAGCGTCAGCCAGACGAGCACCGGAAGCGCGAGGAACAGCCGGAAGAAGACTGTCAGGCGGTTGCGCCGCAGCTCGTCGTCGCGGACGACCAGCCGGATCGGGCGCTCCGCGGGGACGGCGGCCATGGCCGCATTCTGGCCGAGCCGTGCGGCTACGGTGCGGTGTAGGCGCGAACGTCGCTGCCGGCGAAGCTCGTGACCCACATCGAGTCGCCGGCACGGGCCAGCCCGAAAGCTCCCGGTCCGGCGGAGAAGGCGTCGAGGACGTAGCGGCCGTCCTCGTTGACCCGATGGACGACGGAGTGCTGCTTGTCGGCCACCCAGACGGTGCCGTCGGGCGCGGCAGCGGCGTCGGCGAGCGTGTGGTCGACCGGCAACAGGCTGAGGAGCTCGCCCGTCCGCGGGTCGAGCCGGACGACGCTGTCCTCCGTCGTCACCCAGAGCGAGCCCCGGATGCACTCTGGCGAGCGCGGCCCGGCGACGACCGTGTCGACCCGGCGCAACCGGAGGGTCTGCGGGGCGATGGAGGTGACCCAGGTGGCCGAACCGCCGTGCCCGACCCAGATGCGCCCCCCGCACCACGCGAGCCCGACGGGCTTCGCGCCGACCGTCACGCGGTCGAGCAGCCGGCCGGTCAGGCGGTCGAGGCGTGAGACCGAGCCGGTCGCATGGCTCGTCGCCCACAGGGAGCCGGCCGCGAGGAGGACGTCGAACGGCTCGGCGGCCACCGATGCACGCCGCAGCCGTCCGCCGCGCGCGTCGACGCGGACGAGCTGGGATGCTCGGTCCCGGGCCACCCACACGGCGTCGCTCGCGACCGCCACCCGGCACGCAGAGCGACCGACGCGAACGCGGCGGGTCACCCGGCCGCCGGCGTCGAGGCGCAGGAGAAGCCCGGCCTCGTACACCCCGACCCAGATGCTCCCGTGGTGTGCTGCGATGCCGCAGGGCGCCTTCCCGGTCGGGACGACGGCGGCCGGTGGCAGCGCCGGTGGCACCTTCGCGGCGGCCCCGGTAGCGAGTGGGGCCAGCACTCCCGCGAGGACGAGGGCGACGATGCTTCGCACGACCCGTATTACACCGGAGGCGCCAACCGGGTTCCCGTACGATCGACGAAGTGGGCCTCCCGATCGGACGCGACGACGTCGAGCGCGCCGCGGCCGTCATCGCCGGCCGCGTCCGCCGCACGCCCACGCTCTCCTCGCGCACACTCGGCCCCGACGTCTTCCTGAAGGCGGAGCTCCTGCAGCGCACGGGGTCGTTCAAGCCGCGCGGGGTGCTCACGAAGCTCGAGTCGCTCACCCCCGAGGAGAAGGCACGCGGCGTGATCGCGATCTCCGCAGGCAACCACGCGCAGGCGGTGGCCTGGGCCGCAGCGGAGGAGGGGCTCGACGCGCTCGTGGTCATGTGGCGCGGGGCGAGCGAAACCAAGATCGCCGCGACCCGTGGATACGGCGCCTCGGTCGATCTGGAGGCGTCGACTCCGGGCGAGGCGTTCACGCGGCTCGACGCGCTCCGCGAGCAGACGGGGAGGACGCTCGTCCACCCGTTCGACGACCCGCTGACCATCGCGGGCCAGGGGACGGTCGGGCTCGAGATCCTGGAGGACGTACCCGGAGTGGACACCATCGTCGTGCCGATCGGGGGCGGCGGCCTCGTGGCCGGGATCGCCGTCGCCGCGGCAGGGCGGGCACGCGTGATCGGCGTCGAGCCGGAGCTCTCGACGGCGATGCACTCCGCCCTCGTCGCCGGGGCCAGCGTGGACGTCTCGCCCACGTCGATCGCGGACGGCCTCAACGCTCCGCACGCGGGGGAGAGGGCGCTCGCCATCGTCCAGGACCTCGTCGAAGACGTCCTCCTCGTCACCGAGGACGAGATCGAGGAGGCGTTCCGGTTCCTGTACGAGCGGGCGAAGCTCGCCTGCGAGCCCGCAGGCGCCGCGGCGGTCGCGGCCGTCCTCGCGGGGAAGGCAGGCGCCGGGCGAACGGTGTGCGTGGTCTCCGGGGGGAACGTCGCCGCCCGAACGGCCGCTGGTATCCTGGCAGGCCGATGAAGGCCGACATCCACCCCGACTACGTCCTCGCCCACGTGACGTGCTCGTGCGGCAACGAGTTCTGGACACGGTCCACGAAGCCCGAGCTCCACGTGGAGATCTGCGCCGCCTGCCATCCCTTCTACACGGGGAAGCAGAAGCTCGTGGACACGGGCGGCCGGGTGGAGCGCTTCCAGCGCCGGCTCGAGAAGGCCGGCGGCTCGCGCCGCGGCTAGCGCAGGGAAGGGGCCACGTGAGGCGCCTCGCGTCGACATCGAACGCCCGCGCGTTCCTTGGGCGTCGCTCGCGATGCGGGGACGGAGGGCACAGTATGGGTGATACGGGCCCGGAGATCCCCGTGTCGCGAGCGGCGTCAGTCACCGGCGGAGCCGGGCTTCGCCCGGCGGGAGCCGAAGCCGGCAAGGTGCGCGCGTGAAGATCACGTACGGGGGCCAGGCGGTCCTCGAGGGCGTCATGATGCGCAGCCCGTCGAGCTGGGCCGTCGCGATCCGGTCCCCCGAGGGCGACATCACCGAGGTCGTCCGCGAGATCGAGTCGCCGATGAAGCGCCGGAAGCTCTGGCGGCTGCCGGTGATCCGTGGCGTGATCGCGCTCGGCGAGTCGCTCGCGATCGGCTTTCGTGCCCTGGCGATCTCGGCGAACGTCGCCTCCCAGGAGCGTGACGAGGAGGGCGAGATCCAGACCCAGATCAGCCGGGGTCAGATCATCTTCTCGTTCGTGCTCGCCATCGGGTTCGCGCTCATGCTCTTCAAGGTCGGGCCGGCGCTCCTCACGAGCTGGCTCCCGATCGAGTCGACGGGCGTCTTCGTCGTCGTCGAGGGGGTCATCCGCGTCGCCGTCTTCGTCGGGTACATCCTCGTCATCTCCCTGCTCCCCGACCTCCGGCGCGTCTTCCAATACCACGGCGCCGAGCACAAGACGATCAACGCGCTCGAGGCCGGGGTCGAGCTCACGCCGACCAACGTGCAGCGATTCAGCTTGATCCATCCTCGTTGCGGAACTGCTTTTTTGCTGTGGGTGATGGTGATCGCGATCTTCGTCTTCGCGTTCGTCGGGAGGCCGGAGTGGTACTGGCTGATCACGAGCCGCATCGTCCTGCTGCCCGTGATCGCGGGGCTCGCGTACGAGGTGATCCGGTACGCGGGCATGCACCAGTCGAACCGGGTGCTGATGACGCTGCTCGCTCCGGGGCTGTGGCTCCAGCGGCTGACGACGCGCGAGCCCTCGGACGACCAGGTCGAGGTCTCGATTCTCGCGCTCCAGCGCGTGATCGAGCGCGAGCAGGCCGAGAGCCCCGAAGAACAGCGCCTGGAGTCGCGCGTCGAGGTGATGGCCTAGTGCGGGGGTTGCGTTCCGGCCGTGAAGCGGCCGCCTTCAGCGGTCTTCCCGCGAGCGGGACCCGCGCTCGCGGATCGCGCTGTCGCGGAGGGACCTAGTGCCGCGGATCGTCCGTGAGGCCGAGATCGACTGGGAGGGGACGACCGCCCGCGGCTCGGGTGTCGTGACCGGGCTCAGCTCGGGTGCCTTCGCGCTCGCGACGACGATCGCGTCACGCGTCGCCGACCCGGAAGGGAAGACGAGCCCGGAGGAGCTGCTCGCCGCCGCGCACGCCTCGTGCTACGTCACCTCGCTCGGGAGCGAGCTCGCGCGCATCGGCACGCCGCCGGAGCGCATGCACGTCCACTGCCTGATCACGATGGACGAGGTCGAGGGCATGGGGCACAGGATCGTCTCGTCGGGGATCACGGCGCGGGGCGTCGTCCCCGGTGCAGATGCCGCGACGTTCGCCCAGGCCGCGGAGGCTGCGGATGCGGGGTGCCCGTTCTCGGCGCTGATCAGGGCCAGCGCCACCGTCACGATCCACGCCGAGCTGGAGGGAGCGAGCTGATGGCCGACCGCACCGCAACCGTGACCTGGGGCGGCTCCCTCATGGAGGGTGCCGGCACGATCGAGAGCGTCGGCAGCGGGTCATTCGGCCCGCTCGACGTGACGTGGGCCTCGCGCGCCGAGGACTCGGACGGACGCACGAGCCCGGAGGAGCTCATCGCCGCCGCTCACGCGGCCTGCTTCTCGATGGCGCTCTCCCACGCGCTCGCCCAGGCCGGGTTCCCGGCCGAGCGGCTCGAGACGTCGGCCACCGTGACGTTCGTGCCCGGAACGGGCATCACGAAGAGCGCGCTCACGGTGCGTGCGACCGTGCCCGGGATCGACGAGGCGACGTTCCACGAGCAGGCCGAGGGCGCACGGGTGGGCTGCCCGGTCTCGAAGGCACTCGCGGCCGTCCCCGAGATCACGCTCGACGCCGCGCTCTCCTAGTTGCGCAAGCCCGGCATCCGCGAGCGCGGATGCCGGGCGCGCCGACACCCCTGAAGGCGGTCGCTCCGCGACCCCGGTCTCCGGTCGGCGCCGGGAGGCCGGCGCGCTACGCGGAGCCGGCCCGGAGCAGGCTGCGCCAGCCGGCGAGGAGCTCGTGCACCGAGGCGGCGCCGACGAGCGGCTTGTCGGGGAACGGCAGCTCCTTCGGAGCGAGGACGAACGCCCGGGTCTGGGGGCCGCCCAGGCCGCCGTGGAAGGAGATGAGCTCCTCGAACGCGCACCCCTCGTCCAGGTCCGGGTCGTAGAAGCTGCCGACCATGATGTCCGCGACGTTCGAGAACCCGTCCGTTCTCACGAGGTGCTGCGGAGCATTCGGGGAGAAGGCCGCGAGCGGATCCTCGCCCTCGACGCGCCCGTCCGCGAGATAGTGGACGCCCTTCCCGCCGAGCGCGACCGGCCCGTGCTGCTCCGAGCGCACGAGCAGCCAGCCCACATGGGGGTGCTCCCGGAGGGCGGGGATCAAGCTCGGGTGCCGGGACTCGATCTCCTCGAGCGTGAGCCTGCGGCTCTCCTCCATGAGATACACGAGCCCGAGGTTGCCCGAGCCGAGGACGACCACCTGGCGATCCGCGACCTGGTTCTTCGGCGTCTTCTCCTTCTTCTTCGACGAGATGCCCGTCGCCTCGCCGACGGCGTGGCCCACCATCGAGCTCTGCTCGTCGCCGCCCATGATCTCCGTGACCACGCCGGTCGCCAGGGAGCGCTCCACGAGCTCGTCGAAGCCGTACCCGTTCCGCTGCTTGAATGTCGCGCCCTGCGTCTGGCCGTGATCCGAGAGCACGACGACGTGGTACGGACGGGGCGCGTACCGGATCGCGCGCTCGATCCGCCCGAACTGCTGGTCGAGCTTGCGGAGCGCCTCCAGCGTGTCCGCGCGCTCGAGACCGGAGTGGTGCGCGACCTCGTCGTAGCTCGAGAAGGTTGCGTATACCGCGGGTCTCCCCTTCATCAGGTCGGAGAGGACGCCGAACACGATGAGGTCCCTCACGACGACGCACATCGCGCCGCGCATGAACGGGTACACGCCTCCGCGGTGCCCCCGCGGACGGACGTCGCGCCGGATGGCCCGCAGCGCGGCGACCCACTCGAGGATGACCTCCCAGCCGAAGAGGACGAGCGCCCGCGTCACGTTGTGGCCGTTCGCGAAGAAGGCGCGATACCCCGGGTTGCGCCCCTTCTCCGCCTCGATGCGGCTGACCGTGAGGATCACGTGGTCTGCCTCGCCGGAGAGGAGGTTGCCGCGGCTCGCGCCCCCGTCGCGGAGGAGGCCGGAGCCGGCATGGCGCCGCTCGATCTCCGCGCAGTCGGCGGGCGCGGAGCACGCCATGATCCGCCCGGACTCCTTCTCGACCCAGCGGAACGCGGGAATGTCCCGATTCGAGCCGAGGAGGATGCCGGCCTGGCTGGCGCCGGTCTGGGACGAGAGGTCGGGCTCCCACTCGATGAAGCGGTGCGTGTCCTCCGCGAGCCAGCGCGCCATCGTCGACGCGTTCCCGTCCCGCATCGCCCGCTGGAGCACGGGCCGCGCCAGCCCGTCGATCTCCAGGAACAGGATCCCGGGCTCGCTCGTCTCCAGCCGCTCTCCGGAGCGACGCGCGATGCGCTGGATGACGCGGATCGTGTATGCGTCGTCGTCGTTCGTCCCGGCGACGACGGCGAGCGCGGTCGAGATCGCCGAGATGACGAGCGCCCCGAGGAGTGCCCACCAGAAGCCGTCGACGACGACCGCCTCGTCCGTGAGGCGGTCCGCGGCGAGCAGGATCACGGCGTCCAGGACGAGGGCCAGGAGGAAGGACGTCGCGACCGTGAAGGGCAGCTGGACCGCCGCGACGAGCGGCGCCAGGACCGCGCTCAGCAGGCCGATCGCGAGCGCCGTCAGCAGCGCGGCGCCGAAGCTCCCGACGTCGAGGCCGGGGAGGAGCCCCGCCGCCAGGAACACGCTCGCGGCGGTCACGACGAGCGAGAGCAGGAGCCGGGTCGCCCGGAGCGTCGGCCTCACGTCGGTTCGGCGCGGGGGGGCGCCGTACTCGTGCAGGGATGCTGTCTCGGGACCGGTCACGGCGACGAGACTACTCTGCTTCACGCCGGTCCGGGTGTCACCTCTCCGCCGTTACGATCACCCGGGTGAACGGGATCGAGGCACTCGTCGACGAGCTGGAGCGCTCCTACGCGGAGGCGGAGGAGCGCATGGCCGACCCCGCGGTCTACGACGACCGCCGCACGGCTGCCGAGGCAGGCCGGCGCTTGAAGGAGCTGGAGGCCCCGAAGAAGCTCGCGGACGAGTGGCGGCAGGCGACCGCCGATCTCGACGCAGCGCGGAACGACCCGGAGCTCGCGGGGATGGCGGCCGAGCTCGAGGGAGAGGTCGAGCGACTGGAGGAGGAGCTCAAGCTCGCGCTCGTCGAGAAGGACCCGGCCGACGAGCGGGACGTCATCCTCGAAATCCGGCCCGGGGTGGGGGGCGACGAGGCCGCGCTCTGGGCGAGCGACCTCTACCGAATGCTGACCCGCTACGCGGACCGCCGCGGGTTCAAGACCGAGACGCTCTCGACGAGCGAGAACGAGGCCGGAGGGTTCAAGGAGATCGTGTTCGCCGTCAAGGGAAATGGGGCGTACTCCGTCTTCAAGTTCGAGGGCGGCACCCACCGCGTCCAGCGCGTTCCCGAGACCGAGTCCCAGGGCCGGATCCACACGTCGACGGCGACGGTTGCCGTCATGCCCGAGGTCGACGAGGTCGAGGTGGAGATCAACGACAACGACCTGAAGGTGGACGTCATGCGCTCCACGGGCCCGGGAGGCCAGAGCGTGAACACGACCGACTCGGCGGTCCGGATCACGCATCTCCCGACCGGTCTCGTCGTGGCCATGCAGGACGAGAAGTCCCAGCTCCAGAACCGGCAGAAGGCGCTGCGCGTGCTGCGCGCGCGCCTCTACGAGCTCGAGCGCGAGAAGCAGCAGGCGGAGCAGGCCGCCACCCGCCGCTCGCAGATCGGCTCGGGCGAGCGCGCGGAGAAGATCCGGACGTACAACTTCCCCGAGAGCCGCGTGACGGACCATCGCGTGAAGCTGACCGCGCACCGGCTCGACCAGGTCCTCGAGGGGCAGCTGGACGAGTTCACCGAGGAGCTCCGCGCGGACGAGCGCAGGCGCGCGCTCGCGGCCGCGTCCCCCGCGTGACGGAGACGGTCCGGGAGGCACGCGCCCGCGTGCGAGAGCTGCTCGCGTCGGCAGGGTGCGACACGCCGGAGGTCGACGCCGAGCTCCTGGTCGCCCATGTGCTGGGCACGACCCGCTCCGGCGTCGCGGCCGACCGGGACACGGCACTCGCGGCGGGCGAGGTCGACGAGCTACAGCGGCTCGCGGGGCGGCGGGCGCGGCGCGAGCCGCTCGGCTACGTGCTCGGCGAGTGGGGATTCCGGAGGCTCGTGCTGACCGTCGACCCGCGCGTCCTCGTTCCGCGACCGGAGACCGAGATCGTGGTCGAGCGGTGCCTGGCCCTGATCGCCCGCGTCGACGAGCCCCGCGTCCTCGACGTGGGCGTGGGGAGCGGCGCGATCGCACTCGCCATCGCCGACGAGCACCCGGGCGCGCGGGTGACGGGGCTCGACCTGTCTCCGGGCGCGCTCGAGGTCGCGCGCGTGAACGCAGCCCGAACGGGACTGGCCGTGGACCTCGGCATCGGGGACATCTTCTTCGGACTTCCGCCCGGGCCATGGCACCTCGTCGTCTCGAACCCTCCGTACGTGCGGCCGGAGGAGATCGAGCGGCTCTCCCCCGAGGTCCGCGACTGGGAGCCGCGCGCGGCGCTCGTCGCCGACGGCGCGACCGAGGCGATCGCGGAGGGTGCGCGTGACGTGCTCGAACCGGGGGGCGCGCTGGTGCTGGAGGTCGCCGATGGCGACGCCAGCCGGGTCGCCGCGCTCGTCCGCGACCTCGGGTACGCGGAGGTCGCGGTCACGAACGACCTCACTGGACGCGAGCGCGTAGTCGAGGGCGTCGTCGAGGGTGTGGCCGCCGGATGAGCACGGTCGTATGAGTACGGTCGGATGAGCAGCGTCGACGAGGTCGCGGCGGCGATCCGGTCCGGCGGGCTCGCCGTCATCCCCACGGACACCGTGTACGGGCTGGCTTGCTCCCCTTATCGCGAGGCGCCCGTCAGGGCGCTCTCGGTGCTCAAGGGCCGGCGGCCCGCGCAGCCGGTCGCGCTCGTGGCCGCGACCGTGGACATGCTGCTCATGTGCGTCCCCGAGCTGCGTGGGCGTGCGGGCATCCTCGCCCGGGCGCTCCTCCCGGGCCCGTACACGCTCGTGCTCCCGAATCCCGCGCACCGCTTCCCGTGGCTGAGCGGAGACCGGCTCGACGCGATCGGCGTCCGCGTCCCCGACCTTGCGGGCCCGGGTCGCGAGCTGCTCGACGCGGTCGGTGCCGTCGCCGCGACGAGCGCGAACCTCCACGGAGGGCGCGACCCGAGGCGCCTCGACGACGTCCCTGCGGGCCTCCTCTCCGCCGCCACCCCGCTGGACGGGGGCGAGCTTCCCGGGACGCCCTCGACCGTGCTCGACCTCACGGCCGCCGTGCCGCGCGTCCTCCGCGAGGGAGCCGTCGCGGCCGCCGACGCGCTCTCCCGCGTCGACGCGGTCCTCGCGCAGTAGCATCCGGACGATGGCCGTGGCGCCGTTGTCGCTCGAGGACCTCCGCTCGGCGGGCCTCGCAGACGTCGACCCGGACGTCGCCGACCTCCTCGCACGCGAGCTCGAGCGCCAGCGGGGCGAGATCGAGCTGATCGCATCGGAGAACTTCACCTGGCCGGCGATGCTCGAGGCCGTCGGGAGCATCGCCACCAACAAGTACTCGGAGGGCTACCCGGGGCGCCGATACTACGGCGGCTGCGAGGTCGTCGACGAGATCGAGCAGCTCGCGATCGACCGCGCGAAGGCGCTCTTCGGAGCGGAGCACGCGAACGTGCAGCCCCACGCCGGCGCCCAGACCAACATGGCCGTCTACTTCTCCTGCCTCGACCCGGGGGACACGATCCTCTCGCTCGAGCTCTCGCATGGGGGGCACCTCACGCACGGGCTCCGGGTCAACTTCTCGGGCCGCCTGTACCGGATCGTCCATTACGGCGTCTCCCGCGAGACGAACCTCGTCGACTTCGACGAGGTGCTGCGGCTCGCGAAGGAGCACCGGCCGAAGCTGATCGTGTGCGGCGGCTCGGCGTACCCGCGGACGGTCGAGGCGGAACGGTTCCGGGAGATCGCGGACGAGGTCGGAGCGCTTCTCCTCTGCGACATGGCGCACTTCGCCGGGCTCGTCGCGGCCGGGATCCATCCCAGCCCCGTCCCCCACTGCGACTTCGTCACCTCGACGACCCACAAGACCCTCGCCGGCCCGCGCTCGGGCTTCATCCTGTGCCGCGAGGAGCACGCACAGGCCGTCGACCGCGCCGTCTTCCCCGGGATGCAGGGAGGCCCCCTCAACCACGTCATCGCGGCCAAGGCCACGTGCTTCCACATCGCCGCCTCCGAGCCGTTTCGCCGCTACCAGGAAGCGGTGCGCGCGAACGCGGACGCGCTCGCCGCGGCCGTGCAGGACGGGGGCCTGGACGTGCTCACAGGCGGGACCGACACGCACCTGCTCCTCGTCGACCTCCGGCGGACGGAGTGGACGGGGAAGGACGCGGAGGAGCGGCTGGCCGAGGTGCGGATCACGGTGAACCGGAACACGGTCCCCTTCGACGAGCGCTCGCCGACCGTCGCCTCCGGGTTCCGGGTCGGGACGCCCGCGGCCACGATGCGCGGTTTCGACACCGAGGACTTCCGCGAGGTCGGCGCGATCATGTGCGGCGCGCTCGCCGGTGGGCCGGACCTCGCCGAGCTGACGGCTCGCAGCCTCGCACTGTGTGAGCGACGCCCGTTGTACGCCGGCCTGGAGGCGTTTCCCGCCTTCCCGAAGGACGGGGCATGAACGTCGAGCCCGGGTCGACCGCGGTGTCGGCCCCGGCAGCGCTCCTGACCGAGGTCGACCACCCGCTCGTCAGGCACAAGCTCGGGCTGCTGCGGGACGTCTCGACGACGACCCAGATGTTCCGTCAGCTCGTGAACGAGCTCACCCTCCTCCTCACGTACGAGGCGACGAAGGACCTCGCGGACGAGGAAGTCGAGATCGAGACGCCGCTCGAGCGCACGTCCGGGCGTCAGATCTCGGGGAAGAAGGTCGCCGTGTGCCCGATCCTGCGGGCCGGGATGGGGATGCTCGACGGCGTGCTCTCGCTCGTCCCCGGAGCCCGGGTCGGGTTCATCGGCCTCTTCCGGGACGAGGAGACGCTCGAGCCGGTCGAGTACTTCGTCAAGCTGCCGGACGACCTCGCGGACCGGGACGTGATCCTGCTCGACCCGATGCTCGCGACCGGGAACTCGACCGCCGCGGCCGTGGAGACGGTCCAGCGGGCCGGCGCGACCTCGGTGCGGCTCATTGCGCTGATCGCCGCCCCGGAGGGGATCGCCCGCGTGCACCGCGACTACCCGGAGGTCAGGATCGTGGTCGCCTCCGTCGACCGCGGGCTGAACGAGAAGGGCTACATCCTCCCGGGGCTCGGCGACGCAGGCGACCGCCTCTACGGCACGAAGTAGCCACGGATGTGGGATGAGCTGCGGGCGACGCCCGAGGTCCTCTACGGCGCCACCGTCGCGTTCGCCATCGTCGTCCTCCTGACCCCCGCCGTCGGGGGTATGGCGCGCATGCTGGGCGCCGTCGACCGGCCCGATGCCCGCCGCCTGAACCGCCGGCCGATCCCGCGTCTCGGCGGGCTCGCCATCTTCCTCGGCATCCTCGTCCCGTCGCTCGCCTTCCTCGACCTCTCGAGCGAGAGCAGAGGCGTCCTTCTCGGCGCGGCGATCGCGACGGTCGTCGGCGCCGTCGACGATTTCCGCGGGCTCTCGCCCCCGGTCAAGCTCACCGGGCAGTTCGTCGCGGCCGCGGTGCCTCCGTCGTTCGGCGTCTGGATCGACCACTTCACGTTCCCGTTCCTCGGCGTGGTCGACCTGCCCGCCTGGGTGGGCGTGCCGATCTCGATGCTGTTCATCGTCGCCGTCATGAACATGGTCAACTTCCTCGACGGCATGGACGGCCTGGCCGCCGGCGTGTGCGCGATCGCCGGGACGACCTACGCGATCCTCGCGCTCTCGCTGGGAAAGGCCGACCCGGCGATCCTCTCGGCGGTCGTCGCGGGCGCCTGCCTCGGGTTCCTGCGTCACAACTTCTTCCCCGCGCGGATCTTCATGGGCGACTCGGGCGCGCTCTGCCTCGGCTTCATCCTCGCCTCCGTGTCGATCCAGGGGCTTCTGAAAACCGCGTCCACCGTCGTCCTGCTGCTGCCGCTGCTCGTCCTCGCCGTCCCCATCATCGACACGTCGTTCGTCGTCGCCCGGCGCGTGAAGCACAACCGTCCCATTTACGCGGCCGACCGGAGCCACCTCCACCACCGCTTCCTGAACATCGGCTTCTCGCAGCGGCGGGCGGCCGTGACGATGTGGCTCTGGTGCGCGAGCCTTGCGGGCGCCGCGCTCGCGACCCGCTTCGTCCCCTTCCGAGAGGGGGGCGAGTGGAACCCGTGGCAGACGCTCGCGGTCGTCGCGATCGGCTTCTTCGCGCTCGCATTCTCGGTCTACGTGATCTACCTGCTCGAGATCGTCAAGCTCATGAACCCGCGCATCCGCCGCCGCGAGCGCGCGGAGGCCCAGTCGCGCGAACGCCTCAGTGCGTAGGCATGGGAGCCCGCGGCGTCGCCCCGGCACGCCTGCTCCGGACACGACCGAAGGTCGTAGGGCGCCAAGTTACAAGTTGCAACTTGGCGCTCGAGCCGTCTATTCGAGCAGGGCGAGCAGATCTCCGATCACGTCGTCGGCCGCGCGTGTGTTGAAGGCGAGCTCGAGAGCCAACCTTCGAGCCTCCGCACGTGGTGTCTCGCCCGAGCGTGCTCGCCTGAGCTGAAGACGGACGCGTTCGTAGCTCGGCCTCGGAACGTCCATTCGACCCGCGAGGTCGCGAAGCCGTCTGTATGTCTCCGCCATGGGCTCACGTGGGTCGTCGAGCTTCGTCAGGCCCTCGAGCAACCGGCGGTCGACGCGTGGGCCTGCGGCGTACATGCCTCCAGTCTGAGCCCACGCCCTTCACAGCTCCGTTCCGTAACCGCCGAAGAACTGCGCAAGTTACAAATTGTATCTTGGCGTGCTCCTCGGGCCCGTCTGGAAGAGCGATGGCGCCGCTGCTCTGTACCCTCGGCGACCGGCCGCGATGCCGTGAAGCAAGCGCGCCGGCTCGGCGATGCCCGGCCGTCGTGACTCGCGCCTCCCGGACGCCGCGACTCCTTGCTAGCCGCGACGCGGCGCGACGATCGCTACCTTCGCGATGCCGCCCGCTCGACGAACTCCGCCAGCACCTCGGTGAACCCCGGATGCCGCGGCACGCTGTGCCCGTACCCGGGCAGCACCACGCGCTCCGCCGGGAGCCTCCGTTCCAGCACGTCACAGATCACGTCGAACGCGGCGTTGTGCCCGCCGGAGACCACGAGCTTCGGAAACGGGGCGGCGTGCAGCACGTCGAGCGGGATCTCCGCCTCCCAGGGGCCGCGCTCGACCACGAGCGCGCGCGCGCCCTGCTCGAGCTCCGGTGGGAGGGGCGAGGGCAGCTCCCGCGTCGAGCCGACCGTGTGCAGGAAGCCGCGGAGGAACGCCTCCGGGTCGTCCCTCGGGCCGCTCTCCCACCACGCCCGCGCGTCTTCGGCCATGCGATCCGCGGCCGGGTTCCCGGCGGCCACCAGGGTGGCGGGAGGCTCGACCACCGTCAGCGAGCGGACGGCGTCGGGCCGACGTGCCGCGGCGAGCAGCGAGATCACCCCGCCGTACGAGTGGCCCGCGAGATGGGCCCCTTCGCCGACCTCCGCGGCGACCAGTTCCGCGTCCTGCTCGAAGTCGACGCGCTCCACGGGTGGGTTCGGCGGGAAGCCGGGGCGGTTGAGGACGACCAGCTCGAACCGGTCCGCGAGCCCGAGCTGGCTCGCCCACGTTGCCGGGCCGTTGACGACGCTCCCGTGGACGAGGACGAGACGCTCCATTCGGAGATTCTAGATCCTGTAACGAACTGGCCCGGTTTTCGCTCCGTGACCGGGAAAAGGGCTGTTACAAGCCGCTGATATGCTGCCCGGCGGGATGACGCCGGACGCGGCCTCCTCGCCTCATTCGCTCGCCACCGCCTCGGGGCTCCTGCTGGGCGCGCTCGGCGCTGCGATGGCGGTCGGTGCGCTCCTCGGCTGGGCGCTCGGCTCGTGGGGGGTCGGGCTGCTCGTCGGCGCCGTCGTCGGCATCCCGCTCGGCGTGGCTGTCGTCTATCTCGTCTACTCGCGAGAGGGACGCGCGTGAGCGCAGGGATCTTCTCGACGCCGCGGCCTCTGCCGAGCCGGCTCGCCCCGACGATCGCCGGCGGGGCGATCCTCGCGCTCTCGCTTCCCGTGTTCCTCGTCGCGGGCTGGCCGCTCTCCGGCTGGGCGCTCGCGGCGGTGCTCTGGACCGGCGCCGAGATCTTCGCTGCGCTACTGGCGCGCCTCCCGGACGGCGCAGATAACCTCGCCGCCGCAGGCATGCGCGGTATCGGCACAACCTCCCGGGCGCTCCTCGTCGGTATCCCGCTCGTCATCGTCACGGTGTCGAACGAGTCCGTCGGCATCGCGGCCGCGATCCTCTACGCGATCGTCTTCACGGTGGAGCTGCTCGTCGGGCTCGCCACGTACTTCGGCGGGGAGGCGAAGGCGTGAAGCGCCTCGCCGCGACCCTCTTCGCCCTCGCGCTCGTCCTGCCTGCCTCGGCCTTCGCGCAGGACGCGGCCGAGGAGACCGACTTCGACCCTGCGCACGAGTGGGAGTTCAAGACCTGGGGCCCGGAGCTGAAGATCGGCCCGATCGACATGTCGATCAACAAGGCCGTCGCGTACCTCATGCTCGGGACGATCGTCTCCATCGTCGTGGGCCTCGTCTTCATGCGGGTGAGGATCGGGAGGGGACCGACGCGCCGGCAGGCCGTTGGCGAGACGATCTACGAGGTCGCCCAGGTGCAGGTTGCGGAGCAGGGCCTGCCGACGAAGGCGATCGGCCGCTGGTTCCCGTACGTCGCGACCCTGATGATCTTCATCTGGGTGATCAACATGCTCGGCTTCATCCCGCTCCCGCTCTCCGACGAGCGCTGGGAGATCGGCGGCATCCGGGTACCGACGCTCGCGATCTTCGCGGCCACCTCCACGCTCTCGGTGACGCTCGCCCTCGCGCTGATGACCTTCGTCTTCACGCACGTCGAGGGCATCCGCGAAAACGGCTTCGTCCGCTACTTCAAGAGCTGGATCCCCGACGTGCCGAAGGCGATGCTGCCCCTCATCGTTCCCCTGGAGATCCTGGGGCAGTTCATGCGGCTCATCAGCCTCTCGATCCGCCTGTACGCGAACATGCTCGCCGGCCACATGCTGATCCTCACGTTCATCGGGCTCATCTTCGTCCTGGAGAACGTGTTCCTCGCGGTGATCGCGGTGCCCGCTGCCACTGCCTTCTACCTCTTCGAGGTCGTCATCGTCGTCTCCATCCAGGCGTACATCTTCGCCGCCCTGTCCGCCATCTACATCGGCTCGGCCATCGAGCCCGAGCACTAAGGAGGAGCCCCACTCATGCTCTCGTCGTTCTTCTTCCTCGCCGCCGCCGAAGACGGCGCCGACGCCGGCAAGGCGATCGCACTCGCGCTCGGCATCGGCCTCGGATCGCTCGGCGCCGGCATCGGCATCGGCAACATCTTCGGCTCGATGATCCAGGCCGTCGCCCGCCAGCCGGAGCTCCGCGGAGAGCTCACCGGCATCCAGTGGCTCGGGTTCGCATTGACCGAGGCGGTCGTGTTCTACGGTCTCATCGGCGGCCTCCTCGCGTACGTCCTCATCTGAGCCGATGTCGTTCCTGCCACTCGCCGCGGAGGAGAGCTCGGGAGGGCTGATCGACGTCGTCCCGGGCCTGATGATCTGGACGCTGATCTGCTTCGCGATCACGTTCTTCGTGCTCAAGCGCTACGCGTTCGGCCCGATCCAGCGCACGATCGACGAGCGCCGCGACCGCATCGCCAAGGCCGTCGACGAGGCCGACAAGGCCCGCGACGAGGCGAGGGCGCTGCTGGAGCAGCACCGCCAGCTCATCGGCGAGGCGAAGGGCGAGGCTGCGGGGATCCTCGCGGACGCGCGCAAGGTCGCGGATGCCCAGATCGAGCGGGTCAAGGACGAGGCGGAGTCCGAGCGCCTGCGTCGGCTCGAGGAGACGAAGCGGCAGATCGACGCGGAGACCAAGCGCTCGCTCGACCAGATCCGCTCGGAGGTCGCCGACCTCACCCTCGCGGCCACCGCAAGGGTCACGGGCAAGGTCCTCGACGCCGAGGACCAGCAGCGCCTGATCGACGAGGCGATCGCCGAGCTCGACTTCTCGGCGCTGGAGAAGGCCGACTAGATGGCCGTCGCCCAGCGGATGTACGCGCGCGCGCTCTTCCAGGCCGCGCGGGACGAGGGGAGGCTCGAGCAGGTCGCAGCGGATCTCGCCGCGATCGCCGCTGCGTTCGAGGACGTCCCCGCGCTGGGCTCGTACCTGCGCAACCCGCAGGTGGATCCCGCGGGAAAGGCCTCCGTGCTCGCCGAGATCGCCCAGGGCGCCGACGAGCTCGTGCGGAACTTCGTACGGCTCGCCGCGGAGAAGGGCCGCGCCGGTGAGATCGCGGAGATGAGCGCGGAGCTCGAGGCGATGGTCGCCCGCGCCCAGAACCGCCTGGCCGTGGAGCTCCAGACCGCGCACGAGCTCTCCGACGACGAGGCTGCCTCGATCGTGAAGACCATCGAGGCCGCCGCGGGCCGGAAGGTCGAGGCGACCCGCTCGGTCGACCCGAGCCTGATCGGAGGGATCGTCCTCCGGGTCGGATCGTTCCGCGCCGACGGCAGCGTCCGCGGCCGTCTCGAGCGCCTCCGCCACGAGCTGGCGACGGCGGGATGAGAAGCCAACCGATGGAACAGCAGGTGACTGCCACCTGCGGTGACAGTCACCGGGCAAAGGAGCCACGTTGAAGCTGAGACCTGAAGAGATCACCGCAATCCTGAAGGATCGGATCCGCGAGTTCGAGGTCGAGACCGACCTCAGCGAGGTCGGCACCGTCCTCCAGGTCGGTGACGGCATCGCGCGTATCCACGGCCTCGAGAACTGCGTGTCGCTCGAGCGCCTCGAGCTCGAGCACGGCGTCACCGGGATCGCATTCAACCTCGAGGAGGACAACGTCGGCACCGCCCTCTTCGGCGACTGGACGAAGGTCAAGGAAGGCGAGCCGGTCCGCCGTTCCGGCGAGGTCATGAGCGTGCCCGTGGGCGAGGGGCTGCTCGGACGCGTGGTCGACCCTCTCGGGAACCCGCTCGACGGGCAAGGCCCGATCGAGGCGACCGAGCGCCGGCCGCTCGAGTTCAAGGCGCCCGGCGTGATCAGGCGCCAGCCGGTGAAGGAGCCGCTGCAGACCGGCCTCAAGGCGATCGACTCGATGATCCCGATCGGGCGCGGCCAGCGGGAGCTCATCATCGGCGACCGCTCGACGGGCAAGACCGCGATCGCGATCGACACGATCCTGAACCAGCGCGGAGGGGACGTCGTCTGCGTGTACGTCGCCGTCGGCCAGAAGGGGTCGACGGTCGCCCAGGTCGTGGAGCGGCTGCGGGACGCCGGCGCGATGGAGTACACGATCGTCGTCTCGGCGCCCGCGCAGGAGGCCGCGCCGATCAAGTGGATGGCGCCGTTTGCCGGGTGCGCGATGGGCGAGTACTTCCTCTACAACGGCAAGCACGCGCTCGTCATCTACGACGACCTCTCGAAGCACGCCGACGCATACCGGCAGCTCTCGCTGCTGCTGCGGAGGCCTCCGGGACGAGAGGCGTTCCCGGGCGACGTGTTCTACCTCCACTCGCGCCTGCTCGAGCGTGCGTGCAAGCTCTCGGACGATCTCGGCGGCGGCTCGCTCACGGCGCTTCCGATCATCGAGACCCAGGCCGGGGACATCGCCGCGTACATACCGACGAACGTGATCTCGATCACGGACGGGCAGATCTTCCTCGAGTCGAGCCTCTTCTTCTCCGGGGTGCGGCCGGCGATCAACGTCGGCACGTCCGTGTCGCGCGTGGGCGGAAGCGCCCAGCGCAAGGCGATGCGCCAGGTCGCCGGAAGGCTCCGCCTCGACCTCGCGCAGTACCGCGAGCTCGAGGCCTTCGCCCAGTTCGGGTCGGAGCTCGACCAGGCGACGCAGAGCGCGCTCGGCCGGGGCGAGCGGATGGTCGCGACGCTCAACCAGCCGCAGTACCAGCCGTGGCCCTTCGAGGAGCAGGTCGTCGCCATCTACGCGGGGATCCACGGCTGGCTCGACGGGATCCCGGTGCCGCAGGTCCCGCGGTTCCACGACGAGCTGCGCGAGCACCTGCGCACGGAGGGCTCGGTGCTCCAGTCGATCCGGGAGTCCGGGGAGCTCGGCGACGCCGCCGAGGCGAAGCTCAAGGCCGAGCTCGAGCGGTTCGTCGGCTCGTTCGCTGTGGAGGAGGAGAAGGGGCTCGCCGGCTAGCGGCGGGCTCGAAGACCACGCATGGCCTCCGTCCAGGACCTCAAGCGCCGTATCGGCTCCGTTCGCAACACGCGCAAGATCACGCGTGCGATGGAGCTCGTGGCCGCCGCAAAGCTCCGGCGGGCGGAGCTTCGCATCAAGGCGCTCCGGCCCTACGCCGAGACGATGAACGAGCTCATTGCCGGTGTCGGGCGGGCGTCGTCGTCGGTCCGGCTCCCGCTGCTCGAGCAGCGGGACGCGGTGAACGGGGTCGCCATCGTCCCTCTCACCGGTGACCGCGGGCTCGCCGGCGCCTTCAACGCCCAGATCCTCCGGCGCGCGTTCGCGCTCGAGCGAACGCTGCAGGCAGAGGGGAAGGCCGTGCGCTGGGTCGCGGTCGGCAAGAAGGGACGCTCGACGCTGACCTTCCGCCGCCGCGAGCTCGCCGGCGAGTACCTCGGATTCACCGACCGCCCCGCCTACGAGGACGCTCAGGCGATCGCCCACCGGATCTCCGCGCTCTTCACGGAGGGCGAGGTCGACCGCGTGACGCTGGTCTACAACACGTACCTCTCGGCCCTGACCCAGCGCGTGACCGAGCAGGACGTCCTGCCCATCTCCCCCGACATCCTCGAGACCGACGAGGAGGAGCGCGAGACCGACACGCTGCGTGGCGACTTCATCTTCGAGCCGGAGCCCGAGGAGATCATGCAGCGACTCCTGCCCGTGTACGTGGAGACGCAGGTGTACCGCGCGCTGCTCGAGTCGACCGCCTCCGAGCAGGGAGCGCGGATGACCGCGATGCGGAACGCCTCGAAGAACGCGGGCGAGCTGATCGACAGCCTCACCCTGCAGATGAACCGCGCGCGCCAGGCCGAGATCACGCAGGAGATCCTCGAGGTCGTCGGCGGCGCCGAGGCGCTGACCTAGTTACGCAGCGGCGGGGATCCGCGGGAGCGGCTCCCCGCCGCGCGAGATCCCTGAAGCGCGGCGGCTTGGCCGCCGCTGATGTCGGCCCACCTCCCGTGTACCTGCTGCCGACCCAAGCGGCAGCCAGTAACTCGGGCTCCCTTACGGTCAGGTGCTGGATTGCGGACAGGCCTCGTCGCGGCCGCCAGCGTCGCACCTTCCTAACAAGTCGCCGCCGTCGGCGTAGAAGGAGGTAGCGCGATGGCGACTCCTGCCCCTCAGACGGACGTAGCTAGCATCACTCCGGTGGAACCGGCGGTCGTCGAGCAGGAGCGGGACCCGGAGCGCTTCGCGCGCGCAAGCCGCATCGCAGACCGCTTCCTCGACAACATCGAGCACGTCGTCTACGGCAAGCGCGACGAGATCAAGCTCGTGCTGACCGCGCTCGCCTGCGGCGGCCACGTGCTCCTGGAGGACGTCCCGGGCACCGCGAAGACGATGCTGGCGCGGGCGATCGCGGGCACCATCGAGGGGGCCACGAACTCGCGCATCCAGTGCACGCCGGACCTCCAGCCGACCGACGTGACCGGCCTCTCCGTGTTCGACCAGCGGAGCCGGGACTTCGAGTTCCGCCCCGGGCCGGTCTTCGCGAACGTCGTGCTCGTCGACGAGATCAACCGCGCGACGCCGAAGACGCAGTCGGCGCTGCTCGAGGCGATGGCCGAGTACCAGGTGACCGTGGACGGGGTCACGAGAGACCTGCCGTCGCCCTTCCTCCTGATGGCGACGGAGAACCCGATCGAGTACGAGGGGACCTTCCCGCTCCCGGAGGCGCAGCTCGACCGCTTCTTCCTGCGCACGGCGCTCGGCTACCCGGGTCTCGAGGACGAGTTGCGGATCCTCGAGCAGCAGCGCTTCACGCATCCCCTGGAGGAGCTCGAGCCGGTGGTCACGCTCGAGGACGTCCACGAGCTGCGGTCGTCGGCGCAGCACGTCTACGTCGACGGCGTCCTCCACCGCTGGCTCGTCGAGCTCGTGCGTACGACGCGTGACCTGGAGGCGGTGGTGATCGGGAGCTCGGTGCGCGGAAGCCTCGCGCTCGAGCGGGCCGCTCGCGCCTGGGCCCTCCTGGACGGCCGCGGCTACGTCGTTCCCGAGGACATCGAGCGCCTGTTCCTGCCGGTCCTGGTGCATCGCGTCGTCTTCACGCCGTCGTTCGTCGCGCGGGCGCGGGCGCTGGGATGGCCGGAGGCGATCGAGGAGTTCCGTGCGAGCTGCCTCGAGCTCTCGCCGAGACCCGGCTCCGAGGAGGATCCCTTCTTCGGGCAACCCCGGCCCGCCTAGCGCGGGGCATCCGTGAGAGCCGCCCGGCTGACGTTCCCCCTCGTGCCGCGGAGGCGCGTGCACGGGGTCTCCTTCGGGACGATGCGCAGCCTGCGACGGGGCTCGGGGACCGACATCGCCGGCTCGCGCCCGTACCGTCCCGGCGACGACATGGACGCGATCGACTGGGCCGCGTCCGCGCGCCTCTCGACCGCGAAGGGCCGCGACGAGTTCGTCGTGCGCGAGCGGTTCGCCGAGGAGGCTCCGAAGATCGTCATCGTCTGCGACCGCCGCCCGCAGATGGCGCACTTCGCCTCGCCGCTCCCGTGGCTGGACAAGCCCGAGGCGATGCGTCACACCGTCGAGCTCGTGCTCGCGAGCGCCGGCGCGGCCGGTGGGTTCGTCGGCTACCTCGACTACGCGGATGGCGACCCGCACTGGCGCCAGCCGAAGGGGGAGCGAAAGCTCATCGAGCTGAAGGACGAGCGGCTGTGGTCGATGGAGTACGGAGGGCCTGCGGACTGGCTGGAGCGGTCCTTCGAGCACCTCGCGAATCACCCGCGGGCGGTGAGCCCGGGAACCTTCGTGTTCCTGCTCTCCGACTTCGTCCCGGCCGTGCGCGACGACGTCTGGCTGACGGCGATCGCGAATCGTTGGGACCTCGTGCCGGTCGTCATCCAGGATCCGGTCTGGGAGCAGAGCTTTCCCGACGTGAGCGGTATCGTCGTGTCGCTGCGCGACCCGGCGACGGGACGGGTGCGGTCGGTGCGGCTCCGGAAGAAGGAGGTGGAAGCGCGCAGGGCCGCCAACGAGCTGCGGCTCCAGGAGCTGACGGAGACCTTCCGGCGGCTCGATGTCGACCCCATCCTGCTCGGGTCGAGCGAGCGCTCCGACATCCTCGCGCACTTCCTGGTGTGGACCGACCTCCGCCGCACGCGGCGTGTGGTGGGAGCCTGACGTGATGCCTCGCACGCGCATCCCGAGCCGGATCGCGCTCGCGCTCGCCGCCGCCGGCGCAGCGCTAGGGGTTGTCGCCCTTGCGGGGATTCTCGTGAGCACCGACTCGGAGCCCGCGACGGCGCAGGCGGGCCCGATCTCGGCGACCGGGGCGCTCGAGCCGAGGATCGTCCTCTTCGGCGACACGCTGACCGCGACCGTCGACGTCGTCGTCGACCGCACCGTCATCGACCCCGACAGCGTGGAGATGGCCTGGTCCCACGAACCGTGGACCGCGGTTGGCCGGCCGAGCGTCGAGCGCCGGGACTCCGGTTCGACGACCTCCCTGCGCACGGCGTACGTCCTGCGCTGTCTCACGGTGCAGTGCGTCCCGGCGCGCGAGAAGGAGACGGTCGAGTTCGAGCCCGCGAGCGTGTCCTACGCGGCGACCGTCGGGAACGACACCAGCCGTCTCGCCGTCGAAGTCCCCTGGCAGCCCCTCCTCGTCCACACCCGGATCTCGGGCCTCGAAAGCGGCCAGCGCGACGCGCTCGCGGCGCCATGGCGCGCGGACCTGGTCTCGCTTCCCGCCGTCTCGTATCGTGTCTCTCCCTGGCTCGCCATCGCGCTCCTGGCGCTCGCGGGCGGCCTGCTCCTGGCGGCGGGGGCCGTGATCGCGTACCGCGCGCTGCCCGAGCGGGAGCCGCCGCCGGAGCCGGAGCCACCGCCTCCTCCGGTCGTGTCGCCGCTGGAGCAGGCCCTGGCCCTGCTCGAGGGCACCGCGGCGACGAACGGGGCGCAGGCGCGGCGGCGCGCCCTCGAGCTCGTCGCCGAAGCGCTGGAGCGCTGGGGTGACGACGATCTCGCGCAGACCGCGCGAACGCTCGCCTGGTCCGAGGCGAGCCCGGAGGGGGAGGAAACGAAGGAGCTCGCCGCACGGCTCCGGCGGGAGCTGGAGATCGAGCGCGAGCTGGAGGCGGAGAGGTCGGATGGCGTCCCTGCGTAGACGCACGAGGGCAATCCCGTCCGCCGACGTCGGTGCGCTCCGCGGCGCCAGGATGCGTGCCGGAGCGATTCGCGCTCTGCTCGTGACGCTCGCCTGTGCCCTCCTCGCCGGGGCCTTCTGGTCGGCGAGAGGACTGGAGCCGAAGAGCAGCGAGCTCACGCCCGGGGGGCGGAGCGGTGTCGTCGTGATCGACGTCTCGCTCAGCATCATCGGTCGCGACTACGCGAGGGTGCGGGGGGTCGTCGAGCGCGTCATCCGCGCCGGGAACCCGATGGGCCTCGTGATCTTCTCCGATGCCGCGTACGAGCTCCTGCCCCCGCGCACGCCTTCGAAGGAGCTCCGGCCGCTGCTCCGCTTCTTCACGCTCACCGACGGCGAGCTGCCCGAGAACCCGTGGACGCCCAGCTTCCAGGCCGGCACGCGGATCTCGAGCGCGCTCGCGCTGGCGCAGGACATGCTCGAGCGCGACCAGGTCGCGCCGGCATCGATTCTCCTCGTCAGCGACCTCGAGACCGCGCCCTCCGACCTCACGCGTCGGCTGGTGGAGGACGCGTTGAAGCCGCTGGTCGAGCAGATTGACGGCGTCGCCGCCGTGGACGTGAACCCGGCCAAGCTGGCGGCGGCGCACGGCTTCGGCGCCACGCACACCGTGGACTCCTCGGCGGGGGGAGCCGCCGAGCAGTTGGCCGCCCTCGTACCGGAGGGGTTCGACTTCGTCATCGACACCACCGGGCGCGAGGACGTCCTGCGCACCGCCGTGGAAGCCCTCGGCCCGCTGGGCCGCGCCGGAGTCATCGGCATCGGCCCCAGCGAGTCGATGAGCTTCG
>Ga0210076_1000023_pt1 | contig 31522 bp, 17 predicted proteins | sample MayberryNW_Catta_3_FD_184876 | JGI IMG/M metagenome (GOLD analysis project Ga0210076, IMG submission 184876) | Wetland microbial communities from San Francisco Bay, California, USA, that impact long-term carbon sequestration -... | ecosystem: Environmental > Aquatic > Marine > Wetlands ... | reverse complement strand
CCAGCGCGGTGTTGGACTATCTTCAGGAGTTGGGGATCAGCGATATCTATGCTTCGCCGATCTTCCATGCTCGATCCGGCAGCGAGCACGGCTACGACGTCGTCGATCCGAATCGGCTCAACCCCGAGCTTGGCAGTGTCGAACAATTCGATGCCCTGATCGACGATTCGCAGCGCCGCGGTTTAGGTTGGCTCCAGGACATTGTGCCCAATCACATGGCTTATGATTCGCAAAACCGCCTGCTCATGGATGTGCTCGAGAACGGCACGGCGTCGCCCTACTCCGATTTTTTCGACATCGACTGGAAACATCCTTATGAGAGCATGAAGGGCAAAGTCTTGGCGCCATTCCTGGGCCGGTTCTATGGTGAATGTTTGGAAGACGGCGAGATCACCCTGCACTACGGCGCGAGCGGGCTCACGATCCGCTACTACGCGTTGACCCTGCCGGTTAACATCGAATCCTACAGCGATGTTTTAGCCGATAATTTGGGTGTGCTGCGCCGGCGGCTCGGCGCCGGTCATCTCGATTTCATCAAGCTCTTGGGCGTTCTCTACACGCTCAAGAATATCGCGCCGAAGGAAGAGAGCGCCGAACGGGCGGACCAGATCGTTTTTGTGAAAAGAATCCTGTGGGAGCTATACAATGCGAACGACGAGATCAAACACCACCTCGATACCAACTTAGCCAAGTACAACGGCATCCACGGTCGGCCGGAAACTTTCAATTCCCTTGACCGGCTGCTTGCGCAACAGTGGTACCGGCTGTCCTTTTGGAAAGTCGCGGCGGAAGAGCTCGACTACCGGAGGTTTTTCAACATCAATGAGCTGATTTCGCTGCGTACGGAAGACGAAAAAGTGTACCGCCATACGCACGCGCTGATTCTTAAGCTCGCGCGCGAAGGGAAATTTACCGGCCTGAGAGTCGATCATGTCGATGGTCTTTATGATCCGCTAAATTATCTCCGCTGGCTGCGCCGTGATGCTCCAGGAAATTATTTGACAGTGGAGAAGATTCTCGGTTTCCACGAAAATCTGCCGGCCGCCTGGCCGGTCCAAGGGACGACCGGTTATGAATTTCTCAATTACCTGAATGGGGTTTTCTGCGCTCGGGAAGAGCGCGCACAATTCAACCAAATCTATAAAGGCTTTACCGGAATTGACACTTCCTGTGCCGCGCTCACGATCGAGAAGAAGCGATTGATGATCGGCAAATACATGGCGGGCGACATAGAAGGCCTCGCCTTTCTGTTGAAGAACGTTTCCAGCCGCGACCGCCACGCGGCCGACGTCACCCTTTATGGACTCAAAAGAGCGTTGGTCGAAGTCTTGGCGTTTTTTCCGGTCTATCGCAGTTATATCAGCCGCGACCAGTGCAGCGCCGAAGACCGTGCTTGGCTCAGCGTCGCGGTCGAACATGCCAAAGCGGCCAACCCAGGCTTGTTGTTCGAATTAAACTTTATCGAACGATTTCTCCTGTTGCGCTTCGAGGATCATCATTCTGAGGAAGAAAAAAGCGACTGGACCCACTTCGTGATGCGGTTCCAGCAACTGACCGGACCGCTTATGGCCAAGGGATTGGAGGATACGGCTCTGTACGTCTACAATCAATTGCTGTCGCTGAACGACGTCGGCGGCGATCCCGATCATTTCGGCGTTTCGGTCGATGAATTTCATGACTTTATTCGGCGTCGCCACGAACGCTGGCCGCACACGATGAACGCGACCGCGACGCACGATACCAAACGCGGCGAGGATGCGCGCGCGAGAATCAACGTGCTTTCCGAGCTGCCCGAGGAGTGGGAGCAACAGCTCAGGTCCTGGAGCAGAATCAACCGCCGGAAAAAATCGATGATCAAAGGCGATGAAGCGCCGGATCGCAATGATGAGTATTTGCTCTATCAGACATTGATCGGCTCGTATCCTGTCGATGCTGCGCAGGAAGGAGACTTTTTAGAGCGCTTGAAGTCGTACTTGATCAAGGCGGTGCGCGAAGCCAAGGTTCACACCGAATGGCTCAAGCCGGATCTGGCTTACGAACGGGCTTTCATTGATTTTGCCGAAGCGATCCTGGACCCGTCGGATGATCGTTTCCGCGCCGAGTTTATGCCGTTCCTCAACCGGATCGCCTATGGCGGCATGTTCAACTCGCTGGCGCAAACTCTGCTGAAGATGACGGTGCCGGGGGTTCCCGACATTTATCAAGGCAGCGAGCTTTGGGACTTGAGTTTCGTCGACCCGGACAACCGCCGAGCGGTGGATTTCGCCGCGCGAGCGGGTTGCCTGAAAGAGCTCAAGGCCGCTGAGTTGAGGGATCCTTTGGGTCTGCTGCAGGACCTGCTTTCTCACTGGCAAGACGGCCGCATCAAGCTTTATCTAATGGCAAAGTTGCTACAGTTCCGCCGTGCTTATGCTGATCTGTTCGCCTCCGGCGAATACCTCCCGCTCCAAGCCACAGGTGAGATGGGCAAGCGGGTTTGTGCCTTTGCCAGACGGCGAGGTCGAGTGTGGGTGTTGGCGATCGCGCCGCGGCTGGTCGGACAAGCCGCTTATCACGGCTATGCGCCGCTGGGCGAAGATCGGTGGGGTGTAACTGCGCTCACGCTGCCGGCGGAGGCGCCGCGTGATTGGCGCGACGTGGTCAGCGGGGAGACTCTCAAGGTGGCGCCGCCGCCGGTCTCAAATCGTTTGTCGTTGGGGAACGTATTCAAGCATTTTCCAGTGGCCTTGCTCTATCACGAGAAAACCAAGGGCCCATCCCAGTCCGTTGAGGAAAACGAGCATGCAACCATTATCGAGCATCCTGCATGAGGGAATCGATCGCGTCATTATCGAAGGGGTCGCGCCGGAAATCGACGGCGGGCGGTTTCCGGTCAAGCGCATCCGCGGCGAGTCGCTAGCGGTCGAAGCGGATATCTTCGTCGACGGCCACGACGAGATCTCTGCAGTGCTTCTGTTTCGCCGGGAGCAGGATGAAGAATGGCGCGAGGCGCCGATGGCGCCGTTGATTAACGACCGCTGGCGTGGCGTGTTCGTTGCCAGCGAGCTCGGGCCCTACGTTTACACCTTGAGCGCATGGATCAATCGTTTTAAGTCGTGGCGCCGGGATCTGCGCAAAAAAGCCGAAGCCGGCGCGCACACGGATCTGGATATGCAGACGGGCGCTCTGCTGGTTGAAGAAGCGAGCAAGCGCGCCAGCGGCGCCGACGCAAAGAAACTTGCCGAGTGGGCGAAGAATTTGAGTGCGAAGAATCAAACGTTGGAGACCAAGTTGGTCCAAGCGCTGAGCGACGAGCTTGATACCCTGGTCGACCATTACCCCGAGAGAAAGGGCGCGACCCGATACGACAAGGAATTGGTCGTCGTGGTTGACCGCGAGAAGGCTCGTTTCAGCTCGTGGTACGAGCTGTTCCCACGCTCGTCCGCGGCCAAGCCCGGTGCGCACGGGACCTTCAAAGACTGCGAACCGCTGCTTTCCTACGTGGCCGAAATGGGGTTCGATGTTCTCTATCTGCCACCCATTCATCCGATCGGGCGGACCCATCGCAAGGGAAAGAATAATGCGGTCACTGCGGGTGCCAACGACCCCGGCAGCCCGTGGGCGATCGGCGCCGAGGAGGGGGGTCATAAAGCCATTCATCCGGCGCTCGGCACGGTCGAGGATTTTAAACGTTTCGCGAAAAAGGCCGAGTCCCTGGGTCTCGAGATCGCGCTGGACTTGGCCTACCAGTGCAGCCCCGATCATCCTTACGTCCAGGATCATCCGCAGTGGTTTCGCTGGCGCCCGGACGGCACCGTTCAGTACGCCGAAAACCCGCCGAAAAAATATGAGGATATCTACCCGCTCGATTTCAGCTCGGAGCAGTGGCACGAGCTCTGGCGAGAATTAAGGAGCGTCGTGCAATATTGGATCGACCAGGGCGTGCATATCTTTCGCGTCGACAATCCGCATACCAAGCCGCTGCCGTTCTGGGAGTGGCTGATCAATGACGTGAAGAAGGATTACCCGGAGGTCATTTTTCTCTCCGAGGCATTCACGCGTCCGAAACTGATGTACAATCTGGCCAAGCTGGGTTTCAGCCAATCGTATACGTATTTTACCTGGCGCAACACCAAGTCCGAGCTGACCCAATACTTCAAAGAGTTGACCGAAACCGATGTGCGCGAGTACTTTCGTCCCAATTTGTGGCCGAATACGCCGGATATTTTAAGCGAATACCTTCAGTTCGGCGGCCGGCCCGGATTCATGACGCGGCTCGTGCTCGCCGCCACACTCGGCGCCAGCTATGGCATTTACGGTCCGGCGTTCGAGCTGCTCGAGGCGCTCCCGCGCGAACCCGGCAGCGAAGAGTATTTAGACTCCGAGAAATACGAGATCAAGCAGTGGAATAGAGACCGAGCGGACAGCCTCAAGGAATTCATCGCTCGGGTCAACCGCATTCGCCGCGAGAACCCGGCGCTGCAGAGCGATCGGGGCCTGCGCTTCCATGAAACCGATAACGAGCAGATCATCTGTTACACCAAACAGTCGGAGGATCTTGACGACGTGATCGCCGCAGTGGTGAATCTGGATCCGCACCATGTGCAGTCCGGTTGGGTGAAGATTCCCGTCGAGACGCTCGAGCTCGGCCCCCAGGACGCCTACCAGGCGCATGACCTTTTGACCGGCGCACGGTTTCTCTGGCAAGGGCCGAGAAATTACGTGGAGCTCAACCCGCAGGCGGTCCCCGCCCATATTCTGCGCCTGCGGCGACGTGTTCGGCGGGAACAAGACTTCGATTATTTCATGTAACGATTATGAAAGCGGCAAAAAGAAGCTCCGGCGATATTGCTCTCGAAGACGACCCGCTCTGGTACAAGGACGCGGTCATTTACGAACTCCATGTCCGCGCGTTTGCCGACGGTAACGCGGACGGCATCGGCGACTTCAAGGGATTGACTCAAAAACTCGACTACCTGCACGATCTCGGCGTCACCGCGCTTTGGTTGTTGCCTTTCTATCCATCACCCTTAAAGGACGACGGTTACGATATCGCCAGCTACAGCGAAATCCACCCGGATTACGGCACGCTCAAGGACTTCAAAAGTTTTTTAAAGGAAGCGCACCGCCGCGGCCTGCGCGTGATCACCGAGCTGGTCGTTAACCATACCTCGGATCAGCATCCGTGGTTTCAGCGCGCGCGTCGCGCCGCGTCAGGCAGCAAGGAGCGCGACTTCTACGTCTGGAGCGAGAATCAGGAGCGGTACAAGGAAGCGCGCATCATCTTCAAGGATTTTGAAACTTCCAACTGGGCGTGGGATCCAATCGCCAAGGCTTACTACTGGCATCGATTTTACTCGCATCAACCCGACCTGAATTTTGCCAATCCGGCGGTCAAGCGGGCGATATTCGATGTGGTTGATTTCTGGCTGGATATGGGTGTCGACGGCCTGCGTCTGGACGCGGTGCCTTACTTGTTCGAACGGGACGCCAGCAGTTGCGAGAATCTGCCGGAAACCCATCTGTTTTTAAAGGAGCTGCGCAGTCACGTCGACAGAAACCATCACAATCGCATGCTGCTCGCGGAGGCCAACCAATGGCCCGAAGAGGCCGTGACTTATTTCGGCAGCGGTGACGAATGCCACATGGCGTTTCACTTCCCCTTGATGCCGCGCATTTTCATGTCCGTACACATGGAAGATCGCTTCCCGATCGTCGACATTCTCGGCCAGACGCCGGAGATTCCCGCGAATAGTCAATGGACCTTGTTTCTGCGTAACCATGACGAGCTGACCCTTGAAATGGTGACCGATGAGGACCGCGACTACATGTACAAGGTCTACGCCAGCGATCCCAAAGCGCGGATCAATCTCGGCATCCGCCGCCGCTTGGCGCCGCTGCTCGGAAACAACCGCAGAAAAATTGAGTTGCTCAATTGCTTGCTCTTTTCGCTGCCCGGGACACCGGTGGTTTACTACGGCGACGAGATCGGCATGGGGGACAATTTTTACCTCGGCGACCGCAACGGCGTGCGCACGCCGATGCAGTGGAGCGCGGACCGCAACGCCGGCTTCTCCCAAGCCAACCCGCAGCGCCTATTTCTGCCGATCATCATCGACCCGGAGCATCATTACGAGGCGATCAACGTCGAAGCGCAGCAGCAGAATCTAAGCTCGACGCTATGGTGGATGAAGCGGCTGATCATGTTGCGGAAGCGCTATCATGCGTTCGGCCGCGGCACGACCGAATTTCTTTATCCGGAAAATCGCCGCGTGCTGGTTTTTATCCGCCGCCTGGACGATGAGATCATCCTGACCGTGGCCAATCTGTCACGCTTTGTGCAGTGCGTCGAGCTGGATCTTGCGGAATTCAAAAGCCGAGTGCCGGTGGAGCTTTTTGGTCAGACCGAGTTTCCGCCGATCGGCGAGCTGCCCTATTTCATCACCTTGGGACCGCATGGCTTTTACTGGTTCAAGCTCGAAAACGTGCAGGCGACGGCACCGCGCCCGCCTGAGGAAGTGCCGCTTGCCGCGCTTGAAGTGCCCGGCGCCTGGGAGCAGATCTTCTCGCGCGCGGGCAAATCCGGACTGGAAAAAATTCTCCCGCGCTATCTGAAAAATTGCCGCTGGTTCGGCGGCAAGGCGCGCAAGATGCGATCGGTCAGCGTAACCGAAGCGATCGCGGTGCCGGCGGATGGACAGGAGGCCTGCTTTACGGCTGTGGAAGTGGCCTACGGGGAAGGCCAGCCTGAGACGTACCTTTTGCCGCTGGCCTTTGTCACCGGCGAACGAGCCGCCGAGTTGCAGCAATCTTCGCCGCAGGCGGTGGTGATCCGGCTCAAAAGCAAGCAGGCCGGGGAAGTGACCGAGGGGATCGTCGTCGACGCGCTTTACGATCGCGAGTTCCTCAAGACCTTACTCGGCGCGATTGCGCACCGGCGCAGCCTGCGCGGAAAGTCCCTTGAAGTTTTTGGTGCCCCGTCGAAACACTTTCGCGCTTTACGGGGACCGTCGCAGACGTCTTTGGAGCCCGCGCTCATAAGAAAGGAGCAGAGCAATACGTCGGTTGTCTATGGCGACCGCTTTATCCTCAAAATTTTTCGGCGATTGCAAGACGGAGTGAATCCCGATTTGGAGATCGGTCGCTTCATCACTGAAAAGACTTCTTTCGAGTACGTGCCCAAATTGGCGGGCAGCTTTCAGTTGCGCTATCACAACAAAAGCGTCGCGACCGTGGGCATCCTGCAAAGCTACGTCAGAAACCAGGGCGATGCGTGGCGCTACACGCTGGATCACCTCGCCGATTTTTTTGAGGCATGCTCGGCGCTCACCGAGCTGCCGGCAGAAATGCGCCGTCCGCTAAGCCATATGGTGGATTTTGCCGATCGTGAAGTGCCTGACGCAGCGCGCGAGTTGATCGGCACCTACCTCGCATCGGTGGGGCTGCTCGGGCGGCGGACCGGCGAGCTTCACGTCGCGCTCGCTTCCGATAACCAGGATCCCGACTTCACGGCCGAGGCCTTCACCCCGTTCTATCGCCGCGCCGCTTACCAGAGCATGCGCACTCTTGCCGATCGCGCCCTGGGGTCGCTGCGCGAGCGGTTGAAAACCTTGCCGGAGGAAGTGCGTGACGAGGCCGAGCGGGTGCTTGGTCTCAAGAATGAGATTTTTAGCCGCTTCCGCTTTATCGTGGACCAAAAAATCACCGCCCTGCGGATTCGATGTCACGGTGATTATCACCTCGGCCAAGTGCTGTTTACCGGCAAGGATTTCGTTATCACCGACTTTGAGGGCGAACCGGCGCAGCCGATCGCCGAGCGCCGCAGCAAGCGCTCACCGCTGGTTGATATCGCGGGCATGCTGCGGTCATTTGATTATGCGGCGCTTTCGGCGCTCAGAAGCAGCGATTTCCGGCCGGAAGCCTTGTCCCATTTGACCGCGGCATCAAATAGCTGGGTTTTCTGGGTATCGGTGGTGTTTCTCCAGGCTTATCTCGAGGCCACTCACAGCGGCGGGTTTTTACCGGCGACGAAACCGGAACTCAAAGCCCTCCTCGATTTGTACCTGCTCCACAAAGGTGTTTATGAGCTTAATTATGAGCTGAACAATCGGCCCGAATGGGTCGCTGTGCCGATCCGCGGCGTTCTCGATATTTTGCAACCCGCCCACTAGAAGCCCGCGGGCATTCGCAACGCCTAGCAAGCTCGTTAATCGACCGGCGGCTCCTGTTGCAGCTTACGCACGGTGACTCGGACCGTTGCCGGATTGAGCTGCTGCAGCGTGATATTAGGCGGGTGACGTACGTTTTGCTCGGAAATGCGCACGGTTCTGCGGCCACTCGCATCGACCGACGAGAGGTCGATGTCGATCCTGAGCCTGGATCTGTTCGGATCGAAAAAATAAAACGATCGTTTGGGCCCAGTGAACGTTGCACTTACTGCGGTGGGTTGGATTTCTGCGACGCGATACTCAGGTGGCAGGTTTTGCACTTGCACCGGCAGCTTGTAGGTGACCTCGACGGTGCTCGACCCGGGGACCAAAACGTACCAAAGTCCGATAGCTAAGCCGAAGGTTAACAGCTTCGCGAGCCAGTTTTGCCGCACCAGCGAGACCGAAATCGCGCGCTGCTCCGCAGGAGGGTACTTCTCTTGAAGGAACCCCTGTAAGACCAAACTCAACTCTGGAATGTTGGCGATCTGCCGCAGCCGGCCGGCTCTGGCGATCGAAATTGTACCGCGCTCTTCCGAAACCGCGATGCAGAGCGCGTCGCTCAGCTCGGCCAGCCCAAGAGCGGCGCTGTGGCGCGTGCCGACTCCAGCCAACTGCTGAAAATCCTTGGAGAGCGGCAAATGAGCGGCGAAAAGAGAGACGCGGTCGTTTTCGATAATGACCGCGCCGTCGTGGCCAGCCGAATGCGGATCGAAAATGCTTTTGAGCAGCGGCTCGCTGATCTTTGCTTCCAACTCGATACCACCCATGATGTGCCGGGCGATGGGATCTTTGCCTTCGATCACGATGAGTGCGCCGATTTTGGCCTTGGCCAGATCGTCGACGGTTTTCACCAGCACGTCCGCTATGTCGGAACGCAGCGGCCGGCCCCACTTTGGCGCCAGGCTCCAGACCGCTATCCGTTCAAAGATCTGCCTTAGTTCCTCCTGGAAAATCACCACAATGATGATCAAAAAGATCGCGAAAAAGCCCTGGAATATCCATGCGGTCAATTGCAGGTCCAGGTATCTTGCGAGAATGTAAATCGCGGCCAGGATGAAAATGCCGCGGATGACAAATGCCGCGCGGGTCTCTTTAAGGAATGCTGTAGCAGTATAGAGCAACACCGCCACTACCAGGATGTCGATGATGTCGGCAATGCCGATATTAAAAAAAGGCGTGAACATGATCAGAGCCGTGACGTAGCGTTATAGACAGCAAGCGCACTGCCGCAGGGTATCGGGCACAATCGATTAACTCTGGACGGCGTCGGCTTAAACCAACCTTTTATTTGTCGCACCGGGCGCACTCAGATGCAAGCTGACATCACATTTGACGCGCGAGGTCAAATCTCCTCCCTTCAGGTGTGTCTAGGAAAATCCCTTCACGTCAGAAAAAATCCTTCACATACAGTTTTGTTGACGTAGGCGGGAGCAACACCGACCTTGTAAAAACAATAGATTACCTCGTTCTCTATCTTGGCACGGGGCTTGTTTGTAGCTTCAAAGCAGCACGAAGTCGAACCAGCGGCATCCCACTGCGAGACGGAACCGCAACCGCTTGGCTTCGTGCTGCGCATGCCAAGCATCTCGCATTTTCAGGTGTTACGATGCGAAGCGTCGATTGAGAAAATCGGTGCCTTCGCGACAGCATGATCGTTTGACGCTAAAAACAGGAAACTCATTGGGTGGTGAATCGGTAAAACAGGAGGAGATCGCAAAGGTGGATTGGATCCGAGTTACTGGGCGATGGCAGTTGAGTAGTAAGACACCGCAGCGTGGAAAAAACACCGCCATCGGCAAACGCAAAAGCCCGAATGGACGGGACGTCTCCGAGCGCGCAGTTGCTGAGGAGAGAAAGGAAATAGGGGAAGTGAAGAAGCCGATCGGGCGTTGACGCAGCTGGACAGTTTGCACCGCCAAGCCCCCACACGAAAATCACGATTCAATAGCGACGTCGGCGCCCGCGAGTCGTTTCTTTAGTTGCGCCCGCTTAAGAAGCCGGGCCACCGTCGGACGGGCGAGGGCGGCCTGGAACAGCGCCGGTCCCTAGTTCATGAAGATTTAGAGCTCGCTGTGAGACAGTTTGCGGCAGGGCATCCCAATCCGCGGCGGCCAAAAGAAAACCATTTAAAAATGAACGACTCTCCTCCGATGTGTTTCGGCGGGGATGGGGTTGTGGTCGGCGGTCAGAAGACATAGAAATAAGTCAGGGGAAACGAATGGCTGCAGCGAAAATCCTGGTAATCGACGACGATAAAAATCTGCTGGAGCTGGCCAGAACCAGGCTGGAAGGGGCGAATTACAGCGTGGTCACAGCTCTCGGCGATGAACCGGCGGTGACGGCCGCTAAGGACGGCTTCGACCTGGCGATAGTCGATCTGCGGCTTGCCGGTCAAGACGGCATCACGGTGATGGAAAAGCTGCATGCCGTTCACCCCGAGATGCCCGTGATTATCCTCACAGGGCATGCGAGCGTTGAGGGCGCCGTCGAGGCGATGAAAAGAGGGGCCTATACTTATTTGACTAAGCCCTTCGATCCGCGCGAGCTGATTTTGCAGATCAGTAGAGCGTTGGAAAGCCGCAAGCTCGCCAACGAGAATCAGCGGCTGCGGGGCCTCTTACAAGAGAAGTACGATTTCGCCAACATCGTTGCCAAGAGCGACAAAATGCAAAAGCTGCTCGAAGCGGTTTCGCGCATCGCCAAGTCGGACTCTACGGTTTACATTCATGGCGAAAGCGGCACGGGCAAGGAGCTTATCGCCAAGGCAATCCACCTGGCGAGCGATCGAAAAGACAAGCCGTTTGTGGCGATCAATTGCGCGGCGATCCCGGAGAGTCTTCTCGAAAGCGAGCTTTTCGGGCACGAGAAAGGTGCGTTTACCGGGGCGGTGCGAAGCACCAAGGGATTATTTACCCAAGCAAACGAAGGGACGCTTTTTTTGGATGAGATCGGCGACATGCCGCTGTCGATCCAGGTCAAATTGCTGCGCGCCTTGGAAGAGCGCCAGTTTTATCCCGTGGGCAGTGAAAAACCCGTTTCGGTGGATGTTCGAGTCGTGGTCGCAACCAAAAAGGACTTGGTCGAAGAGGTGAAGAAGGGCCTGTTCCGGGAAGATCTTTTCTATCGGATTCACGTCATCCCGATCATGCTCCCGCCGCTCAAAGATCGCCCTGATGACATTCCGTATCTGGTCGACCACCTGCTGAAAAAGATCTCTTCGCAGCTGAAAAAAAACGTCAAAGGCTTGACGCCCAAGGCGATGCAGAAACTGATGCAGCACGATTGGCCCGGGAACGTGCGCGAATTGGAAAATACCTTGGAGTATGCGATCACCATGACTCAGCGGGACATTGTCGGCGACGAGTTGATTCTTCAAACCAAAATCTCCACCGCGGCGTCCTCGCCCGAAGAAACGGTTCAGTCGCAATTTTTGCCGACGCCGGGATCACTAAAAACTTTGAAAGAAGCGAGAGCGGAATTTGAGAAGGCTTACCTGATCCGACTCCTAGAGATGTGCGACGGCAAGGCGACTCGGGCGGCTGAAATAGCTGGAAAATATCGCGCCGATTTCTACGATCTGTTGAAAAAACATGAGATCAAAGTAGCGGATTTCAAAAAATCCGCCTGAGTCAATGGCGGCCACCAAAAAACGACGAGGCGGCGACCGAGGTTCGATCGAGCTCTAGCTCTTTTTAGCGGTTTGGACCTGGAAGACAGGAACTTGCTGTATGACCCGCGTGCTTCCACAGCTCGAGCACTTTATGCCGGCTTTCCTTGCGCGCTCGAATTCTGAAATCGAGTAGTTCAGTTCAAAACTCCCATCGCATTTCTGGCAACGAAACTCGTAGGTTGGCATAAATGGAACCTCCTTTTATGCGTTGCTCCACCTCGAGTCTGTTGATGAGGGTTTGTTTGCGGCTCCGGGATTCGTTGTCGGCGAACGATTTTGAATTTTTGGACCAGTCACCGCCCGAGCATCGAATCTCGCTTTCCGATGCACGCGAGATCAAGGTTTAGGTTGCAAGCTCGGAGGACGAATCACTCACGTTAAAGGCCTGCGGCGTCACTCTGCCATAGGGGCGGGCTCAACGTGCCGCTCTGTGACCGACATCTTGCTGACCGATCTCGCCGCGCCCGGCGCCGCGTCGCGAGGCTACTCGGGAACTTTGACGCGCAGCATGCGGCCGAGATCGTGGAAGCGGGCGATCCAAAGGCGCGCGGTTTCATCGGTGTGGGCACACGCTTTCTCGCGCGGATACTTCTGCGCTAACAGCTGGAAATAAAAATTCTGCACCTGCCAGAGATCGACGCTAAACGGCAGATGCGGGAGCACGCTGACGGCGTCGTGAACTTGTACGAGAGCGGCCAGCGAGGGTTCGGCCGCCAACGCGCCCGCCAAGCGCTCGAGCGACTGGCGATAGACGAATTCGAGCGTCGTCGTGTCCAACGTGACGCCTTCCAGGCGCGCTGCTTCCAAGAGGCTGATCATGCGCTTCAGCTCTATGGTCGGCTGCTCCAGGGTCGCGCGCAACTGATTATTTAGAACCACGTCAGCGGCCGCGGAAAAACCTTTGGGCAGCGGAATACCGAGATCGGTGAGAAAGCGTAACAGCGGCTCGCGCGGCTCGTAGATCTGGCGGTACAAAGATTCGGCTTCCTGTAAATTGGCGGCCAGAATCATCTTCGACACTCTTCTTTGTTCGTCGCGAAAAAGCGAACGCAGTGAATAGTTCGAGCCGTCGAAGCGGCGCTCCATCTCGCGTACGACCTTCGTGAAATCGGCTCGGGTAAAGGGTTCCACCGTGCTTTGAACCATTTGCCGATAGCCGTCGTCGCCACTGAACGCGGCGATGCTGCCGCTCATATTGTGATCGCCCAGATGCAGCGCGGCGAATATCAGTTTTTCCGATTCCAATGTGATCGTGGAGCGCAGCTCGAGCCGGCCGACAGCGAGCTTCGCTCGGCCGGAGCTCAATGTCTGGTGGTCCTCCAGGCGCGTATCGTAGCAATAGAGCGCCCTGTGCTCGATGAACTCTTCGAATAAATTGCTGAGCGCGTAATGCGCGGCGAGCTTGTGCCAGTCGACTTTGGCGCGGCGAACGCGGCGCTCATAGAGGCGGGCCCCATCACCTTCCTCCGCCAGGTTGCTTTTTGCGGCGGCCAAGCGCTGCACGAACCGTTCTTCCAAAGAATCGCCGAAGAGCTCCTGGGCGAGTTGCACCGTGCGGCCGGCAAATTGCAGAATCTCGACGGTCTCGATGCCGGACAGATCGTTGAAAAACCAACCGCAGCTCGTGTACATGAGCATGGCGTTGCGCTGCATTTCGAGCAGCTTGAGCGCCGTCGTGGTTTGCGCGGCGTTCAACGGAACCGTCGCATGACGGGCGAAAAAATCCCGAATACTTTCCTCCGATCGGTCGAGCACGACCGCGATGTAATCATCGCGCGCCGCCCACGGATCTTTAAGAAGGTCGCGCGTTTTTGTCTCCCAAATCGGGGCAATTTGATCGCGCAGCCAGTCGAGCGCGTTGCGCAGCGGCGTGCGCCACTGCTGGTTCCAGCCGGGCGGCGCGCCGGTGTTGCAGCCGCAATCGCTCCACCAGCGGTCGATGCCGTGAATACAGCTCCAGGAAGTTTTTTCGACAATCTCGACCTCATGCGCCGGAGGGTGTGTAGCGAGAAACTCACCGTAATTGGTCAGACGAGCCAAGCTGCGCGCCTCGATTTGCTCCAAAACGTAGGCGAGGGCCATGTCGCCGAAGCGATGGTGATGGCCGTATGATTCGCCGTCGGTGGCGAGATGGACGAGTTCTGGCTGGTCTGTTGCGGCGCTAAAGGCTCCCGTGAGCCGCTCGATATAACGCTCGCCCTGGGAGAGCAGCCCTTCGAAGGCGACCGCGCGCGCGATCGGCTCGTCGTAAAAAAAGATCGCGATCGACCGTTTTGACGGGAGTTGTTGGCGATAAACCTGTCGGGGATCGATTGCGCCGCCTTTCACCTCGTGCCAAGCCGACTCACCAATCCGCCGCACGCGCGCGGCTTGATGCGGCGCGAGCACGACAAAGCGAATATCGAACCGGGCGAGTAATTCCAGAGTTTCCAAGTCCACCGCGGTCTCCGGCAGCCACATGCCTTCGGGGGGGCGTTTGAAGCGATGCTCGAAATCGCGCATTCCCCAAAGAATCTGCGTGATGCGATCGCGGGTATTGGCCAGCGGCATGATGATATGGTTGTAAACCTGGGCCATGGCCGAGCCGTGCCCGGAAAATTTTTCTCGGCTTTGCCGATCGGCTTCGAGGATGGCGGCATAAACGTCCGGTGTGGAGATTGCCAGCCAGCTGAGCAGGGTCGGACCGAAATTAAAGCTGATTTTGGCGTAATTGTTGACCAGCTTGAGGATCCGGCCCTGGTCATCGAGGATGCGTGAGACCGCATTGGGCGCGTAGCATTCTCGGGAGATACGCTCGTTCCAATCGTGGTACGGCGCGGCCGAGTCTTGCAGTTCGATAGCTTCGAGCCAAGGGTTTTCGCGCGGCGGTTGGTAGAAGTGGCCGTGGATGCAGATATATCGGGACATGACAAAACTAGTAAGGAGTGAGGAGTAAAAAGTAAGGAGTAAGGCGTCCTGCCACCATCTGACTTCTAGCTCCTGACTCCTAACTCTTTACTCCTAACTCTTCCTTTACGGCGTGCTCATCACCCACATCGTTTTACGCGGCCCGCGCGCCAGCACGACCACGCCGCCGGGGGAAACGGTGTAGCGCTCGCGGTCCCGGCTCGCGTCGTAACCGATTTCGGTGGCCGACGGCAATACGTTCGCCTTGTCGATGATGGCGTGGCGAATCCGGCAGTTTCTGCCGATTTCGACCCAGTCCATGATGACGGAATCTTCGACGTGGCTAAAACTGTGGATTCGCACGTTACGCCCGACAACACAGTTGTGCACGGTGCTGCCGCTGATGATCGTGCCCTCGGCGACGACGGAGTTGATGGCCATACCCTGACGATCTTTCCAATCAAAGACGAACTTCGCCGGCGGGTCGGCATAACCTACGGTGCGCAGTGGCCAGCTGCGATTGTACAGATTAAATGACGGATCGATCGAACAGAGGTCCATGCTGGCGTCGTAATACGCATCGAGGGTCCCGAGATCACGCCAGTAGCTGGGCTCTTCGCCCTTTGAGGGGATCGGCACGCGATTCTTGCGGAAATCGTAGGCGAAAACGCGGTTGGATTTGATCAAGCCGGGTAGAATATCCCGGCCGAAATCGTGCGTGCTCGAGAGTTGCTCCGCGTCGGCATTGAGCGCATCGATGAGCACCTGGTTATCAAAAAGATAATTGCCCATGGATACCAGCGCGTAGTTGGCTTCGCCGGGAATAGATTTCGGGTGTTTTGGCTTCTCGTCAAAACCGACGATGCGCCAGTCGTCATCGACAGCGATCACACCAAACTGATGGGCTTCCTCGATTTTCACCGGTAAAGCGGCGACCGTGACATCGGCCGATTTGTTTTGCTGCTCGTCGATCATCTGGCGGACGTTCATGCGATAGATATGATCGGCGCCGAATACGGCGACCAGTTTGGGGTTGTGGCGCTCGAGCAAATAGAGATTCTGATAAACCGAATCGGCGGTGCCCTGGTACCATTCCTCGCCCGAGCGCATTTGCGCCGGCACCGGCGTGACAAAATGTTCGCCAAGAAAGTCGGTGGTGCGCCAGCCGCGGTCCAGGTGCTCCAACAAAGACTGGGCCTTGAACTGGGTCAGGACATAAATCGATAAAATCCCGGAGTTGACGAAGTTCGAAAGGACAAAATCGATGATCCGATATCTGCCGCCGAACGGCACGGCGGGCTTGGCCCGGTGTTGCGTCAAAGGAAAGAGGCGCTCACCGCGACCCCCAGCCAGCACGACCCCCAAAACGTACATCATGAACCTCTTTTTTGTACCGTCTTCAATGCAACAGCTGCTGATACAAGTTGCTGTACAGCCGCGCCGAGCGTTCCCAGGAGAAGTCCTGCGCCATGGCGCGCCGCCGAAGCGCGGTCCAACCCTGGTTGTCACGATAGGCTGTCAAGGCGCGATCGATGGCGGCGAGCATTGCCGTGCTTGTGTACGGCGCAAAGACAAAACCGGTGCCGGTTTGTCTTTCAGGATCGTAATCATCCACGGTATCTTTGAGGCCGCCGACCGCGCGCACGATCGGGATGGTACCATATTTCAGGCTATACATCTGATTGAGGCCGCACGGCTCGTATTGGGACGGCATCAGGAATAAATCGGCGCCGGCTTCGATTTGATGGGCTAAAGCTTCGTTAAAGCTGATCTCCACCGCGACTCGTTCGGAATAGCGTACGGCGGCCTTGCGGAAAAACTGCTCGAAGCGGGGCTCGCCCGTTCCGAGCAGAACGACCTGCACGTCGCGCTCCATCAGCTTGTCGAAAACATCTTCGACCAGGTCAAAGCCCTTCTGCGGGGTCAAGCGCGAGATCATCGCGAGCAGCGGCCTGTTGATTTCGTCAGGAAGGCCAACGACCCGCTGCAGATCCTTCTTGCAGTCGAGTTTCACGTTCAAACTATGCTCCCCATAGTGGTGGGTCAGGAACGGGTCCGTCCAGGGATTCCAGTGATAATAATCGACGCCGTTGAGGATGCCGAGGAGATCCGCCGCGCGTTGTTGCAACACGCCCTCGAGACCAAAGCCTTGCTCCGGTCCCAAGATTTCCCGAGCGTAGGAAGGACTCACGGTCGTGATCTTGTCGGCAAGCAGCAAGGCGCCTTTGAGAAAGCTGACGTTGCCGTAAAACTCGAGAAAGGGCGGCGTAAAATAACTGGGGTGGAGATTTAACAACGGCCACGCCGGCGGCGCGAAGATGCCTTGAAAGCCAAGATTGTGGATCGTAAAAACGGTTTTAGCCCCCGCGGCCTCAGCGTAACGCGCCGGCTGAGCCTTGAGAAACACCGTCGCCAAAGCAGCTTGCCAGTCGTGGCAGTGGACGATATCGACTGGGTTCAGGCGCAAGAACTCAAGTGCGGCACGGCTGAAAAAAACAAATCGCTCGGCATTGTCGGAATAATCTCCAGTCGGCGAGCCGTAAAGAAACTCGCGATCGAAATATTGATCGGCACGAGTCAAGTAGATGGGAACGCCTTTGCCGATGGTTGTTTCAAGAATGGTAGATTCGATCTCCTGGCCGCCTACCGGAACGGACAGTGTGATCCCGGTCTCGCGCACGGGAAAGTTAGCCTGAAGCACCGACCGATATGCCGGCATGAGGACCGACGGTTCATGCCCGAGCCGTTCCAAAGCCACGCTCAACGTCCCGATGACGTCGGCCAAGCCGCCGGTTTTAGCGAGGGGACTTACCTCGGAGGCGATCATCGCAATCTTCATAGGGGCTCTAAATTCCGCTAGACGCCTGCCATATTCTGTCATTCCCGCGTGTTTTTAGCAGGAATCCAGCGGATTCTGACTGGACCCCCGATTTAAGCGTTCGGGGGTGACAACCTGGGGAAGCCTCACGAAGTCTTCTGATCCCGGCAACCGGATGTTCCGTCGAAAGCGATGAGCGAAAAGTTATTTCTCGGATTTTAACCCATCCGCGCACGGATGTCGCCAATTGTTCTGAGCATGTCCAGGAGTTGTGGCATAGCGCGGATTTGCTCGATGCTGAAGCAAGCTTTGCGTTGCCAATTGGGCCGTTCCTGCCAGGTGCCTGGAACGTTTTGCGGTGCGGTCTCAAGCCAGAGATCTTCCAAGTTGATGAGCAAAAACTCTGTGCCCTCGGCAAGGTAGGATAACCATGCTTTAAGAACGGCGGCGGGAGCGGCATCGTTGCCGAGGCGTCCGGTCGAACGCGCAAATGCCGTGAGCGCGTCGCGCTGCGCTGAGCGATATTGGTGCTCGTGACGCGCTTGCTCGTCGTTGAGCAGTCCGAGCGCGAGGCGATCGGCAATGTCGGCGCCGGTCCAGAAACTCATAAACGTCGCGGTGTCGTGAGTGTTGAGGCTGGCCACTGTATTCGCCTCCAAACGCTCGAGCGCATTTGACGGATCGGCGCTCACGCCGAATTGACCGACGTGCATGCCGAAAATCTTGTGGCGCGCCAGTGCTTGATTCACATAGGCAGGCACAGTGCCGAGATTCTCGCCGACTATTTGCACGCGATAGCGGTGCGATTCCAAATTCAAGATTGCGTAATATTCGTGGGCTCGGTTGTGGACGTACAAACCCTCGGCGGCGCTAAAACCGTCCGGCACCCAGAAAGCGCGGTGTAGCCCCATAATATGGTCGATGCGCAGCACGCCGGCGCACTCCATGTGATGGCGTAGGCTTTCGCGATAGTAGCGGTATCCTTGGCGCCGGATCGCTCCTGGATGGAACGGCGGAAACCCCCAGTTTTGCCCTTTGATAAACAGGCCATCCGGCGGGGCGCCAGCGGAAGCGTTCAAGGCAAATAAATCTCGCTCACGCCAGACATCATAGCCGTCGCGATTAACGCCGACCGGAAAGTCGAGATAAAGCTCTACGCGCAGCCGGCTCGTCTCAGCGTTCAACTTGCGCGTCTGCTCGTCGCATAGCCATTGGACGTACTCGTGGTAGGATTGGATTCGCTGATCATATTCGCTTGGCTCTAAGACACCGCTACGAGCGGCCTCATCCCAGTGGAGCCAGGTCTTGCGCTCACTTTCGACTTTGGCGCGAAAGGCGGCGTAGTCGCGAACGACGGGACGCGCCGTGACAAAGTTCTCAAAGCTTCGGCGGCGTTCGGATGAGCTTGACAGCAAAGCATGGAGCGCCTCTTCGATCACTCGGCGCTTGAGCGCCATGATCTTGCGGTAGTCGATCAAAGTTTGATCGCGCACCGTCTCGATCTCGCGGCGAAACTCGGCCGAGCCGAGCAGTCCCTGAGCCGCCGGGCAATCCCCTAGCTCCGGGATACTCGTCACGTCGAGATAAAATTCATTCCAGAAGAGTCGGCTTACCGGCGCGTAGGGACTTGGATTAAACGGCTCGTCGAGGAAGCCGGCAAGCATCGGCAGCGTGGCCACCACCTCTGCGTCCATCTCGCCCGCCAGGCGCGCGAGCTCCGCTAAATCGGTAAAGTCGCCGGCGCCCCAGCTCCGCACCGAATGGAGCGCATAAAGCGGACAGAAAATTCCCCAGCGCCTGACGTTCGACTGCGCTGGCACGTAGGCTTGGCAAGGTGCGGCGAAAAGTTCGGACATCAATTCGAGATTATCGAGACGCAGATGGAGGCGATGATAGCCCGGCGGAATCGCGGCGCGCAGGAGCATGCTGCGCGAAACATAACCGGCGCCCTCCACATGCTTGAATAACGGCTTGAACGGACCATCATCACATCGCACCGCCAAGCGCTCGCCGTCTTCGAGTATGATCTCGGCGTTGGCGGGAGCCTGCACTAAGCGGCCCGGCAGCCGCAATTTGAGTTTTAGCGGCTGATCTTGCCAGGCGATGGTTACAGGCTCTATGCCGCGCTGCCACAGCGCCTGGCGGCGTGCGCGCAGCGCGTCTGGAACGTCATCCAACGAGTTCACCGGCGCGCTCAGAGATTTTAGCACGCTGAGAATCGATTCCGGCGGCGCTTGGCGAACTTGTCCAAGGCCGTCGATGTAAGCGGTTTGGAGATTGTAAAGACGCGCGAGATTTTGCAGTTGATCAGGAGCCGCCATAAATTCACGTCAAGTTAGTAAACAGCACGTTAAATACAGGTTCGCCGGTGGTTCAGGCGCCAACGATCTTCAGCAGGGGCAGAACCGATATCTGCTTATGGGGTTGCGACATTTTCTTACGAAACAAAAAACTACTAGGGTGGAACTGAAGTGCGATTCAAAGTGAATCGTCATTCCGGGCAAGGTGGCGATAGGGCAACCGGAAGATTTCAAAGCTCCCGCTTTTACCGCAACGACGGATGAAACACCTATGATTTTTTCAATAAACTTCTGATACAGGAAACTCGCCTCGTCTTGGATGTTTACTCGCCGAAATGAGAAGAGCCGCTGAATTCGAGCTAAACAAGGCGGACCCAGGGTTTTTGTAGTGACGTGGCGTAACCGACCTCGGTCGCGTGAGTAACGCCGGCGGCGTGCAGATCATCGATCAGTTTGGTGGCGTGCCGTTTGGCAACGGCGATCAACAATCCACCCGAAGTCTGCGGATCCAGGGCGACCTGAACGAGCCCTTCGCGGAGCGATTTATCGATGGCCATTTTTCCTTCCAAATAGTCCTGGTTGCGTTTGCAGCCGCCAGTGACATAACCCTTTTCCGCCAGGCGCGCCGCGCCGCGCAGCAGCGGCAGCTTGGCCGATTCGATCACTAACGTGATGCCGCTGCCGCTGGCCATCGCGAGGGCGTGACCGAGAATGCCGAACCCGGTGACATCGGAACAGGCATGAACCGCGTGTTGGCGCGCGACCGCCGAAGCCGCGGCGTTAAGAGTCGTCATCGACGTGACCGCTTCGTTGACGCTTTCTTCCGAAGCCTTGCCCCTCTTAAGCGCGGTGGTGATGATGCCAGTCCCCAATGGCTTGGTCAGGATCAACGCGTCGCCTTCTTGGACGCCGACGTTGCGAAAAATCTTATCCGGGTGAATGATGCCGGTAACCGCCATGCCGAACTTGATCTCTTCGTCGATGATGCTGTGACCACCGATAACCACGGCGCCGGTTTCTTTGACCTTCTCGGCGCCGCCTTTGAGGATCTCGCCGAGAATCTCGATGTCCATCTTGCCTATTGGAAAGCAGACGATATTCATGCAGGTCTTGGGCTCGCCGCCCATGGCGTAAACGTCGCTCAGTGAATTGGCCGCCGAGATCTGGCCGAAAACATACGGGTCATCGACGATCGGCGTGAAAAAATCCACGGTGTTGACGATGGCTAAGTCGGGGCGGAGCCGATACACCCCGGCGTCGTCGGAGGTTTCAGTGCCGACCAGCATGTCGGGATTGTTAAACTTGGGCAGTCCGTGCAAGACTTGCACGAGGTCGGCGGGGCCGAGCTTGGCGGCTCAACCCGCGGCCTTGACCTCTTGCGTCAGGCGAACGGCTTTTTTGTTTTTCAACATCATGCCCGTCAACTGTAGATCGATCAAAGACCGTTTTCAATGCGATATTTTGGCTTTTTCATTGGGCGGGGATTTGAGGCGCCGGATGTCGCCGATTCTAATCGTAAGCCCGTCGCGGTCGAAGAATTCCAACAGCGGAATCGTGTACTTGCGGCTCGAACCGATGAGGTCGCGGAAAGCGGCTGCGGTCATCTCGCCTTTTTCAGTCAAGTGCTTTGTCAACGTTCGTCGCAGTTGTTCGATGCTGCCGGCGAGGAAATACATGTCCGTCGTAACGCGCACAACGGCGCCTTCGCGCTCCAAAAGACGAATGACTTCGTTCAGCCGGTTGCGCGGGACGCCGGCCTGCTTTTCGATTTCCTTTAGGTCGGGCGGGGCCAACGGCTGCTCGCCGAGGATTTTTTTGATCCGGTCCATCAGCGTCTTTTCCTGGCCGCCGAGTTGAACGCGGTGACTGGCCAGGCGCAAAAGATTTTCCTCTTTGACGATGATTTTCTCGTTGATGAAGTGATCAACGACCACCCGGAAGATCTTCGGCGAAAGCTCGAAGGCCAGTTTGCCGCGCAATTCTTCCATGTCCATGCCAGGCACGAGCGGATGGCCGGCATGAAACTCCTTGAGAGTTTCGACAAGCCGTGCCTTGAGCTGATTCCATTTGGTCTCGGTCGTGTAGATCTTCTCCCCTTCGGCGCTGAGTGCCCGCAAGCTCTTGATCTCGTCGACCCGCTGACGCGCCTCGTCCTCGCGCAGGTTCAAAAACTGATGAATTTCTTCAATTGGCAGAGCGAACGCGGCACTTTCACCGAGAAAGTTTTCGACGATGTCGGTAAAGGTTCCGTTGTGAAGTAACTTGAGCCGGGTCAGTAGATGCTCTTCCCTGCGTTTGTGCCGGCGGGCCCAGGGATGAATCACTACCCCGCCGCCGAGAGTGCGCTGCGCGGTCTCATCCCGGGCTATGAAATGATCGCCGCGCATAACCAGCAAGGGCTCGCTCAGCCTGATCTGACAGTAAGCGGATTCCTTGGCGGCGAGCTTATCCTGACCGCCGAGCAGGACGATCTTCGCCAGACGCTCGGCCGTGCCCATGTGAACGCGCACGCCCTGATGATTTTTCAATCCTTTGGCGGCAGCGGGACGAACTTCGAGAAAAGCGTCGAAGCGATCCGATGTGAACGACAGCTTGTCCTGGCAGATCACCTGGCCGCGCTCGATCGATGCGCGCTCGGGACCGGTGAGATTCATCGCGACGCGCTGCCCCCAACCGGCAGTTTCGACCGAACGGCCGTGCACTTGCAGGCTGCGGATGCGAAAGAGGTGATCACCGGGCAAGCAGCGCACCTGTTCGCCGACTTTGGTCTCACCGCTGAGCGCCGTCCCGGTGACGATCACGCCGTGGCCTTGAAGCACGAAGGCGCGGTCGACGGGAAGCCGGAAGTAGCCGTTCGGCGCGGCCTGCGTCCTGGATTTCAGCGTCCTTGATATCAATTGCTTCAACTCTTCGACGCCCTGGCCGGTGACCGAGGAGGCCGCGACCTTGGGTGAACTTTCCAAACTCGTGCCGAGGGTGAGAATATCGATTTCTTCTTCGATCTCGGCGATCCGCGCGGGCGGAACCAAGTCCGCCTTGGTGATGACAAAGATCGCCATTTTGACGCCGAGCAAGTGGACGATGTCCAAGTGTTCCTCGGTCTGGGGCATGACCCCGTCGTCGGCGGCAACGGTAAACAGCACGAGGTCGATGCCATGGGCTCCGGCGAGCATATTTTTAATGAAGCGTTCATGGCCGGGCACGTCAACGATACCGGCGGAAGTGCCGTCGGGAAGATCGAGATGAGCGAAGCCGAGATCGATCGAAATGCCGCGCTCTTTTTCTTCCTTGAGGCGATCGGTGTCCTGGCCCGTAAGCGCTTTGATTAGGCTGGTCTTGCCGTGATCGATGTGGCCGGCGGTGCCGATGATGAAAGGCATGACAGAAGTCTAGATCCTTCGCTTACTCAGGCCAGGTTTTGAATTTTCGTGGATTTGCACTCGGCCTGGAACGGTCATGAACCGAGCTTTCCTAACCCAAATCGCGGAATCAGATCGTTCGCATCGAAGATGGTTCTCAGATCGAGAAGAAAGCGGTCCTCTTTGATTCGTCCGATGATCGGCGGATTGGCGGCGCGGAATTTTTGCGCGATCGCGTTGGCGCTGAGCTTGGCGTGTTCGACGCTGACCACCGCCGTCGGTAGCTCTTCGGTCGGCAGGGCGCCGCTGCCGATCTGCGCCGTGGACTCCTTCAATTGAACGCGGAACGATGCGCCCAACGCCGCCGCCAGCCGCGGCACGAGCGCTTCGCCGAGGGCGCGGATTTCATCCATTGACCGGGTGAAGGCACGCAAAGTGGGAATCTCCTGAACGATGTTCGGCGATTGCCGGTATTGTCGCAAGGTCGCTTCGAGCGCCGCGAGCGTCAACTTGCCGCAGCGCAGCGCGCGTTGCAGATGATTCTTGTTGATCCTGCCGATCCAGCTTTTTTTGCCAACCAGCAATCCCGCCTGCGGGCCGCCCAGAATCTTGTCACCGCTGAAACTGACCAGATCGGCGCCGGCTTGGATTCTTTCGGCGACGATGGGCTCTTTCGGCAGACCATACTTGCTGAGATCGATGAGCGCGCCGCTACCAAGATCTTCCATAACCGGCAACTGGTGTTTTTTACCGATGGCGACGAGCTGTTCGAGAGTGACTTCCGCGGTAAAGCCGACAACCTTGTAATTGCTCGTGTGGACTTTGAGTAGAAGCGCGGTTTTGTCATTGATGGCGTTTTCGTAATCGGCCGGATGGGTGCGATTGGTTGCGCCGACTTCGCGCAGAATCGCGCCGCTCTTGGCCATGATCTCGGGAATGCGAAAGGCGCCGCCGATTTCGATCAACTCACCACGCGAAACGATCACTTCTTTGCCCTCGGCGAGCGTGTTCAAGCCGAGCAACACCGCGGCGGCGTTGTTGTTCACCACCGTCGCGGCTTCCGCGCCGGTAAGATCGATGAGCAGAGCTTCGAGCGTCTCCTCGCGTTTGCCGCGTTTGCCTGCGACGAGGTCGAATTCCAAATTGATCGGTTGAGCGGCAACCGCGAGCATGGCGTCGAGCGCCGCTTGCGAGAGCAAGGCGCGTCCTAAGTTAGTGTGGAGAATCGTGCCGGTGGCGTTGACGACGCGAATATGGCCGGGCCGGCTGTCGATCGCAATACGCTGCTCGATTCGATCGACAATCGCCTCCTCGGTCACGTCAACGGCCGGTTCGCGACTCTGTCGAATGTCGCCGCGCAGCTGATCGAGCGCGGCGCGGCAGTGGCTGGTGACGTAGTCCCGGCTGTAACGCGCCAACAGCGCCTCGCAACGGACGTGCTTGAGCAATTGATCGATGGACGGAAGCTCGCGCAGAAGATTCGCGGTCTGATCGGCCATGAGGAGACAAAGACTTGCACAGGGCATAGGGAAATTCAACATCGGTGAAGCTCGACCATGTTCAAGCCCATAAAGATTCTTCGCTTCGGCTCATCTATGAAAGCGGCACGCCACATCGATCGCCCCTAGTGTCTGTCATCAGGACGACGCGGTCGGCTGTGCTCAGGAAAAACGGGTGCGGATCTGGAGAAGCAACGCAAGATGGTTTGTTTGACAAGGTTTGAGAGGTTCATTAAGAGTTCAGTAGTTTGGTTATCATAGAACAACGCAATGCATGACCCCGGCCGAACCAAGGCTTCTTCCAATCCAAAAAATACTCGCGACGCGGTTATCGATTTCCTGCGCGGGCGAAACCGCAAGGCGCGGTTTATGACCGAATTGTATGCCGGGCTGAAGATGGCGATGAACGCCGCTGAAATCGATCACGCGCTGACCGAGCTGGAATCAGAGGGCGCGGTGATGATGCGCGATCATTTTTGCGCCGACCCGCACCTTGCCGGCGTCGATCTGCGCGTCATCACGGTCGTGGAAAATCGAGAAGGCGAAGATCCGCAACTCGGCGCGATCCGGAGAATCGATGAGGCTTGGAATAAATGGTTGAACGAGTATCTCGCCAACCATCGCTGCGGCTAGCAGGCCGCTGAAAAAGACTCATATGCTTCGTTGCGCTCACTCGTCTCGCGTCAACGTACCGCCGATGTACGCCTCCGCTCGCCGAGTTTTCCCGCGCCTCGCATCTGAGTCTTTTTGAGCGGCCTGCGAAGCAAGTTTTACATACTCTGGGCTTTGAAATCACAAGAATGAAATCTGAAATATGAAATTTGAGATTTTGAGCGGAGCGCGGACATGAGAGTGGCAGTCGATATCGGCGGCACCTTCACCGACGTAGTGGTTTTTGACGAAGCGAACAGCTCCTTGCCGTTGGCCAAGGCGCTGTCAACGCCGGCCGAGCTGGCGCGCGGCGTATTGGAAGGTTTGACCAAGGCCGCCGTGCGCTTTGAGGAAGCCTCGAGTTTGATTCACGGATCGACGATTGTCGTGAACGCTATCATCGAGCGTCAAGGCGCCAAGACCGCGCTGGTCACGACCCGAGGATTTCGCGACGTTTACGAAATCGGCCGAATCAATCGTCCCGAGTCTTTCAACCCTCGATTCCGCAAACACCGCCCGCTGGTACCGCGGGAAAATATTTTTGAAGTCACCGAGCGAATGCTCGCCGACGGTTCGGTGCGCACGCCGTTCAACGAGGAAGAAGCCCGTGAGGTGGCGCGGATTATTAAGGAAGAGGGCTTCGAGGCGGTGGCGGTTCTGTTTCTGCATTCCTATCGTGCGCCGGAGCATGAGGTCCGCATGTGCGAGATCTTGCGCCAGACCGAGCCGAAGTTGTTTGTTAGCGCGTCGCATGAGCTGTCGCGGGAGTACCGCGAATACGAGCGGACGTCGACCGTTGCCGCCAATGCCTACGTCGGACCGAAGGTTAGTCAATATCTCGGCGATCTGGAGCGCCGCCTGCGCAATCACCGGTTCACCGGTGGCTTGATGATCATGCAGTCTAACGGCGGCTTGTCGGACGTCGAGATGGCGCGCCGTCAGTGCATTCAAATGATGGAGTCAGGGCCCGCCGGCGGCGTCGTCGGCACCATGGCGCTCTGCGAAATGCTCGATCTCGACGCTGCCATCGCGTTCGACATGGGCGGCACGACCGCCAAGGCCTGCGTTATTCGTCGCGGCGAGCCGAGCTTGTCGCCGGATTATTTCATCGGCGGTTATAACGAGGGGCTGGCGATCCGCATTCCCGTGCTCGATATCGTCGAAGTTGGCACCGGCGGCGGCAGCATCGCCTGGCTCGACGAAGGCGGCGGGCTTCACGTCGGGCCGCGTAGCGCGGGAGCGGAGCCCGGTCCCGCCAGCTACGGGCGCGGCGGCACGGAACCTACGGTCACGGATGCCAACGTGATTCTCGGGCGGCTTTCGCCAGAGCGGTTTCTCGGCGGCGAAATGCGTCTCGATCGCAGTGCCGCGGAGAAGGCTTTGCGTGAACGGCTTGCCGAACCGCTCGCGGTAAGTTTAGAGAGGGCCGCTTCCGGAATGTTACAAGTAGCGACGGCAGCCATGGCCAACGCAGTACGTCACGTGACCCTGGAGCGGGGCCTCGACCCGCGCGACTTTACCCTGATCGCCTACGGCGGCGGAGGGCCGCTGCACGCGGCTTCAGTGGCGAAGGAGTTGTCCATCGGCAAAATTATCATTCCCAACGCGCCGGGTCACTTTTCGGCGCTTGGCATGCTAATGGCCGACCTGCGCCGCGATTACGTCCAGACGCTGTTCGAGCGCCTGGACGATCTGGAGATGTTCGAACTGGAGGATCAGTTCAAAAAACTCGAAGCGGAAGGGCGACAGGCGCTCGAGGCATCGGGGATTCCGCAAGAACGGATCGTTTTTGAGCGCGCCGCCGACATGCGCTACGTCGGCCAGGAGCACGCGGTTGCGGTGCGGATGCCCGCAGAAGTTGGCGATGAGCCGGCGCGCGCCGAGATCAAGCGGCTTTTCGACGAGGCGCATGATCTGCGTTACAGTCACAGCGCGCCGGAGGAGTCTGCCGACATCGTGAGCTTGCGCGTGTCGGCGATCGGGCGATTGGGAAAACCACAATTTCCAGAAATTCCTCAAGGCGAGAAAACTCCGCCGCCAAACGCGCGGCGAGGTGTTCGCGCGGTCAGCTTCGAAGGCGCCGCGGCGGTCGAAGCGACGGTGTATGACCGCTCGAGGCTTTTGCAGGGCAACGTCATCGCCGGGCCGGCGATCATTGAAGAGGTCGCATCGACGACCGTGGTCGAACCGGGTGATGCAGTAACAGTGAACGAGTTTGGTCATTTGATTATGCAATTGGGAGGAATTTAACCGGGGTAGTAATCCGATTCCGTCATTCCCGTGAAAACGGGAATGACGGATGAAGAAACGGAAAGAATAAAAATGCGAGCTTCGAAATATGAACTCTGAAGTCGCGAATTCCGAGCGCGGTGAGCAAGCCGAAATAGATGCCTTTACCGCCGAGGTGATTCGCAGCGCCCTGGTGGCGATCACCGGCGAGATGAAGACTAACCTGATGCGGACGGCGTATCATACGATCATCTACGAAGCCGAGGATTTCACCGTCGGCCTGTTCGACGCCGACGGCAATACGATCTCAATCGGCCTCGGCCTGCCGATGTTCATTCGCGGGCTGTCCGACGCGATCAAGTCGAAGATCGCTTTCTGGGGCAAGGAGAACATTGAACCCGGGGATATCCTGCTCACGAACGACAGCTACATCATGGGCAGCCACCTGAACCACATGATTTTCACCCTGCCGATTTTTCACGACGGCGAGCTGGTGGCGTTTTCCTCCTCGATGGCGCATTGGCAGGACGTGGGCGGGCAGCTCGGCGGCGTGACGCGCGATATTTTCTCCGAGGGCCTGCAGCTGCCGTTCGTCAAGGTCTTTCGCGCCGGGAAGGAAAATCCCGAGCTCACGGCCATCATCCGCGCGAACGTACGCGTGCCCGAGCGGGCGATGGGCGACATGCGCGCTCAGCTTGCATCGATCCGCACCGGCGAGCGACGCCTGCTGCAGCTGCTGCAACGCTACGGCAACCGAGCATTCAGAGAGAGCATTCACCGCATCTACGAGCAGAGCGAAAAGCTGGCGCGCGCGGCGGTCGAGAAAATACCCGACGGCGTCTACGAAGCCGAGTCGTTCATGGATGACGACGGCGTCAACCTGGGTAGACATATTCCGATCAAAGTGCGGGTCGAAGTCAGCGGCGACAAGATGACCATCGATCTCTCGGGCGTGAGCCCGCAGGTGGCGGGATTTTACAATTCCGGCATAACCGCCGGTCGTTCGGCCGCCGAGGTCGTTTTCAAATGCATCACCGTGCCGCTCCTGCTGCCGATCAATGACGGCTCGTTTCGGCCGCTCGACATTATTCTGCCGCCTGGCCGCGTGGTCAGCGCGGTGAAGCCGGCGCCGGTGCGCGTCTGGATGACGGTGCCGATGACCGTGTGTGATACGCTCTTCAGAGCGCTCGCTCCGGCCTGTCCCGAGCGCACGATCGCGGGCCACTACGCCGACCTATGCACGGTCAACCCGCACGGCTTTGACGCCGAGACCGGACGCTTTTTCTGGTCCCATATCGGCCATCCGGGGGGCGGCTGGGGCGCCAAGTACGACGAGGACGGCATGAGTGCGACGGTTTGTCTGAACGACGGCGATACCCATAACTCGCCGGTCGAAGCCACCGAAGCGAAGAGTCCGATCATTATCGAGAGAAGAACCCTGCGCCAGGACTCCGGCGGTCCGGGCAAGTTCCGCGGCGGTCTCGGCGTAGCCAACGAAGTGCGCATGCGCCGGACGGCGACGATCCATGCCCATGTGGAGCGCACAATCTGCGCGCCGTGGGGATTGCACGGCGGCAAAGATGCCCTGGCCAATCGGATTTCGATCCAGCGCAACAACGGCACCGTGGAAAAATTTCCCACGGGAAAAATCAAACCGACCGAGATCGGGGCGGGCGACGCGTTCTTGATTGAAACCGCCGGCGGCGGCGGCTTCTGGGACCCGTTCGAACGCAACCCGGAGCGCGTGCTCGCCGATGTCCGCGCTGGGTATGTGTCGCTCGAAGCCGCGCGGCTCGATTACGGTGTAGTGATTCAGCGGTGGGGGCGGCGCTTCGAGCTCGATGCTGAGGCGACTTCGGAGTTGAGGCGAGATCGTGGTTTACCGCGGCGAACTGAGCGCGGTGGAACCGAAGGCAAAGCAGAGTAATGGGCTCGCCAGCACACCAAGGGGGCATAGTATTGTTCTGGCCGAGTCCGGAGCCCGGATCGAGCGAAGCGGAATCCGAGTTTTCGGCTCTCCGGTGCGGCGCAATCCGGGGTTAGGCTAAATGGATAGCGTAAGAGAAGCTCGATGAACCTATCAACGAAGACAAGTGAAGCGACGGTTGACGCTTTCACTGCCGAAGTGATCCGCGGCACGGTTGTGGCGATCACCGATGAGATGAAGACCAATCTCATGCGCACCGCCTACAACATGATCATCTACGAGGCGGAAGATTTCACTGTCGGCCTGTTCGACGCCGACGGCAATACGATCTCCATCGGACTCGGCCTGCCGATGTTCATTCGCGGCTTGTCCGACGCCATCAAGGCCAAGCTCAAGCACTGGGGCAAGGAAAACATTTTTCCGGGCGACATTCTGCTCACCAACGATCCGCAGGTCATGGGCAGCCATCTGAACCACATGATTTTCACCCTGCCGATTTTTCATGACGGCGAGCTGATCGCGTTTTCATCGTCGATGGGGCACTGGCAGGATGTCGGCGGCGTGCTCGGCGCGGTCACGCGCGATATTTTCTCCGAAGGCCTGCAGATGCCATTCGTCAAAATTTTCAAAGCCGGCAAGCAGGACGCCGAGCTGACCGCGATCCTCCGCAACAATTGCCGGCTGCCGGAATTCGCCATGGGCGATTTTCGCGCTCAGCTCGCCGCTGTCCGGACCGGCGAGCGGCGTCTGACGCAGTTGTTGCAGCGCTACGGCGCGGCCACATTTAACGAGAGCGTCAAGCGGATTTTCGACCAGAGTGAGAAACTGGCGCGCGCCGCGGTGGAGAAAATTCCCAACGGCATCTACGAGGCCGAGTCGTTCATGGACGATGACGGCGTCAATCTGGGCAGACCTATCCCGATCAAAGTCAAAGTCGAAGTGAAGGGGACGGAGATGACGGTGGATCTGAGCGGCGTGAGCCCGCAGGTTGCGGGACCGTACAACTCGGGTTCCACGGCGGGACGGTCGGCATCCGAAGTCGCGTTTAAATTTCTCACGACGCCGTTGTTCTTGCCGATCAACGAAGGCTCGTTCCGGCCGCTCAATATTATCCTTCCGCCGGGACGTGTCGTCAGCGCGACCAAACCGGCGCCGGTGCGCACGTGGATGACCGTGCCGATGACGGTGGCCGATACGATTTTCAAAGCGCTGGCGCCGGCCTGTCCCGACAACGTGCTCGCCGGCCATCATGCTGATTTGGCGGCGCCGCGCACTTTCGGCATGGATCCGAAAACCGGCCGGGCGTTTCATTTTCCATCGACGCTTTCGGGCGGCGGTTGGGGTGCTTTGCACGATCGTGATGGCCAGAACGCGACTTTCTGCATCAACGACGGCGATACCCATAACACTCCGGTCGAAGCCGGCGAGGGCAAGGGGCCGATTTTTATTTCCTATCGAAGCTTGCGCCAAGACTCCGGTGGTCCGGGAAAATTTCGCGGCGGACTCGGCGTGGCGCAGGAAGTGCGCATGCTCGCCCCTGGCAGTGTGCTGTCGGCGATGGAACGAACGCAATGCGCTCCGTGGGGCCTGCATGGCGGTAAAGATGCGCAGGCCAATCGTTTTAGCATCGTAGGTAAGGACGGTTCTATCGAGCGCCTGCCGACCGGAAAAACCATCGGACATGTCACGCTCGATGTCGACGACGGTTTTCTCGTCGAAGTGGGGGGCGGCGGCGGTTTTTGGCAGCCGCTGGAACGCGACCCCGAGCGCGTGCTCGCGGATGTGCGTTCGGGCTATGTTTCATTGGAAACGGCGCGACGCGATTACGGCGTGGTGATTCACCAGAGCGGACGGAGGTTTGTGCTCGATCTCGGTGCGACTATCGAATTAAGGCGGCAGATGACCAATAGCGCCGGCGATATCGAGGCGCGTTCCGGGACGAATTGACGACGTCCGGGCGGTCTTGCGTGGCCGGCCGTCCAAGAGGGCAGACA
>Ga0210076_1000019_pt1 | contig 33184 bp, 30 predicted proteins | sample MayberryNW_Catta_3_FD_184876 | JGI IMG/M metagenome (GOLD analysis project Ga0210076, IMG submission 184876) | Wetland microbial communities from San Francisco Bay, California, USA, that impact long-term carbon sequestration -... | ecosystem: Environmental > Aquatic > Marine > Wetlands ... | reverse complement strand
GATGGCGAAAACCCGGATCATTCGGGCCTTGCGATCCAGTTCGTAGACGATGCGAGTCCACGATTTCGACCTCATGCGGACCGTTAGATCTAAACCGAATCGAGGCGATAGCTATATTTCAACTGATCACGACCAATGAAAACGACCGTTGGCGCTGAAGGACGCTGAAGTCGTCTCGATTCCGGGTGTACAAGGTCGCACCAAGAGAGCGAGCGCTCAAAGCCAGCAAACAATCGTTTACCAATGCCGGTAGTTTATTTCTGAGATCCGGTCTATCACGAAAAACGTACGCTAAAATCACTCCGGCATCCTTCCAATGGTTATGAGTGGGAGTCACAACTCGACCGACTCTCTCGAACGGACGAAACAATATTTCCACACGCTTTCGTCCTGCCGGAGTTCGGGCGACAGCGAGCAATTCTTGAGCTACGACGGAGCTGAAATAGATGCCCGGAGCGTCTTTGTCGTAAATCTCGCTGATGAAAGGAAGAGTTGTTCCGCTTTGAATGAGGTCGATGTACAAGTCAGTGTCGATCAAGTGCTTGGCCACTAAAAAACCTTCTCTACACCGCCCTTGCCGGCAACCTTCTCCAATGATTTCAGAATTTCTTTCCTGAAAACGACCAAATCCAATGCAGCATCGATCGCCTCGGTCTCGGTCTTCACACCCAGGATCGTTCTCGCTCGGCGGATTTTCTTCTCATCAAGATAATAATTTTTTCGTTTGAGATTGGTTTTCATCAGATCTCCATACAGACAGTAGCCTATTTTATACGTATACAGGCGGACTTCAAGTCGTAAGGCTACCCTGACTATCACTGCTCTTGTTGCAGTCACGACGCCTGCTCGGATATGTTCAGAATGGTTTCCGATCAACAGGCGAGTTGATTTCCCTACAATCTTGCAAGGAGAATCACATGGCAGATTTATTCCGGTTGCCGGCGAGTGAAGCAGCGGCGAAGATTCGCGAAGGCAAACTCACCTCGGAGGCCTTGGTGCGCTCCTGTCTCGAGCGGATCGATGCACGGGAACCGCAAGTCAAGGCGTGGGTCCATCTGGACCGCGATTTTGCCCTGGCGCAGGCGCGAGAGTGCGACAAGAGCGCAAAGCGCGGTCCGCTTCACGGGATTCCGTTCGCGGCCAAGGACATTATGGACACGGCCGACTTGCCGGCGGAGTACGGCTCTCCCATCTACAAAGGCAACCGTCCGACGGCGGACGCCGCCTGTGTGGCGCTCAGCCGCGCGGCCGGCGGGGTGCTGTTGGGGAAGACGGTGACGACCGAGTTTGCCAGTCGAATTCCATTGGGAGAGACGATGAATCCGCACAACCCCCGGCATACGCCGGGCGGTTCCTCCAGCGGCTCCGCCGCCGCGGTCGCCGACTTCATGGTGCCGCTGGCCTTCGGCACCCAGACGGTCGGATCGGTGATCCGTCCGGCCGCGTTCTGCGGCTGCATCGGCTACAAACCCAGCTTCGGCGAAGTGAGCACCCAGGGCGTGAAGCAGAACACCGCGTCCTTCGACACCGTGGGGCTTTTTGCTCGCGCGGTCGAGGACCTCGCTCTCTTTCGCGCCGCCCTTACAGGATTCGCCGCCAAACCTCTGGCCGCTATTCCAGTGAACCAGCTCACGATCGGCTTTTGCCGCAGCATGTTCTGGGACCGTGCGGAGGAGTACACGAAAAAATTTCTCGAAGAGGCGGCAAGTACGCTGGCGAAGGCCGGAGCGAAGGTCTTGGACGTCGAGCTCGGAAAACCGTTCGACCAGTTCGAGGCGATGGGACGGCGCATCAATGATTACGAGTTTTCCCGTGGCCTCACCTGGGAGCGGCAGCATCATTGGGAGCTTTTGAGCGAGTTCACGCGCGACAAGCTCGCCAAATGGCTCGATGTCTCCTACGAACAATACCGGGAGGCTGAAGCGGTGCTGGCTCAGTGTGGCGGACATCTCGCCGACGCCATGAATGAGTTCGACCTGCTGCTCACGCCCAGTGCTCTCGGCGAGGCTCCGGCGGGACTGGCGAGCACGGGCGACACCTCGTTCAATATTCTATCAACGTGGACCTATACTCCTTGCGTCACCTTGCCCGTGTTTACCGGACCGTCCGGTCTGCCGGTCGGCATTCAGCTCATCGGTCACCGAAACCATGATCACCGCCTGCTGGAAGGAGCCCAGGCTGTTTACCGGATGTTCTCGAAATCAACCTGACCTCCACGGCCATGCTGTCTGAGAATGCGCAAAAGTCAGCGACGTAGTGCATACGCTCGCCCAATCCGCAGCGACGGCTGTTCGGACTGACATTGATTCATCCCGCTTTAGCGAGCCGGCATTGCGGGTCGAGTTTTGTATCGGCGGGCAATCACACGGTCAGTAGCATATAACCTAGATCGTTCCAGGAACTACGACGTCAAAGTCTTGGCCGAGAGCCGTAAAGTCCCCGGCATTGAAAGTTAGAACTGTTGACGCCCTACCTTGTTGCGCGCATTCACCTATTACAGCATCGTATGTCCGACCACCCGCCACGTTGTTTTTAGGAGCGCGCAGCAACAACGTTTCATACGATTTCGCGTTCAGCGCGACTACTGTTCCTAGTTTTAAGAAATTATTTGCCAGCAAGGTCAAAGCCGTTTCCGGCGACAACCGATGCGGTGACGGCAGCCGAGTCAGCACCGCATACCCCTCAACGAGTGCCGGAGCCGCAACGATCATCTTGGCTCGCCCGGCGAGCCGCCTCTCGATCTCCATTGCAGCAGCCTCATGATGCTCATGCCATGAACATACGGCCGCAATCATGCAGCTGATATCCGGAAGAAAAGCGACAGGCATGCCTAGGTGGAGGCACCCGAGCGCTCTTTGCGCAGCGTGCTGCGGGTTCGCTCGACCGTATCCGACGTAAGCCGGGAAATATCTTTCGTGGGAACAGCCACAAGCAATCGTCCCTTCCGCTCGAGCTTGACTGTTAAAGGAGCGGGAGTAATGGCAATGGAGCCTTTTTCCCAACGAATCTCGAGCGGCATTCCTGGCTTTATCCCGGATTCACGGCGAATGTCTTTTGGAATCACCAAACGTCCGGCATGATCAATGGTAGTTTTCATGGGAAAGAATATACCATTTATAGAACCATCTACCAAGCCATTATTGCCCATCATTGCCCACTTACCGCGTCCTGCTAACGGCTAGAGCCCGCTTCATACTCCACTCGTCGACCGATTCTATTCCGATCTTTTTAGAGCCCTGAGTGCGTTTTTTTCAAGGATACAGGACCGCTCTTCTTCGCTCATTTGACTAAGGGCTTCGATCTTGCCGACGGGCTCCCTATCGCCCATGCCCATGGGATAGTCCGTCCCGATCACGACCCGCTCCGGCCCCACCGCTTGAACCAAGTGTTGCAACGCCATCGTGGAGAGCACCAGCGAGTCGAAGTACATCTGCTCCAAGTATTCCGACGGACGCTTCGGGAGAGCCTTTCTGAGCTCGCTCCTCTGCAAATAGGCGTGGTCCAAACGCCAGATATTGCTTGGGAGAAAACCTCCTCCATGGGCCAAGCAGACACGGAGATTAGGGAACCTTTCGAAGATCCCCTGTAAGATCATGCGCTCAACGGCGATGGTCGTGTGGTAGGGAAAACTCGCTACATTGTTTAGAATCCCAGCGAAAGGATCCCGCCTATCTTGATCTCCACCCTCGATAGGGTGAATGAACAAAAGCAGATCGAGGCCTTGAACCGCTTCGTAAAACGACTCGAATTCAGCATCAGCCAGCTGCTTGCCGTCCACGCTGGTGCCGATTTCGAGACCGTTTAACCCTAGCTTCTTAGCTTCCTCGGCAATCGCAATCGCCTCGCGGACGCTCTGAAGGGGAACGGTCCCGAGACCGGCAAAGCGCTGGGGATGGGCCTCAACGACTTCTTGAATCGCCTCGTTCTGTAGGCGCGAGAAATAGGCGGCTGAATCCGGCGAGTCCCAATAATAGAGCAGGATCGGAGACGGAGAAATGGCCTGGAGATCGATCCTCATCGTATCCAGGTCTTTGATCCTGGCACCCGCGTCATACGCACCCTGCGGTAGATTTCCGCGCCTTCCCGCAGGGGAGACCACGGCACATCCGGCCCCGTCTCGGATAATTTTGGGAGCGCTCCCCGAGAACTTCTCCGCCTTAAGAAAGGCGTCCAGCGGGAAAAAATGAGAGTGCAGGTCGACATTCATAATCGGCAGTCATCATGAAGTTATTGTTGTAAATAAAATTCTTACTGTAAAGAGATTTGATACACGAGGGAGCTGTAGTAACACCAACATACCGGATAGGTGGATCGGCTTGCCCGTTGAAATGTTGATACCAGCAGTTGAGCGATGAAGCAAACAGACTTCCTTCCTGCCAGTCGAAGGTGTGCTTCTTCATGCCATCGTACCAGAAGGTTTTCAACACAACTGTTGACAAGCAAAAGGATTTTTAATAGTTGCTTGGCAAGGATCTTTACAAGACGGTGTCCCGCATTATGAGACAAACGGGAAAGCCTGCTGTTCTGCGCGCGCATCAGAAACTCTTCAACCATTCCTATCGAATCCAAGTCATCGATAGAGCGGTCGAAGTTCTGGATTGCTTCACGTTTAACAAGCCGGAACTGAGCGTCGGTGAAGTGAGCACTACCACCGGTCTGCATAAAAGCACGGCGCATCGAATCTTGATGGCGTTGGAATACAACGGCTTGGTCGAGCAAAACCAGGAAACCGCCAAGTATCGTTTGGGGATTAAGTTCTTCAAACTCGGACAACAGGCCGTCGCGCGGCTCAATTTGCGCGACATCGCCCGGTCCTATCTAAGCGCTCTGATGGAGGACACGGGAGAGACGGTGCATCTGGCGATCCTGGATAACGATCAGGTTGTGTATTTGGAAAAAGTAGAAGGAAGCCACGCCTTACGGATGCCCTCCCGTGTGGGGCGCCACATCCCGACTTATTGTACCTCGCTGGGAAAAGCGATGTTGTCCTGTCTCAACGAAGCGGAAGTAAGACACGTTATTCGGAACCATCCGATACAACAGTACACGCCCAACACCGTCAAGAGCGTCGAGGAACTCCTCGTGGAGCTCAAGCGGACCCGGAAGCGCGGTTATGCGGTGGATAACGAAGAGATCGAAGTCGGGCTCCGGTGCGTCGGCGCGCCGATTCGCGACTATACCGGCGAGATGGTCGGGGCGATCAGTGTAGCGGGTCCATCCGCCCGTCTAACGCGCGAGAAGACACCGGCGCTCGGGAGTGTGGTTATGAAGGTCGCTGCCGCCATTTCCCAAGAGTTGTGCTTCGAGGCGCCCGGGCATGATGGGCGAGGAACGGAAAAGGAGCTTTCAATTGGCCGGGCTAAATGATCAGACAGTCCGTCAAGCTGCCGATGAGCTCTATCGAGCGGAACGCGAGCGGAAGACGCTCCCGCCACTCACGGAACGCTATCCCGAGATCGGGGCTGACGATGCTTATCGAATTCAACTAGCTTCAGTCGAGCTTAAAAAGAACGCGGGAGCTAGCGTCGTCGGGAAAAAGATCGGGCTCACGAGCAAAGCCATGCAAAAGATGCTCAATGTGGACCAGCCGGATTACGGTCACATTTTTGACAACATGATCATTGAGGAAGGCGCGGTGTTTCCCGCCGGGGAGCTGATCCAGCCCAAGATCGAGCCGGAGATCGCCTTCATCATGGATCGGGATCTCAAGGGTCCCGGCGTGACTGCGATTCAGGTTCTGGCGGCGACTCGGTTCGTGGTTCCGGCGCTGGAGATCATCGACAGCCGCATTGAGGGATGGAGAATCAAACTTTGCGACACGATCGCCGACAACGCCTCCTCGGCCCGAGTCGTGCTCGGAGTTACTCCGAAGCGGGTGGATCAGATCGATCTCAGGCTTATCGGCATGACGCTGGAAAAAAACGGCGAGGTTGTCCAGACCGGCACCGGCGCGGCGGTGCTCGGTCATCCGGCCAACGCCGTCGCCTGGCTCGCCAACGCCATCGGGAAATTCGGCGTAGCCCTCAAAGCCGGCGAAGTCATCATGCCGGGAGCGCTGACGGCGGCCTCCGATATCGCCAGCGGGGATGTTTTCCGGGCCTGTTTCGACGGCTTGGGCGCCGTGTCCGTGCGATTTGTGTAGCTGGGGGAAGTTATGGAACAAATACCGGTCGCGGTCCTAGGTTCCGGAAATATCGGGACGGACCTTTTGTACAAGCTCAAGCGGAGCAAGATTCTCAAACCGACCGTCATGGCAGGAATCATCCCGGACTCTGCGGGGTTAGCCCGGGCGCGCCAGGAGGGTTTGATGACTACCGACGAGGGAATCGACGGGCTGCTCCACCACGGAGAACAATTTGAGATCGTTTTTGAGGCCACCACGGCGAGCGCCCATGTCCGGCACGCGCCGCTGCTCAAGGAGGCGCAGAAAATCGCTATCGATCTCACGCCAGCAGCGGTGGGACCCTACGTTGTTCCGCTAGTCAATCTACAGGCTCATGTCGGAGAGCCGAACGTGAACTTGGTAAGCTGCGGCGGACAGGCGACGGTGCCACTGGTTTACGCCACGCGAGAAGTCGCGCCCGTGGAGTATTCGGAGATCGTCGCGACGATCGCGAGCAAGAGCGCCGGACCCGGTACGCGACAGAACATCGACGAGTTCACGGCTACGACGGCCCGGGGTCTCGAGCGCATCGGGGGGGCGTCGCGGGGCAAGGCCGTCATCGTGCTCAATCCCGCGGAACCGCCGATTCTAATGCGCAATACGATATACGGCATTGTTGAGGAGTCGGATCCGGAGGAACTGAGGAAATCCATCGAAGAGATGGTCGCGCGGATCCAGGAGTATGTACCTGGATTCCGCTTGAGAGCCAAGCCGCTGATCGAGGATTTGCCCGGCAGGCAGCGAAAAAAAGTAACGCTCTATGTGGAGGTCGAAGGCGCGGGAGACTACTTGCCGCGGTATGCAGGGAATCTCGACATCATGACATCGGCGGCGGTCAAAGTCGGAGAAGAAATCGGCAAACATCTCAGGGCTGGGACATGGGAAAAGGACGGATTGGAGGCTCGTTTATGAGCGAACGAATTCCGATTCATATTCTGGACAGCACACTGCGGGACGGCTCTCATGCTCTGAGCCATCAATTCACAGCGGAGCAAGTCGCACGCGTCGCTCGCGGGCTGGACCAGGCTGGTATCGAAATGATCGAGGTGTCCCACGGGGACGGCCTTGGAGGGTCCACGATGACCTATGGGTTCTCCAAACAATCCGAACTGGAGCTCCTCGATGCCGCCTCTTCGGTCATCGAAAGAGGAAAGCTCGCCGTGTTGTTGTTGCCGGGCATTGGCACGAAGGACGATCTCAAGAAGGCTCGGGATCTCGGAGCCAAGGTAGCGCAAATTGCCACGCACGTCACTGAAGCCGACGTTGCACAGCAGCACATGGAACTGGCCAAGAGCATGGGCATGGAAGTGATTGGCATGCTCATGCTGTCCCACATGGGATCGCCGGAAAAAATTGCCGAGCAGGGAAAGCTCATGGAAAGCTACGGCGCCGACGTCGTGCTGGTCACGGACTCCGCTGGGGCGCTGTTACCGCCGACAGTCAGGGAAAGAGTGCGCGCTCTACGCGATGCCATTCAGATCGGTGTGGGTTTCCACGGTCACAACAATCTGTCGATGGCTGTCGCCAATAGTATCATAGCGATCGAAGAAGGTGCGCGATGGCTCGACGCGTGTACCTGCGGGCTGGGCGCGGGATCGGGAAACACCCCCACCGAGGTGCTCGTGGCTGTGCTCGACAAGCTTGGCTACAGCACCGGCATCGATCTCTGGAAGATCATGGACGTTGCCGAAGACATCGTGCGCCCCATCATGCAGAAACCCGTGCGCATCGGTAAAGCCAGTCTGACCATGGGGTATGCCGGAGTTTACTCGAGTTTTCTGCTTCATGCGGATAAAGCGGCGCAGCAGTTCGGCGTCGATCCTCGGGACGTCCTGGTAGAGGTAGGTAGGCGCCGGGCGGTCGGAGGCCAGGAGGACATACTCGTGGAAATTGCCATGAGCTTGGCACAAAAGAATGCCGAGGTCGAGGCGAGTCCTTCGCGGAGGTTGGCCTGAGCGCCGCACCCGTGACGCATCGAAGACAGGAGTGAAGATAAGAATTTCCTCATCAAAAGGGTCGGGGCAAAAAAACCAGGGGGTAAGAACAGATGGCAAAACCGACAGATACTTTCCAATCACTTTTCGTCGACGCAAACGGAGTCAAGACGCGTTTCATCGTAGCAGGTCAGGGTATGCCGCTCGTCCTCGTCCACGGAGGCGGCCCCGGCGCGAGCGGGGAATATGGCTGGCGGCATAACATTCCGGCGCTGGCGCAACATTTTCAAGTCTTCGCTCTCGACCGCATCGGTTTTGGCCTCACGGACAAGCCCGTCGACGAATTGGGCGATCCGGTGCTCGCCCAGCATCTTGCGGACTTCATAGATGCCCTCTGCCTCAAAGAGCTGTACATGATGGGCAACTCCATGGGCGCCTATGGAGTCGCCAAGTACGCCGTCGATCATCCGGATCGCGTTAAGAAGATGGTGCTCGTGGCCTCGGGGTCCATCGGGGCCGCCATGGGACTCGAACACAAGCCGTCGGAGGGGATGCGGGCCATGCGGCGCTTCGACTCGGAACCGACACGAGAGAACATGCGCGCAGTCCTCGAGGGGCTCGTGTCCAACAAGGCGGGCATTACGGACGAGCTCATCGAGGGACGGTTCAAGCTGGCAACCCAACCGGAAGCCATGGCGTCACAGAAACTGCAGCAAAAATACCGCCAGCGGCTCCAGACCGATCCGAATTTGCGCCAGCAGTACAGTCTGCTGCACCGATTGCCGGAAATGACGATCCCTACGATTATGATCTGGGGAAAGGAAGATAGATTCGCTCCGATCGAAGAGCTGGGCTATCCGTTGCGCGACATGCTGCCGAATCTGCGTGCGTTCCATGTCTTCGAACGCTCGGGACATCAGGTGCAAAATGACGAGGTGGAGAAGTTCAACCGGGTCGTTATGGATTTTCTCTTGGAAGCGTGAGGATTCGATGGCACGACGCGAGCTCGGTTTTAGTGAAGGTCGAGAATAATGTCTCAAGCGCCGACTACTTTTGAGGAATGGTGGGTAGGAAGCTACTATAGGCGATTTGTCGAGAAAGAGGGCGTGCCTCTATACGAGGGGAGCATTCTTGAAGACCTTGCCACCTTGCCGCTCACGGACTGGGAGAGAAGGGGCGGGAAAGCCGCCTATACCCGCCTGGGCAATCAGGAGGATGTGAATCTTCAGATCGTGGAAATCCCCCCCAAAAGCGAACTGAAGCCGGAGCACCACATATACGAGTCGATCATGTACGTCATGAAAGGGAGGGGGGCCACAACCATCTGGCAAGAAGGAGAACCCAGGAAAACCGTTGAATGGGAGGAAGGAGCGCTGCTCGCGATCCCGTTGAATGCATGGCATCAGGAGTTCAATAGCTCCGGCGACGAGCCTTGTCGGCTCCTGTTCGGAACTAATATGGCCCAAGTCATCAACCTCTACCACAATCTTGAGTTCGTCTTCGACAATCCGTTCAAATTCACGGACCGGTACTCCCACTCCATGGAGAATTTCTATGCGGACGAGGGAAAGCACTGGAACCTGCGTCTTTTTGCGACCAATTTTATTCCCGATATAAGGAAGTTCGAATTAGACCGTTGGGAGGAGAGAGGAATTCGGACCTTCATTACGCGCCTGTACATGGGCAATTCCCTTTCTCAGCTACACATATTGGAGGTTAGCGAAGGCACCTATGTAACCGCCCATAGGCACGGCGCCGGAGCCCATGTCGTAGTTGTTGAGGGGGGAGGATATGAGCTTTTGTTCCAGCCAGGTGACGAACTCAATCCGGAGAAACGCCAGAAGGTCTTCATCAAGCCCTATAGCGTCGTCGCGCCACGCACCAATGAGTACCACCAGCACTTTAATACCGCTAAAGGCCCGTTGAGACAGCTTGCCTTCAGAGGATGGGTACGACGGCCCCCCAGCATGAATGCGAAGGGAGAGTACGACCCCGTAGGGGCGGCGCGGAGCGATAATGCACTCGCCTACTCGTCTAAAATCCGATACGACGAAGAGGATCCCAAGATCCGGGAGGAGTATTACGAAGAGTTGGAGAAGAACGGAATTTCCCTCAGGTTGGAGCCCGTCGACCAGGGTGGGGCGTGACCCTTTCCGTCGGTCTGGCCTTAACAGCCCTTGGCCTCCTTATTTGACTCCCTGATTTTTGGGAACCTGATGCTTGGAACCGGGCTCACTTGATACGTAACTGGTGGAGGCGCGTGGGATGATCGATCATGGACAATTCGTGGTGCCTGCGACAACCCGGTCAAGGCTGATGCTTGAGGTGGCATCTGAACTAGTGGGCGGGAAAGATTGGGCGCAACGGCAGGCCACGATAAGCCTCCGACCGCAGGGACCGGGCAATTGGCAACTGACCTTCTTTGCCAGCGACGACCCTGACGTGATAGACGACGTGGTGTCGGGAAAGATCCAGGTCGCAATCATGAACCCGGTGGATCCACTGACCTTGGCCTATCGCGGCACGGGGCCGTTTAACAAGCCATTACCTCTCAGAATCGTTACGGTGATCCCGTCGGAGGATCAAATCGCGTTCGCGGTCTCCGAGCGCACGGGTGTCACATCTCTAAATGAGATCCGCGAGCGGCGGGTCCCGCTGCGTGTGTCGCTTAGAAAACAGCAAGGCCATTCGACACACTTCTATGTCAAGCACATCCTGAATGCCGCGGGCTTCTCGCTCGACGATATTAAATCTTGGGGTGGCGAGATCCGCTATGACGCCGCAATTCCCCAGGCCTCCGAGCGGCTCGGCGCCATAGAGCGCGGGGAAATCGACGCCGTCTTTGACGAGGCTATCAATCGCTGGATCTACAAGGCACTCGATCATGGAATACGTCCGCTGTCGCTTGATGGGCCGCTCCTGGCCAGGCTGGAAGAGATGGGCTTCCGGCGCGGGGTCATCCCCAAGGCGGACTACCCCAAAGTACCGGCCGACGTCGTGAGCCTGGACTTCAGCGGGTGGGCGGTTTTCACTCGCGCGGACGCACCCGACGATTTCATCACGGCTTTCTGCCGGGCCCTCGAAGCCCGCAAGGACCGGATCCCCTGGCAGGGCGAGGGTCCCCTTCCTCTCGAACGCATGTGCCGCAATACACCTGATGCCCCGTTGGTTATACCACTTCATCCCGCCGCCGAACGCTTTTGGCGCGACTGCGGTTATCTGTCCTGAGTGTCGCCCAGGTCAGACATGCGAATTGGCGACGATGGATAGCGATCGACAGGTAGTTGTCAGAGGCATAAAGAAGAGAAAGCGGCTAAAGAAAGGGGGTTTGTAAAATGGCTAAGACACTCCGTCAAACGCATGATGGAACTGCCAGAGAGCTAGATTACGTGACAGACCCTGACGAACAGTTGGAAAAAAAATCGGGGACTCGTTATGGAGCAGCGGAATTGGGCTTCCGTCACTATTGGTATCCTGCTCTCCTTTCCAGACAACTTGGAAAGAAACCTAAATCTGTAATGTTACTTGGCGAGAATCTGGTATTTTTGCGAGCCAACGAGCGGCCCTACGCGCTTTTTGATCGATGTGCGCACCGGGGTATGCAATTGTCCGAAGGCAAGTGCTGGACAGAAGGCACGATCACCTGTCCGTATCATGGTTGGACGTACAGGTTGCGCGACGGAGAGTTAATTGCAGCTCTAACGGACGGGCCTGAGTCGGCAGTTGTGGGTAAGAGGGGAAAAGGGGTTCGCAGCTATCCGGTCGAGGAGCGAAATGGGGTCATCTACGTATACATGGGAGACGGCAACCCGCCGGCACTCGAGGAAGACGTTCCGGAAGAGCTGTTGAAACCGGAGTACGTTTTTGAGGCCGTCACGTCCGTCTGGGACAGTAATTGGCGGCCTGCGGTTGAAAACGGGTACGACGCCTCCCACGCTACCTATGTCCATAGGTACAGCTTCCGGTGGCGAACTCAGTTCAATCTGCCGCCGGCATGGGCCGGAAAGGTGGAAAGCGAGGTAGAAGGTAAATACCTGATTCAACGGCGTCGGGGTCCTTTCGGCTTTGAGGCAGATTATCCGGGCTTTGGCCTCTGGCCGCGTCACGCTTGGTTGCGAAAAGCGCTGGCCAAAGCTCGCAAAACGCTTGGTCCCAAGAGCACACCTATGATTGCCGGCGTCCGCCTTCCCTGCATTATCGTAAACCACTATAGCTATTATAGCCATATCCGATATTCGGTCCCGATCGATGCGAAACACACCCGCAACTTTCAGATGTTGGCCGGCAGGTTTCATGGATTGAAAGCGCTCGCGTTTCGACTGCAATACTGGTTATGGCATCGTTGGGTCTTTCACAAGTGGTTCAACGAGGGGCAGGATAAGTGGATCGTAGAACGCTTGGATTATTCAGCGCCAGAGCAGTTCTTTAGACCCGACGCCTCCATCGGCCAATTACGTAAACATTTTGAGAAGAATGCGCGGACGAGCGATCCAATCGACGGCATGAAAGAATAAAACCAAATTCGCCGAGTTAATGGAAATCCATTCTAAAACAAGAAGGAGGGCTTTCTGTGGCCAGTTTATTTAAACGACACAGGATGGTTATTTGTGTTACCGCTGCGGCGATCCTATTTTTATTCTTCTCCCAGAAGAGTTGGGGCGCTTCGCAGGATCAATGGAAGGAGGTTGTGGAGGCGGGCAAGAAAGAGGGCAAGGTTGTAGTTTCCATTCCTGCTAGCTCTGAATTGAGGAAGCAACTGGAGGCGGCGTTCGAACAGCGGTTTCCGGGCATCGATCTGGAACTTTTCCCGGGCACTGCGTCAAAGATGCTGAGAAGGATCAGTGACGAGTTTCAAGCCGGTGTGCGCTACTTTGACATCCACATCGGGGGCGCCGGGTCCATGATCAGCGGCTTCGTTGGAGGACAAATTGTCGATCCGATTGAGCCCAAACTCGTTCTTCCTGAGGTTAAGGAGCCCAAAAACTGGTGGGGCGGATATATGGCTATCGATAAGGAGAAGCGGTTCACTTACACCTTTTCAGCCTTTTTGGTCTCTAACTTTTGGCACAACACAAAATCTGCGAGCGCTGAGGAGCTTCGCTCTTATGACGATCTCCTCAATCCAAAATGGAAAGGAAAGATCGGTTGGTTGGATCCTCGCCAGCCCGGCGCAGGGGCGCAAGCTTGGCAATACCTGTGGAAACACAAAGGCGAGGAGTACTTGAAGCGTCTTGTAAACCAGGACCTCCAGCTCTCCCGCAATCCGCGAGTATTGGCAGAGTCGCTGGCCAGGGAGAAACTGGCCGTGACTGTTGGCATTAATTATTATGGGTACCGCTCCTTTATCGAAGCCGGTATGCCCGTAAAGGCGCTTCCTATCTTCAAAGAAGGAACCTATGGCACGGCCGGGTCGGGTACTTTGGCGATCATTAAGAATCACCCTCACCCCAATGCCACCAAGGTGTTCGTCAACTGGCTGCTCGGCAAAGAAGGACAGGAAGTCTGGACAAAGCAAATGAGCCAGCCCACTCGTCGGTGGGACGTGGACACCCAATGGACGGCCAAGTTCGGGGCTATAGCTGCAAAAGATAATATATCTCTGGAACAGTGGGATAAGGTGGAGCAGATCTCGGCAGATACTGAGGCAGCGGCGAACGCGGCGACGAAAAGCGCGCGTAGCCTCTTACCCAATTGAAGCGGAGCCTTAGCAGGCTGCTGAAAAAGACTCATAGCCTTCGTTGCGCTCGATCGTCTCGCTACAACGTGCTGGCTAAGTACGTCTCCGCTCGCCGATTTTTCGTGCGCCTCGGCTCTGAGATCTTTTTGAGCAGCCTGCTAACCTGGGTTTTCATCACCCCTGTTGAGGGAGGGCCGCATGGCGTACGGTTGGCGGTTGAATTCCCCAACGGCTGCTTCGCCAGCGGGAGATTCAAACAACCGACGTAAACTTCGAGGGTCCATGACATGGACAGAACCGCGGCGCCGGAACGCGTAATCTTTCCGGAAAAGTTGAACGGATCCTTGCTCCTGATGAGTTTGCTCCTCGGGGTAGTTGCGTTTGTAGTTCTGGTCCCCCTCTTCTTGATGATCCTGAACAGTTTTCAGGTCTCGAAACCGGGCGAACCGATGATTTATGGTCTTCAAGGATGGCGAGAGGCCTTCAGCTCGCCCGGCATACTATCCGCTATCCATAATACTTTCTCCTTGGCGTTAGCCCGCCAATTCATCGCCCTGATCCTTGGTATCGTGCTTGCCTGGCTGCTTGCACGCACCGATATACCTCTCAGTGGCCCACTCGAGTTCATGTTCTGGCTTTCCTTTTTTCTTCCGGCGTTGCCTGTGACGATCGGATGGATACTCTTGCTCGACCCCAAGTTCGGCTTGGTCAATCAGTGGCTGCTCAAACTCCCGTTTATTAGCGAGCCGCCGTTTAACATTTATTCGTTTTGGGGGATTGTCTGGGCGCATCTTGCCTCGTCGACCATCGGAGTCAAGGTGTTACTCCTGGCGCCGGCGTTCAGAAATATGGATGCGGCCTTGGAAGAGTCTTCCCGAGTGTCTGGTGCAAGTGCGGTAGGTACGCTCATTCGTATCATTATTCCGGTCATGATGCCGGCTATCCTGGTAGCTACGATTTTAGGGCTGATCCGTTCCCTAGAGGCATTTGAAATTGAACTCGTCCTGGGAGTGCCCGTTGGGATCCAAGTTTTTTCGACAAAAATTCTCGACCTCGTCATTGCAGAACCGTCGGAATATCCTCCGGCGATGGCCCTGAGTTCGACTTTTCTGGCCGTGCTGCTGCTTCTGCTATGCTTCCAACGCTTTGTTGTTGGACGCAAGGAGTTCACGACTGTGACGGGTCGCGGCTTTAACCTTCGCCGCACCGCACTGGGTCGCTGGAAGAACGTTGTCTTTGTTTTGGTCGTACTACTGGCATTGATCGTAACGGTGGTTCCAACCATCTTCCTGGTGCTGGGGACCTTCATGAAGCTTTTTGGCTTCTTTGATATCAGCGATCCCTGGACCCTAAATAATTGGCGCCAGGTGCTTCAAGATCCCGTGATACTGCGCTCTTTATGGAATACTCTCGTAGTAGCGCTGGGTAGCGCGATGGTCGGCGTGTTCCTGTATTCGCTGATTGCCTATGTCATTGTGAAGACAAGTTTTACTTTCAGGGGGGTCCTTGATTTTCTCTCCTGGGTTCCTTGGTCCATCCCGGGGATTCTTCTGGGAATCGCGCTCCTCTGGACTTTTCTTGGCACAAGAATATTTATCCCGCTGTATGGGTCCGTCTACATCCTGATGATCGCGATGATCATAAAGAGTATGCCTATAGGAACACAGGTCATTAAAAGTGTGATGCTGCAGTTAGGGCGTGAATTGGAGGAGGCATCGATAGTGTCGGGCGCGTCATGGTTCTCTACCTACCGCCGTATCCTGGTGCCGTTGCTCTCCCCGGCGTTGGTGACGGTGGGCCTGCTAGTGTTTATTTCGGCCGTCCGGGACATCAGTACGGTCGTGCTTCTAGCGACGGGTGAGACCAGGACACTTTCCTTGCTGATGCTTGAGTTCGCTACAGAAGGCCAGTTTGAAAAGGCAACGGTGATGGGTGTGCTGATAGTCGTCTTTGTCGGAACCGCGGCTCTTATTGCACGGAGTCTCGGGGGCCGTGTCGGGATGAGAGAATAGTCAGGGTAAACGGCGCGATTTGTAACAGATGTCTGGTGGTGCAGGACAGAGGTTCCCCTTCGCATCATGATTGTGCTCCGCGCGAACCTGGATCCGTTTTAGAGTGACAAGGAGGCCGATCATGGCCGAGATTCTTGGAATCGGGTGCCCCCACGGCCCACATATGCGGTTTACCGATGAGACTATGGCGAACTGTTATTTTCGTATCAACCTGAGGAACGCAAAGACTCCCGCGGCCCTCAGGGATCCGAAGAACTGGCCGGCGAAGATGAGAGCGGAATGGGGGAACGACGAAGGAGTGTCCGCTGCGCGGCGACATCGTGAAGAAGTGATCAGCGGGTTTCGCGCGGCGCGGCAGGCTCTGGACCAGTTCAATCCGGATTTTGTTTTGATGTTCGGAGATGATCAGTACGAGAATTTCAAAGAGGATATTCTGCCGCCCTTTTGTGTCTACGCATTCGATGAATTCGAGATCGGTGGCCGGAAAGGCGGGGGTCGTTATGAGATCGGGCCCAATGGAATTCTGAACACGGGTGTGTCAAACCTCGGCATTCCAATGGAACGTCCCCCGCAGCAGTCGAGAATCGCAGGCAGCAAAAAGATCGGAACCCTCCTGGCCGGCGAACTGGTCAACAAGGGGTTTGACGTAAGTTGGTCGTCGCAGTTCCATCACTCCACCGCCCTGGGCCACGCCTTCACTTTCACTTTGGATTACCTCGATTGGGACAGGAAGGGATTTCCTTATCCTCTAATTCCGTTTCAGGTCAACTGCTATGGGGAAGACATGCGCATGCCCTCTCTGGGAGCGAACGAATGGATTGGGCGCCTGCCCGATCGCTCGGAAGTGGACAGAACGTTGGCAAAAGGAGGCGTCCTGCCTCCACAGGCTCCCCCGGTATGGCGGTGCTACGATTTGGGGAAGGCGGTGGCCGAAATTATTGCGGCGAGCCCTTACCGCGCATGCATAATCGGTTCGTCCAGTTGGTCCCATGCCTCTCTCACCAACCTGCATGGCTTTCTGTGGGGTGATGTGGATTCCGATCGCGAGTACTATGAACAACTAAAGGCTGGTCGATACGACCAGTGGAGAAATCTGGATCCCGATAAGCTTCGAGCGTCGGGACAACACGAGATGCGAAATTGGGTCTGTCTGGCAGGGGCTATGGAACGGCGGGAAGCGCAGATTTTGGCGTACGCCGAGACTTACATTTTCAATTCCTGCAAGTGCGTTGCGTTATTTCCGCCGGAGCAAACGGACCTTTCCCCGGTAGGCCATCGTCAACAGCACTGAAGGGGTGACCGAGGCGAGTGAAAACTCGCCTTCAGCCAGACTTGAATCCATCGGCTCACGGAAGAATCTGACAAATGGCTAAGTCTTTAACGACGAACGGTTCCAACCACGAAGCGTTGGAATCGTATTTCACGAAGTACCCCGACGTTCCCAAAGAGACGATTCTCAAGCAGCATCTCCTGAGCCTCGGTCATTGGTTCAGCGATGCCGCGCTCGACGCCACGGCGGGCGCGCTGGTCAAGTCCTATCGATTGTTTTCCTACGATCTCGTGCCGATGTCCGAGTTTAAGCGGAACGAGCATCGTCGCGTTCCCGAACACTTCGTTCTACTCAACGGACCCTACGGCATGCGTCCGGTATCGATTCAAACTTCGCTTTCGCCCTATTCTCCTTACCTGATCGACGTGGTCGATGGCCGACTGGTCCTGACAACCGAAGGGCGCGTGCTCGCAGAGGTGCGTTACCCGAAAACGCCGGATTATTATGCGAAGAGTTTACCTGACGGCACGCCTTATCATGAAATCGTCGCGTTCGGCTCGTTCATTACGATCTTTCGCAACTGCCAATACTGGGGCGCGCGCGAGGAGTGCAAGTTCTGCGACATCAACGAGAACGCGCGCCAGATGAAGTTATCGCGCGATTTCACCTTGACCGCGCCAGTGAAATCGGTGGCAGACGTTGTCCGAGTCTGCGAGGAGGTCGCGGGCGACGCCCGCAAGCACGGCGCAAAGCGGCCCGGCTTTGTGCTCAGCGGCGGCACGATCACCAAGACTTTGCACGGAAAGGCTGAAGCGGATTTTTACGAGCCGTACATACGCGCCATCAAAGAATGCACGTCCGACCCAAGGATTACCTTCGAAGTCAACGCCCGGCCACGCGAAGAGGTCGAACGCTACAAAGCCGCGGGTGTCGACAATATCCACTTCAATATGGAAGTGTGGGATCGGCGGCTCTTCGAATGGATCAATCCGGGCAAGGCCGAGCGCATCGGGTGGGACAACTGGGTGCGCTGGATGTGCGACGCGGTGGAAATTTTTGGCACGGGCGTCCAGCCGAGCTTCGTCTCCGGCGTCGAGATGGCGCGTCCGCATGGGTTTCAATCGGTTACCGAAGCGGTCAAATCGTCGAGCACCGGCTTCGAATACCTCATGTCGCGCGGGATTTTGCCGCGGCCGCAACAGTGGCGGCGCGAGCCGTCGACGGCGCTCTGCAAAGAAGCCGAGCAGCCACCGGTGCCGTTGGATTTCTATATACAGTCCACGCGCGATTGGTACGAGCTCTACCAAAAGTATCGCTCGAAGTTGCCGCGGTTTGGCGGCCGAGACCCCGGCCTCCTTCCCGAGCGGAGCCTGCTCGGTCCCGTCCACGGCGCCTACGGTGACTATGTTCTGCTGAGTGAGAATTTACTTCCGCAAGACATCGAAGAGCAGATCAACCGGCGCAGCGTGCCGTTCGAGAATCTCGAGGGAGGCGCAAGTGTTTCATGATATTTCGCCAACCATGCAACAAGTGATGCGCGAACTGGAGGAACAGACCGAACGCGATCAGCGGTCGCTGCGCAGTGTGTCCCTCGATGTCGGGCGCTGCCTTTCGCTCCTTGCGATGTCCGCGCCGCAGGGAGTATTTCTGGAGCTGGGCAGCAGCGGCGGATATTCCACCCTGTGGCTGTCGCTGGCCGCTCGTGCGCGAGGGATGATGTTGACGACGGTCGAGCTCGATGAAAAGAAAGTCGCTTTAGCCCGAGAGAACATCTCCCGCGCCGGAGCGGAAGGTTCGGTCCAAGCCGTTCATGGCGATGCTCTCGACTACACCACCCGTTTTGAGGAGATCGCGTTTTGCTTCTCCGATCTTCAACCCCCGGAGCTCAACGCCAAGATCTACGAGAAAGCCGTCCCCCGTCTCGTGCCCGGTGGATTGCTCGTTATCGATAACGTAACTTCTCCCCGTCTCCAGACGGAGCTTTTGGACCGCGCCGAAAATGATCCGCGAGTAGACTGCGTGCTCTTGCCGTTTCCAAAAGGTGATCTCATCTGCCGGAGGATTTAACTCTGTTTGCCGGTGCCGTAATGCCTACCCTCATCATTCACCGTCCGGAGAAAACCGATGAGCGAGTTCCACGCGGTTAAAGAGGGATGGATCGTTGAACGGTTGAACCTGTAACGTTGAACCGCGCCAAGGGGCGCCGCCTTCGAGAAGGAGCAGAGATGCTGACACCGGAAGAAAATGAGATGTTGACGCGCGTTGGTCCTGGAACGCCGGCGGGAGAATTGCTGCGCCGCTACTGGCATCCGGTCGCTATCGCGGCGGAATTACCTGAAGACAATCCGGTTAAGTTTGTCAGGATCCTCTGCGAAGATCTGGTGTTGTTTCAAACCAAAACCGGAGAACTGGGTCTCCTGGATGATCGCTGTTCGCATCGCGGCGTGTCTCTATCCTATGGCAGAGTCGAGGAACGAGGCATTGCCTGCGCCTATCATGGTTGGCTCTACGATATTCAGGGTCATTGTCTTGAAACCCCGGCCGAGCCGGCGGATAGCAATTTTTGCCGGACTGTAAAGCACAAAGCTTATCCGGTTCAAAAGTTGGCGGGGCTTTACTGGGCTTATCTCGGACCTCAGCCGGCGCCGGCGATTCCAAAGTACGATGTCTGGGCGCGCACCGATGGCTGGCACTGGTTGCGCGTGTTGCCGCAACTGGACTGCAACTGGCTGCAGGCGATGGAAAACTCCGTCGACACAGCCCACTTGCATATTCTGCATCAAGAGCTTGTCACCGACGGCTTTAAAGTTGAGAGTACGACCCGTGGCACCATCGACAACTTGATAAAGTTCGAGGTCGAGGAATTCGGTCACGGCCTACTCAAGCGACGGTTTTTCAAGGATGGCAAAGTGGAGGAGCATCCGCTGCTGTTTCCGACCGTCTTGCGGCAGGCCAATCGCACACAGATTCGCGTGCCCATCGACGATACCCATACCTGGATCGTTTACGTCCACTTTGTGCCGGACTCGGCGGAGCCGCGGACGAACAAAGTCGATGTGCCGGTGTACCACCGCAAGCCCTTCAAGGATCCACCGGGCGTCCGTCATCCGTTCACCAGGTTTCGTCTCGATCAAGTGGATGCCCAAGATTTCATGGCGTGGGAAACCCAAGGGCCGATACTCGACCGCACTCGTGAACGGCTCGCGGCTTCGGACCGCGGCATTGTGATGTATCGGGACATGCTGCGGCGTGAGATTAAGAAAGTGGAACAGGGCTTGGACCCGATGAATGTTTTTCGCGATCCCAACCACGCGATCATCGATACCAAACTGGATGAATCCCTGCACGTGGGAAAAGCCGGCTCGGTCACCTATCACGTGCCGCCAAAGCAGTGATTAGGTTACGCGGCCACCAAAAAAGCAATTTTGGAATGGGAGAATTAACCGCCAAGAGCGCACAGTTGACCGGGGGGTAAAATGAAACGCCTTAGCCGTTGGCTCGGATTCGGTTTTTGGACGCTTATCCTCTTGTTCCCGAAGGACGGCAGCACCCAAGCGCCTTATTACAAGGGGAAAACCATTAACGTCATCGAAGGAAACAGTCCGGGAGGTACCGCCGACTTAAGAACTAAAACGATCGTGTCGTTTCTGCAAAAGTACATTCCCGGAAATCCGACGATCGTTACACAATATGTGCCGGGAGCCGGGGGCCGACAGGCGGCCAGCCAGGTATTTCGCGCGGCGGCGGACGGGCTCACCATCGGCGCCACCTCGCCGGGGGTGCTCTCGAGCGCCGTCCTCGGCGCGCCCGGCGCCAACTACGATCCTTTCAAGTTTATCTATCTCGGGTCGCCTTTCAGCGAGAACAATAATATGTTTGTGACCCGAAAAGCTCTCGGCCTCGACAGCTTGGAAAAGTTGCGCGCTGCTTCGGGGCTCAGAATCGGCGCCCAATCGGTGGGCCATGTACAGTTCATTCGCGGACGGCTAATGGCGTGGCTTTTGGATCTCAAAGATCCGCGCTTTGTCGTCGGCTACTCAGGAACCGAGCTGGACATAGCTGTGGAGCGAGGGGAAGTCGATGCGCGAGCGGCAGCGCTGGACACGCGGGTGCTGTCAGAGTCCTACAGAAATACCGTCGATTTCCATGCCATAATCGAGATTCCCAAAGGACATCGTCCCCCTCAATTTGCCCATTTGCCTGAAATCGAAGCGTTTGTGCAGTCCGACATCGAACGCCGACTCATGGCCATGGCGCGGATTTTTTGGGGCGTCGGAACGCTCAAGTATCTGCCGCCGGGCACGCCGGAGAAATTCGCCGAGATACTCAGGCAAGCCTTTCGCGATACTTACAAAGATCGCCAATTTCACGAACAATACAAAAAGGTTCTTGGACTCTATCCGACGCCACTGATGGCGGAGGAACAGCAGAAACTTGTTGCGGAGCTGCCGCGGGATAGTGAGGTCATCAAAGTTTTCAAGATCATCGCTGGAATCGATCCCCTTCCACCACGCAAGTAAGGTACCAGCTTATCTTTTTGTCGGTAAAGCGAGAGTTTCTTTAATCGATTGAAACTGTTTCAACGTGGAACGATCGAAACTTTGAGCGTTTGAAACTGGCTTCGTCTGCATAGGAGGTGCATATGGCTATGGTCCGATGCGTCACGGAAATGGGGATGGGAGTGGATGTTCACGGATTGGACTACACCGCTGCCGCTAAACGAGCGGTGTTCGATGCGATTCATCACAGCAGTTTGGGATTTCCGCGGCTGATCGGCAAGAGCGCCGACGATATGCGGGTCGATGTCACCATCGGCGTGCCGAAGCCCGAGGCGGTGGACAAGAAGGCCGTGCTGGAAACGCTGCCGCACGGCGGCGGACACATCAACGTGGTCCAAGGCGGATTGCAGGTGCTTAATGAAAAAAGCGACGACGGTTGGCTGATCGCGAACGCCATCATCGTCGTCAGCCTGGACGACGGCAAATAGCGGGCCGTAAGCGGCGGTTCGAAGTTCAAAGTTCGAAGTTCAACGTTATCAAAAAAGGCACCTTCCGCTCTTCCGGAATTCGGGAAGCCAAGGGGCGCGGAGTTCACAGAATTCGGAGTATGTACTGAACTCAGAAGTACTTACTCTGAATTGGTCGTGGCCTGCGCAAATGAATCGGAAGCTGAAAAGCGCTCGAAGTCGGAAATTCCTCGCGCCAAGGCGCAGTCGCCAAGGTCCAAGGGAAAAATGAAAACCCTAGGAATAATTTTACGCGTACTCTCCGATCTTTGCGGCCTTTGCGTCTTTGCGGGAATATTTCCGAGATTGGGTTGCGACGCTGCCGCGCTGTGTTCTCTGCGCGGCTCGGCGGTGAAATTCCGAGAACCCGCTGCCGCGCGGCGGTGTCCTGGGAAAACGTAAAAGCGCGCGGTGTTAACCAATCGACGTAACACCTTGTGCGTCATACGATGAGGCGACCTCATGACGCTACCCGTATTGACCTTGGTAGGATTCGCCGCTTGGACGGTACTGTTGCTGCTCGCTACCGTCGGGGTATACCGTTGGAGCCGGATTCTGACCGGACGTGTGGCGATACGCAATTTCCGCGCTGATCAGGTTGAGGGGACGGATTGGTACAAGCGCGCGATGCGAGCGCACGCGAATTGCGTCGAAAACCTTCCGGTTTTTGGCGCAATTATTTTCGGACTGTACGTCGGCAATGTGTCCGGCGCCTTGGTGAACGCGCTGACAGTCGCGGTTCTGGTTGCCCGCATCATGCAATCGTTGGTGCACGTATGCTTCGTTCAGACCGATACGGTGACATCGATACGCTTCGGGTTTTTTTTCGTGCAGATCGTGAGCTTTCTGTGGTTGACCGGGATCCTGCTGAGCCCGTCGGCGTGAAAGCGCATAACCTCCTCGAGATTTTGGAGCTACTCCATGTTCGCTAACGTTGTTTTCCGGCAGTTGTTCGACGTTGCTTCGTCGACCTACACCTACGTGGTGGGCGACCCGCAAAGCCTCGAGGCCGTGATCATCGACACCGTCTTCGAGCAGCACTTCCGCGATCGCGCTCTCGTTGAGGAACTCGGGCTGAAGCTGTTCGCCGTGCTCGACACGCACTGCCACGCCGACCACGTGACCGGCGCGTGGTTGATGCAACAGGCGACCAGTTGCCGGATCGGCATTTCGAAGCGCTACGGCGACGCTGTGCAGGGGGCGGACCTGCGGTTCGATCGCGGCGACCGGATCCCCATCGGCGAGCGCTATCTGGAAGTGCGCGCTACCCCCGGCCACACCGACGGATGCGTCACTTACGTGACCGACGACCACCGTATGGCGTTCACCGGCGACTGTCTGCTGATCCGCGGCGCCGGCCGCTGCGATTTCCAGCAGGGCAACGCCGGCACCCTGTACCGCTCGATCACCGAGCAGATCTTCAGCCTGCCGGACGACTGCCTGATCTTTCCCGGCCATGATTACAGCGGGCGCACCATGTCTTCGGTCGGCGAGGAGCGCGCGCATAATCCGCGCATCGGCGGGCAGGCCGACGAGCGCGACTTTGTCGGCTTCATGGAAAACCTGAATCTTCCGCACCCCAAGCAGATTGACGTCGCCGTGCCGGCGAACCTGCGCTGTGGCAAGCCACAGGACGAGAAAGTGCCACGGCCCGCAGATTGGGGTCCGGTGCGAAGGAGCTACGCGGGGCTGCTCGAGATCGACCCCGAGTGGGTCGCCGAGCACCTCGCGGAAGTCCACGTGCTCGATGTGCGCCAACCCGAAGAGCTGGCGGAGAAGCTGGGCCAGATCGCCACGGCCCAATGCGTCCCGTTGAACGAATTGAAAGATCGCCTGTCCGAAATTCCCAGGGACAAGCCGGTGATCCCCGTGTGCCACGCGGGTATGCGTTCCGGCCAGGCCACGGTCATCCTACGAGACGCCGGCTTTTCCCGGGTCGCCAACCTCCATGGCGGCATGCTTTTGTGGCAGCAGATGGGGTTGCCGGTTCGACGCGGCACAAGCCCTCTAGCGAAGTAGGGAATTCAGCTCGACAACAGAGAGTGGTCGCTACTGAAATAGCATGATCAGCGATCTCCTGCAGCAACAGGGCGGATCAGACTCCTATCAGTTGGCCGCCTTAACGCGCGATCGTGCGACCCCGGGAAAAATTTTATCCTGCGGCAGGTGTTTCCCTGGAAAGACCAGGGGTCCGTTCCGCTTGTGAGCGTCGCATGCTATCGGCAACCCTACTGCTTGCGCGACTCACGTCTTGAATCTTTGAATGCTCAAGCGACTGATATCGATCCTGCTTTCCCCGTCAACAGCGAGTTCCGCGATAACTTCACCAGTAGCCGCCGAGTGTTTAAATCCATGGCCCGAACAAGGCGACGCAATTATGATTCGATCGCTATCAGGATGGACGTCGATAACGAAGTTTGCGTCCGGCGTTGTCGTATAAAGACAAGTCACTGCCGATTCGCATTGATCAGAAAGCCCGGGCAACCGCCCTCGTATGTAGTCGGAGTACGCGGATTGTTTTTCTGCGTCGCTGACGGCTCCAGCGACTTCATCGGGAGCTGTGACGACGTCGTACTGTTCACTCGCCAGTTTAATCGTCTTGCCGTCAAAGGAGGGAAAACCATAAAACCCGAAAGCCGGGCCGTTCCCAAAGATCCAGATAAAAATCGGGAACTGTCCGGGTAAAAACTTCGATCGCGAATGATCTCGAATAAAAAACCAGTACATCACCTGACGATACACTTTGAAGAATCCGCGATAGGCAGGCGGCACAAATTCCGAAATCCAAGCGCCGGCGGTGACCACCACCTTCTCCGCCGCATAAACCGCGCGGCTGGTTCGAACGGTTACTTCAGAGTTACCGTTGGGAGCAATAGACGTGACTTTTTCCTTGGTTTGGATGATCGCGCCGTATTTTTGCGCGAGATCCAACTGCGCTTCGACACACAGTTCCGGACGCAAACATCCGGTGTCGTATTCGAAGTATCCGCGCTCGTTTGTTACAGAAAACTGAGGGTAGCGCTTTTTAACATCTTGTGTATCGAGGATCTCATGTCTGATGTTGAATTTTTTAGCGCAGCTCACTGCCTGATCCAAGAAGTTGCGCCGCCCATGCATCACGGCCTCGCTTTGTTGCCTTTCGAGTGTGAGACCGCCGGTAATCGTGAGTAGCTCCGTTCCCGTTTCTTTCTCGATTTCACGGAATAACTCATACGAACGCAGCACTAAAGGCACATAATGCTCCCCTTCTCCGATCGCTTGGCGAATGATACGGCTCTCGCCGTGCGTCGAGCCGTAATGATGAGGCGGCGAGAACTGGTCGATACCGAGGACCGTCTTACCGCGCTTGGCCAATTGGTAAATGGCCGCGCTTCCCATCGCACCCAAACCAACCACAATTGCGTCAAACTTGTCTTTCACCTACAAACCTTAAATCACCCCAGCTACGGCAAGCTGTACAACGCGAGCACGTCGGGCTCAAGCTGTGATCTCCGATAGCGAGGCCATAGGTGCAATCGTCGAGAAAATATGCGATGCCTGACCGTGAGCAAACCGCTTGCTTCAAGCGTCCGAAGCAATCGAACCGCTGCGCAGACGGCAAATGAAATTTTACTACTAAGGAGTTCGTTAGTTAGTAGACATACTGCGGCGAAGGGGCGAGTCGTGGAAAGCGCAGGCACCAGGACTCAAAGGACGCTTTCGCACCCACGCCCAAAATTACGCACTCGGGGCGTGGATCGGGTGGTGGCCGATGACCCACAGACGCTTTGCCTGGGCTTGGACCGAGTCGTCCCTTCGTGTCCAACAAACCCTTGTCTAGATACTTATGAACTCCTTAATAATGACGACCCCGGCGTTCTGGAGTTCTCGGAGCGATTCAAGATCAATTCGGCGCCAATTTTTTCCATCTAAATCAACTATCCGGGCTATTGATTTGTTCACGATTCACGATATATCGGCCTAAAGTGACTTCGTTTAGGCACGCACCGGAGGGGCACAAGATGAAAACACTAGCCATAGCGCTCTTGATTTGTTTGCTGTGGAATTCTGATCTGGCGGCGCAGAGTCCGTTTTACCAGGGCCAGACGGTGACCATCCGCGTCGGCTTCACCGCCGGCGGCGCGTTTGATGTGTGGGCCCGCCTTATCGCTCAACATTTGGGGAAATACATACCGGGAAATCCATCCTTTGTCGTGCAAAACATGACCGGCGGCGGCTCGATGATCGCGGCCAACTACATCTACGGCGTCGCCAAACCGGATGGCTTGACTCTCGGCGTCGTAAGCCCCGGGCTCTACATCCAGCAGCTCTCTGGCCAAAAGGAAATCAAGTTCGACTGGTTTAAGTACAGCTGGATCGGCTCGCCGGAGAAGACCGATCGGATTTTTTATATTCGCGCGGATACACCGTACAAAACATTGCTGGATTTGCGCGATGCCGCAGAGCCGGCCAAGTGCGGCGCCACCGGGCTCGGCACCGCGGCCTATTATTTTCCCAGACTTCTCCAGGAGGCCTTTGGCCTCAAATTAGCGATGGTGCCCGGTTACAAAGGCGCGGCCGATGCCAATCTGGCAATCGAGCGCGGCGAGGTCCAGTGTTGGTGCGGCTCGGTGCAAGCGTATTTCGGTAGCGAACCGGGCCGCACTTGGGCCAAGACAGGTTTTGTTCGAGTGCTCACCCAAGGCGGACAAACGCGCCATTCCAACCTGCGCAACATTCCCACCGTGTGGGAATACATGGACAAGGAGAAAGCCAGCGATCTCCATAGACGGATCGCGAAAATATTTGTGCTGCCCGATGAGATGGGTCGCCCATTCTTCGGCCCTCCAGGGATTCCCGCCGACCGCCTCAAGACGCTGCGCGATGGCTTTGCCAAGATGATGAAAAACCCCGATGTGATCGCCGATGCAAAAAGTAAGGGCCTCGAACCGAGCTTAATGACCGGCGAGGAGGTAGAAGCTTTGGGACGGGAGATCGGCACCGTGCCGCCAGAGATCCTCGATCGCATGAAACCGCTTCTGGAGAAGTAGACGCACTGGATCGGCACGGGAGGAGACGATGGGAGCGATTGACGCTGACGCGCATGTGATCGAGACGGTGCAGACATGGAGTTATCTGGGGGAAGCCGAGCGACGCTTTACGCCGCAACTGATGAGGCAGAGCTTCGGCGCGGATCTTCTCAGCAACGAAGGCGCCGCCGTGCGCGACTTTTGGGTGATCGAAGGCCGAGCCCACGGCAAAGACCGCAATGTCGGCACGAACACTTCGCAGGAGTCGCGCGAGATGCTGAAGGTCGAGGCGCGGCTCGCTCACATGGACCAGCTCGGGATCGAGACCCAGGTGCTTTATCCCACCTTGTTTCTCCGGCCGATCGTTCAGGAAGCCGAGCGCGAACGCGCTCTGTGCAAGTCCTATAACCGCTGGATGGGAGACCTTTGGCGCCAGGGCAAGGGGCGCTTGCGCTGGGTGGCGAAACCGCCTTTGCGCCTCCTCGAGAAAACACCGGACGCGATTAGCGAGGAGCTTGAATGGGCCAGGAACAACGGCGCCTGCGGCATCTTCATGCGCGGCCTGGAATGCGAGCGAGCACTCGGCGACCCGTATTTTTATCCGCTCTGGGAGATCTCCTCAAAGTTGGATCTGCCGGTCTGTATCCATTCGGCCAACGGCAGTTTCCTCCATCATGATTTCTTCGCTGACGACACCACATTTACCAAGTTCAAGCTGGCGGTCGTCGGCGCGTGTCATACGCTGCTCGAAAAGGAGCTGCCGAAGCAATTTCCAAAAGTCCGTTGGGGCTTTGTCGAGGTCAGCGCCCAATGGGTACCCTACGTTCTGAACGACCTTGCCGACCGCTATCGGCGCAAGGGTCGGTCGTTTCCTCCGGACGCCCTGACCGCGAACAACATGTGGGTCGCGTGCGAGAACACGGACGATCTTCCTTACGTCTTGAGCCACACGGGCGAGGACAGTCTGATGATCGGCACCGACTATGGTCACCATGATCCTTCATCCGAGCTCAATGCCATTCACCTGCTACGCAACGATAAACGCATCGCACCGGCGGCAGTCAAAAAAATTCTTGAAGTGAATCCGCGAAACTTTTACGGATTGAAATAACCAAGCCTTCTAGTCGTTTTAACATGCCAATCGTTTAGCAGTTGACCCAGCTAAGGCTTTCGCTAAATTCCGCTCACAGCCTTTGTTTTAGACGCAATTCACGATATATCCGGGCGTGTTATGGATTTCGGTATCTTCGACCACTTGGATCGGAACGACCTTCGCTTAAAAGAATACTACGAGTCGCGTCTCAAGCTGATCGAGGCCTACGAGCAGGCGGGCTTTTACGCTTACCACGTGGCGGAGCATCACTCGACGCCCATTGGCCTGGCGCCGTCGCCGAGCGTCTTTCTCGCCGCCATCGCCCAGCGGACGAAGACATTGCGCTTTGGACCCATGGTCTATGCCCTACCCCTGCACCATCCGCTGCGGCTGATCGAAGAGATCTGCATGGTCGATCAACTGAGCGGTGGCCGGCTCGAGATCGGTTTCGGCCGCGGCTCCTCGGCGACGGAAGTTTCTTTTTACGGCCAGGATCCCACCCAAGCTCAGGAGATCTACAGCGAGGCGCGCGAACTGATCCTACGCGGCTTGACGCAAAAGCGGCTGACGTTCGAAGGCAAGTTTTTCTCGTTCAAAGACATTCCGATGGAGCTTGAGCCGTTGCAAAAACCCCATCCGCCGATGTGGTACGGCGTCCACTCGGTTGAAGCTGCGGACCGCGCGGCGCGCCAGGGGCTCAATATGGTGAGCCTCGACTCGGCTAAAGACACGCGCACTTACAATGATTGTTATCGCCGGGTGTGGCGCGAATTGCACGGCGAGCGACCAACCCCCAAGCTCGGCCAGAGCCGCTTCATCGTCATCGCCGAAAACCGCAACGAGGCGCTCGCCGCCGCACAGCGCGCCTATCCGATATGGCACAAGCATTTCTACTATTTGTTTAACCTGCGCGGCGGAAAACCGGCGCATCCGCGGCCGGACAGCTTCGACAAGATGATCGAGATCGGTCATGCGATCGCGGGCGATCCGGATGACGTTGCGAAATTTCTTCAGGGGCAAATCGACCAATCGGCAGCGAATTATCTGGTTGGACAATTCGCCTTCGGCGACCTGTCGCTTGCCGAATCGCTGCGCTCGGTGGAGTTGTTTCGCAAACATGTCATGCCCAAGTTGAGCGAAAACGATTCAAATTTTCGCCACGAAGGAGAACACGAAGAGCCCGAAGCTTGACGGGAATGGAATGGGTTTACGCCGCTGAGACTCACAGAGTACGCAGACATTTTTCCAAACTCTCGCCTCGTGTTCTTGCGGCGCTGAGTGAAATATCCGCAACCTTCGTGGCGTGTACTACTATGGTTGATAGTTTTCGCGGCTTGCGCAAATTCTTGGAGACATGGACATTTCGGATCGAATTTTACTCGCGCCAAGGCGCCAAGAACGCCAAGTTCAGAACAATATTTCTCTTTTCTTTGCGGCCTTTGCGTCTTTGCGAGAGATACTCCGAGTTTGGTTGCGGCTCTGCCGCGCTGGGTGCTTCGTGGTGACCACGGGTATTCGCACTAAAGGTAAGATCCGGGAGGTAAACTGAAATGGAAAAGATCGGCTTTGTCGGAACCGGCGCGATGGGCAGTGCTTTGCTTTCACGCTTGAAATTGGCGAGCGTCGTTGCAACGGCATTCGACATCGCACCCCAAGCGATGGACGCCGCCCGCGCCGAAGGCGCTCAGACTCTGGCCTCCGCGAAAGCGGTCGCTCAGGCTTCGACGATCATCGACGTGGTGGTGCGCACCGATCAGGAAGTGCTCGAATGCGTGCTTGGCAACGACGGCGTTTTGGAAGGGGCTGCGCCGGGTTCGTTGGTACTGCTGCACAGCACCATCCGGCCGACAACGACAAAAACAGTCGCGCATGCTGCAGCGGACAAACGAGTGAACGTTATCGACGCCTGCATGACCGCCGTTCCGCATATGGTGCGACAGGGCGGTTTGACCTTTCTCGTTGGCGGGCAGAAAGCGTTTTTCGATCGCGCCAAGCCGCATCTGCTCATGATGGCGAGAGACGCTGTACACATGGGCCCGCTCGGCTGCGGCAACGTCACCAAGCTGTTCAAAAATATGGTTACGGCCTCCGAAGCGCTGATCGTGTACGAAGCCCTGCAGATCGCCAAGGCGGGAGGTGTGAGCTACAAAGCCGCGCTCGATGTGATGCAAAAGACAAAATCGCAGCACATTCTGGATCGCTGGGAAACCAGGTACGACATCTCGGGTGGCGAGCTGAAATTCAATCCGGGCTCGAATCTCTACGATAAAGACCTGCCGCTGGCCGCGGAAGTCGGCAAGAGTCTTGGCGCGGATATCCCGGTCGTGGAAGCGCTCAACAAGCTCGGCGTCAAGCTGAACGGCGGAAAAGTCAGTATCTAAAAAGGAGGAAAGCGCAAAGATCAAAGAGGATCTGATTCATCCGTTTGCCTTTATCGGTTGTCGTTTTTCATGCGAGTGAGAATTTACCGCGGCCATCGGGTCGAGCTTGACTCCGACGAGATTCGCGCACGCGAGTGGGTGGCGCGGGCAACCATTGTTGTTGTCGAAGACAAAAAAGACAAACGCATTCCTATCTTCGGCCGGCGTCGGGCGACTTTCGCCACACAGAAACAGGCGGATGCCTACGCACTCGAACTGGCAAAACTATGGATCGACGGCAGAACCTGGGGAACCAACGGCCATGGTTAATATCGCCGTCACGTTCGGGACAGTTGCGAGCGCCGGTCGCTCCTGCGTCTTCTCTGCGGTTAAATTTCTGGTCTTCCTCGAAACTAGCCCTGCGCGACGTACGCTCGCCCTTACCCTCCCACGTATTGGCTGCGCATGTTATTCAGAATCTGCGCGGCCTCTTGAACCATACTTTCAACGATCTCTCTTGCCGGCCGAGCGCTCTTCTCTTCGCTCAACATCCCCGCCACCTGACCGCCCGGCACCTGGAGGACATCGACGCGCTCCGCCGCTTCCGCCGCGCGGCGAATTTCATCCATGGCACTGCCCTGATACGGCGTCGGCATCGCCTCGAGTCCGGAATCCATCCAAGCTTTGATCACCGGGCTGCGGTAGTGGCGCGCATAGTGGCCGCTGGTGTACGCCGTGCGCACGAAGTCTTCCGAACTGCCGCTGAGGATCTGCTTTTTATAGACCGGATGGATGCCGCACTCCTTGGTGACTAAAAACGCCGTGCCGCACCACACACCGACCGCACCCAATGCCAACGCCGCCGCAACCCCACGGCCGTCCGAGATGCCGCCAGCGGCGACGACAGGTTTAGGCTTGATCGCATCGACGATTTGCGGAATGAGCGGAAAGTTGCCGATGGTTCCGGTATGGCCGCCGGCTTCATAGCCCTGCGCAATGATCACGTCGGCGCCCTTGCGCGCGTGACTGAGAGCGTGCTTCACCGCGCCGGCGAGCGCCATCACTTTGATGCCCCGCTCATGCGCCAGCGGCACGACTTCGGCGGTGTCGCCGAGCCCGATGATGAGAATCGGTACATTCTCTTCGAGAATGACTTTCAACTGCTCGCGGGTCGCCGCCGGGGTCTTGACCCAGCTCTTTCGATCCGGCGGCTGCGGCTTTAAACCCAGTTTCGGGATAATTTCGTCTGTGAATTTCGCGTGTCGCGGGAATCTTTCCCGGATCTCTTTCTTGACCTCGTCCGGATCGGGAATCTTCACGTCCTCCATCTTGGGCAGCGTGATATCGACGCCGAACGGTTTATCAGTCAGCTTGCGCACCGCCCGAATTCGTTCGCGAATAACTTCCGGCCGTATCGAGCTGCCGCCGATGCAACCGAGACCTCCGGCATTGGACACCGCGGCGACCAATTCCGGCGGCGTGGTCATGCCTTCTTTGTCCCATCCCATGCCGGCTTGGATGATCGGGACTTGGATGCCGAGCAAGTCACATAGCGGTGTGTGCAAAATCATAAGCTCTTCCGTTCAAGACAATCTTCGGTAATCGCGAGAACCCTGGTTTACTCTTTCTCCGTAACGGCCATCCTGTAAGACTCACTTGCCCTCTGTTTCGAAACGTAGCCCAACTCGACGTCGTGGTTTATCGACGCCGTATCGCGCATGGAAGGATTGCCGAACCCGCCCCCGCCCGCCGTGAGAAACGTCACGCTCTCATCGCGACGGACCAATAAATGGCTGAATTTTCCCGGCAGCACTTCCATACTACCGTTTCGCTCGATGATCGTTTCATTGACGGCGCCTTGCTCGCCGCCGAGCAAGCCCCAAGGCGGGCATTTGATGCGGTCAGTGTTGCGGCTGAGAAAACAATTTTCGAGCGCCTTGACTGTAACTTCGACGCCCACGCCGCCGCGATACTTGCCGGCGCCGCCGCTGTCGGTCCTCAAAGCGTGGCGTTCATAGAGCAGCGGGTAATAAAGTTCCTGCAATTCGATCGGTGTGTTCTTGACGTCTCCCTGGCACATGGACACCGAGGCCGACGCGCCGTCTTCGAAGGGGCGGCCGCCCCATCCGCCGCCGATGATGTTCTGGCAAACGTAGCGTCGTCCGGTTTTCGGGTTGTTGCCGAATATGGCATAGCCGCCCATGTCGCCTTTATGCGCCGCCGGAACACGCTCCGGCAACGCCGGCGCGAGCGCACGGAAAATCGTATCGAGCACCGTCGGTAATGATAAACTCCAGCCGCCGATCGGCGCCGGTCGCCGCGCACTCAGTAGTTTGCCCGGCGGAAGAATGACTTTCAGCGCGCGGAAGGAGCCTTCGTTCACTTCACGATCCGGCGAAGTGAGCGCCTTGAATGCGACGCGCGCCGCCGCCATCCCGCCGGACGAGCCGCAATTGATGAAACCCGGCACTTGATCGGCGATCTCGGAGAAGTCGATGGTCAACTCGTCGCCATCGACTTCGACTTTGACCTTGATCGGAATCGTCTTGGTCATGTCTCGGCCGTCGTCGTCAAGGAACGACGACGCTTCATAGGCTCCGTCCGGAATCGCACGCACCGCCTCGCGCGCCAGTTTGTCGGTCTGGTCCCAGATCGTCTCGA
>Ga0210076_1000018_pt1 | contig 36128 bp, 33 predicted proteins | sample MayberryNW_Catta_3_FD_184876 | JGI IMG/M metagenome (GOLD analysis project Ga0210076, IMG submission 184876) | Wetland microbial communities from San Francisco Bay, California, USA, that impact long-term carbon sequestration -... | ecosystem: Environmental > Aquatic > Marine > Wetlands ... | reverse complement strand
TAGCAGAAAAGGAAGTTATGACCAAGAAAATTCAAATCTACTACCGCGCGCCGAGCAACGTGCCGGTCGAAAGTGATGGAGCAGCGCGCTTTGTGGAGAAACACGGCCCCTGCGGTGGAAATGGGATCACTCGAAGGGCAGCGCAAGCGCCATGGCGATGACGCCCCCGTGACGATCCAGTTCCGATCAGTGTCGTTGAAATATTTTCGACCCCTTCTTCGGCAAGTTTCCGAGATTAAGATAAGATTGGTCGAGATCCGTGGGCATGCTCACGGAGCCGTAGCCGCCCGCGTAAATTCTCAAGCCTTCTCCGGAAACGAATCCAGTTTACGAACAAATGCGCGGCTTGGGATTGGACGCTCGAAAGGGAATCTTTTGGTCGCTGCGCCTGAGCACGCTGCCGAGCAACCCATTAACGAGGCAAATCTTTGGGCGGATCCTTTTTCGCTTCCTTGTCGTTGGCATCATCCTCTTCCGTTTCAGCGCCGGTTACGCCCTTTTTGAAGTCGCGGATCGCCTTGCCGAGTCCGCTGCCGATCTGGGGTAGCTTGCTCGGACCGAATATGACCAGAGCGATCACCAAAATCACCATCAGTTCCGGCACGCCAAGTCCAAACATGAAACCTCCTAACTCTTCCGTCTCATGGCGAAGAATACCGCGTTATCGCCGCGTTGCACAAGCAGCAAGATCCGATCGCCGCGCCGTCCCTGGCGCGTTGCGCGCTCAAATTCTTTCACATTGCTGACCGCCCTCTGATTCACTTCGCGGATGACATCCGCCGGTTCGATCCCGACTTGATCCGCCGGGCCACCCGCCTGAACTTCGATCACTAACACACCCTTCGCGGAGCTCAACCCCAGCCGGCGCACGGTTTCCGGCGTGATTCTCTCGACTCGTAGTCCCAACTCTGGATCGCGCGCTTCGATCTGCTCGTTCGGATCACTGTCGTCGGGAAGTTCGCCGATCTTTACCGCGATGGTTTGCTCCTTCTTGTCGCGCACAATCTTTAAGACAATCCGCTGGCCGGGCGGCGTGTCAGCTATGATGCTCGGAAAAACGGCGCTTCGCGGCACCGGTTTGCCGTTGAACTCAACAATGAGATCGCCGGCTTTTAGGCCGGCTTCGGCAGCCGGGCTAGGATTGGTGACATCCGTCACGACCGCGGTTTCGCGGTGATTTGGTTTGAGGGCAAGCGCCGCCATCATCGTCGGATGAAGATCCTGGGCGCGCACGCCGAGCCAGCCGCGCACGACACGACCGTTCTTGCGCAGCTGGTCCACCACCTTTCGCGCCAAATTGATTGGAATGGCGAAACCGATACCGACATTGCCGCCCGACTGGCTGAATATTGCGCTATTGACGCCGACGACTTCACCCATAGCGTTGATCAGCGGTCCGCCACTATTACCTGGATTGATCGAGGCATCGGTCTGAATGAAGTTATCGTAGGGTCCGGCGCCGATGGTCCGTCCCTTGGCGCTGACAATCCCCGCAGTGACCGTATGCTCCAGCCCGAACGGATTTCCGATTGCCATGACCCAGTCGCCGACATCCAACTGGCTCGCTGTGCCGAGCTTGGCAAAGCGCAGCTTCAGACCGGTTTTTCGAATCTTGATCAAAGCCAAATCCGTGCGGGCATCCTTACCGATCAAACGCGCTTCGTGCTCGCTGTGATCCGAGAGTTTTACCTTGATCACATCCGCGTTCCGCACTAGATGATAGTTTGTTAAGATCTCTCCATCTTCGCTGATGACAATACCCGAGCCGAGACTGCGCTGGTTGGTTTCCCGTGGCGCAGCTTCGCCGAAGAACCGGTTAAGAAAATCTTCGATCGGATCATTCGCACCAGAGCGCATCGAACGCTGTGATGTCGTGGAGATATTCGCCACGACTGGCATGGTTTTCTTGGCAACGGCGGCAAATGAAGGCGGCCGCCCACCTTCGATGGCGTTGAAACTGGCCGCTTCAGATCGCGTGTTTGCGAGCGACGCAACCATGAGCAGGATCGCCGCCACTGTTCGGCCCCGCGTTAAGTTCGTTTTTTGACGGTAAGGCATCGTCGTTTTCACAATTCTTTAAGCCTCGTTTCGACTGGCTCCTACACTAGCAAATTATGGTTCCGGATTTAACTCTGCCCCGAACGGCCCAGACGTTTGCAAACACGCCGGTCTGTAGTATGGGAAAAAGGATGTCTTCCGCTCGGAAACAAAAATGAAGCCGGCACCGATTGATTACGATACCGTGCGCGAGATGCTGCGCACGGCTACGCCCGACCGAATCTTGCGGTTCATCGGCAAGAGCCATCCGGCCGACATCGCTCTGCTGTTCAAGGGACTCGAAAGCGGCGAAGTGCGCCAGCTCTTCGATATCCTGTTCACTGGGCGCCGCGCCGACAAGACTCTTAAGGAGCTCCCGGCTGATCTTTTGCCGGATATTCTGGAGTTGATCGACGACGAGAAAATCGGCCGTTTGATCGTTCGCGCCGATCCGGACGACGCCGTCTCGTTTGTCGACGCATTACCCGACGAGCGGCGCGAAAGAATCATGGCCCTCCTCGATCCCGAGCGCCAGGCGGCCGTCCGCGAAATCATTAATTACCCCGAAGGCACGGTCGGCAGACTCATGACGACCGAGTTCATGGCGCTCCCTCCCGACACGACCGCCCAGGGCGCCATCGACAAGATCCGCGAGCGCGGCGAGCTGGAAAGTTTTTTCTACTTATACGTCGTGGATGGCGATGGCAAGCTCGTCGGCGTCGTCCCGATCCGCAATTTGGTGATCGCGCCGCGCGACCGGACGCTCAAGGAAATGATGATCGCCGATCCGGTCAAAGCCAACGTCTTTATGGACCAGGAAGAAGCGGCCCGGCTGGTGTCTCGTTATGAGCTTCTCGCGCTGCCGATCGTCGATGAGGCCGGCCGTCTCGAAGGCATCATTACCGTCGACGACGTCATCGACATCATCAACCAGGAAACCACCGAGGACATGTACCGAATGGTCGGCTTGGCCGAGGAAGACCGCGTCTTTACGCCGGTCTCGCGCTCGGTCAAGATGCGACTCCCCTGGACGTTCTTGAATCTTTTAACGGCCATGCTCGCGGCCTCGGTAGTCGGCCTGTTCGAAGGCACCTTGCACGAGATCGTCGCGCTGGTGACTTTCATGCCCGTGGTCGCGGGGGTCGGCGGCAACGGCGCGACTCAAACCGCGACGGTCATCATTCGCGCGATTGCGCTTGGTGAGTTGGAATTTGCCTCGGCCTGGAAAGCGATCGTTAAACAGGTTTCGGTAAACGTTTGCATCGCCCTGGCAGCAGGGGGCCTGATCGCCCTGGCGGCGATCTTATGGAAGGGCAACCCTTATCTCGGCATCGTGCTGGCCATCGCCCTCATTCTCAACCTCGGCTTGATGGCTGGAATCGCCGGCGCGGTTATCCCTTTATTGCTTAAGGCGCTCGGCTTCGATCCGGCGCTCGGTTCCGGCATTATCGTCACCGGATTGACCGACGCATTCGGCTTTCTGTCTTTTCTCGGACTGGCAACCTTGTTTCGCCATTATCTAGTCTAGCGCGCTCTTTGCAGCGCGTCAGCCCGGGGCATTTGCTGAAACAGGAAGAGCAGCCCGCCGAGCAAGCTATCCAACGCCACAATCAAGAACAACAAAATCCCGAAAGCGGCGCCCTGCTCCGTGCCGATGCCGATCACCGCCAAAAGAAAAATGTAACCGCCTTCGCGCAGCCCAAGCCCGTTAAAGCTGATCGGAATTGCCGAAAACGTTCCGACCAGCGGATAGATAATCAGGCAAAAGGAAAACGGCACTTCCAAACCCAGCGCGCGCCCCATGACCGTATGCATCCATGCCTGAACCAGATGAACCGTTAGCGAAAGCAAAGCCGCCGTCAACAATGCGCGCCAACACAGCCGATAGCTTCTCATGGCGAGGCGCAATTTAACCGCGAGTTGATGGCCGTTTTCGGGTAAAAATCGCTTCAAAACAGGCGTGAGCAATGCGCCGAGCAGCAGCCCCAGAGCCAGCAAAAAAGTTGCCGTGCGGACGGCCTGAGGCACGGCGTAGTTCGGAAACAACAAAAGTCCTAAGGCACCGAGCCAAACCAACACCACCATCCCGATGGCGCGATCCATCAACACTGACAGGGCGGCGTGAACCGTGGTCACGGCGCGCCCTTTGGCGTGGGCTTCCTCGTCCTTCACGAGGTAGTAAACCCGGGTTACATCGCCGCCGACCGTGCTCGGCGCGAACAGATTGAAGAACATGCCGATTAAATAATATTGGACTAGATCTTTAAACGGCGTCTCGATGCCGAGCGGCCTCGCCAAGGTCGTCCAACGAAACGCGCTAATCCCCTGGGTGACCAAGTAGACCGCGAGCGCCAGGGCGATATAAGAGAAGTTCGCCGACAGGAAAGTTTCCAAGAAACGCTCGATGTGAATGCGCGAGAGCAAATAACCGATGAGCCCCGCGCTGACGAGAAGCTTCAGAAGAAAAATGATGATGGGTTTTAGTTTTTTCATTCTTCGAGCGGCGGTTCGACGAGCGCTTGTTTTTCATCTTTGCCCGGCCGATCCACCAGGACTTTGCGGCCGACCACCTTGAGGCGGCTTTCGGCGTAGAGTTGAATGGCGTGCGGATAAATCCGGTGTTCCTGCTCGAGAATTCTGGCCGCCAGGGTTTCGCCTGTGTCGTCGGCAAAAACCGGCACGACCGCCTGGATGATGATCGGCCCTTCGTCGCATTCCTCATTGACGAAGTGGACGGTACAGCCGGAGAAACGAACGCCGTGATCGACCGCCCTTTGCTGCACGCGCAGGCCCGGAAACGACGGCAACAGCGCCGGGTGAATGTTCATAATCCGGTTGGAATACGCCTTGATGAATGCGGGCGAAAGCAAGCGCATGAATCCGGCGAGCACGACGAGTTCCACGCCGCGGGCCTGCAGCACAGCGATGACGGCTCGATCGTAGTCTTCACGGCTGCAAAAACTTCGATGGTTGAGAACTTCGACGGCAATGCCGTGGTTGCGCGCACGCACCAAACCGTAGGCATCGGCCTGGTTGCTCAGCACCACTTCGATCTTGGCGTCGAGCTTTCCTGCTTCGATAGCGTCGATGATCGCCTGCAAATTCGTGCCGCTGCCGGATATGAGAACGCCGATGGAAACCTGCCGTGCCATACTCTCTCTCAAGAGCTGAAGCGGGCCGCCCGCGCACCCCTGCGAATTTCGCCGATCACGAAAGCTGGTTCGCCCATTCTTCCAAGGTTTCGGCGCACGCTGTCGGCGCACTTGCGGCCGACCACCAGAATCAAACCCAAACCGTTATTGAACGTGCGGTCCATTTCACCTTGACCAATGCGGCCGATCTTTTGAATCAGATCGAAAACCGGCGGCACCGGCCAGCTGCCGCGCTCGATCACGGCGCGACAGCCTTTGGGCAACACCCGCGGTAGATTGCCAATAATCCCTCCTCCGGTGATGTGCGCCACGCCTTTGATGGCAAAGCGAGCGAACAGGGGAAGAATGATTTTTGCGTAGATACGCGTCGGTTGCAGCAATTCTTCGCCGAGCGACCGCTTCAACTCTGGAATCCTTTGGTGGATTTTCAACCGGCCCCTCTCCAGCAGAACCTTGCGAGCGAGTGAATAGCCATTGCTGTGCAGCCCGCTGGACGGAAGGCCGACCAGGACATCGCCCGGCACGATCGCCGCAGGATCGACCATTTTCTCTTTTTCCAAAACGCCGACGACAAACCCGGCCAGATCGTACTCGCCCCTGGCAAAATCACCGGGATGTTCGGCGGTCTCGCCGCCGATCAATACGCAACCCGCCTGGCGGCAGCCGGTCGCGATACCCCGAACCACGGCTTCGGCGATTTTGATGTCGAGTTTCCCGCACGCAAAGTAGTCCAGGAAAAAAAGCGGCTCGGCGCCTTGAGTCAGGATATCGTTGACGCTCATGGCGACGAGGTCGATACCGACAGTATTGTGAACGCCCGTCAGAAAAGCAACCTTAAGTTTCGTACCGACGCCGTCGGTGGATGAAACCAAAATGGGGTGTCGATAGCCGCGGCGTTTCAAATCGAACAGGGCGCTGAAGCCGCCGACACCGGCGAGCACCCCGGGAATTCGTGTTCGTCTCGCAACCGGGGCAATGCGGCGCACCAACTCCTCACCAGCTGCGATGCTGACGCCGGCCTTTGCATAGGTCAGTCCTGGAGCCATTTGCGACGTTAAGGGTTAGAGGGGAGCCGGTTTGGATTTCGGCCTATTATAGCCGACTGCCGCGCCAATTTCACATTGTCGAGCCGCCGCTCAAAACCGAACTGCCGCTGCTATCGGCGAGCAAGGCGCGAATTCGCAAGGTGTATTCGCCGAAATCCGCCGCGCTCATCATCTCCAGAGTGCGCGGGCGCGGCAAGTCGACGGCGATCTTTTCCAAAAGCCGGCCTGGCCGCGCGGACATGACGAACACGAGATCGGAAAGAAACACCGCTTCTTGAATGCTGTGGGTGACGAACAGTACGGTTTTCTTGCGCTCTTCCCAGATGCGCAAGAGCTCCAAGTCCATCTCATCGCGCGTCATCGCGTCGAGCGCGCCGAACGGTTCGTCCATCAACAGCAGTTGTGGATCGGTGACCAAGGCGCGGCAGAGCGAGGCGCGCTGCTGCATCCCGCCGGAAAGCTCGTGCGGGTACATCTCTTCGAAGCCTTCAAGCCCGACCAGTTTGATCAGCGCCCGTGCCTTTTCCATATGGCTCGGCAAATCCAATTTGGCGAACTCCACCGGCAGCAGGATATTACCGAGTACGGAGCGCCATTTAAGCAACACCGGCGCTTGAAAGACCATGCCGACGTTTTCTAGCGGACCGACGATTGAGTTGCCGTTGACCGCAGCCTTTCCGGAAGATGCCGGCAGCAGGCCGGAGATGATTTTGAGAAGCGTACTTTTACCGCAGCCGCTCGGGCCGACGATCGAAACGAAGTTTCCTTCCTGGACCGCGAACGAGACGCTCTCGAGCGCCGTCACGGTCTTGGTGCCGCTGGTAAAAACCTTTCCGACCTGGTCGACGGCAATCAGCGGCGGCACGAAGCTTCTCTGGCGCGCGATCGATCAACGCTTGGTAAATTGATTGGTATAAACTTCTTTGGTCGTAACTTTGCGCCCGATGTCGAAAAACTCGTTGGTCACGCGCACGGTCTTCTCCATGATGTCCGGTTTCATGTAACCCAAGCCGATCTGGATCGACTCCGGCGGTAAAAACACCTCGTTCAACGCGTTCCTGAGCTGCAAGGAGGTCAAAGACGGATTGAGCTCGGGTTTCTGCTTGAGCAGAATCTTGAGCGAGTCCTCCTGGTGATCGCGACTGTAACGCAGTCCTTCCATGGTCCCTTCGACGTACGCGCGCACAAGCTGCGGGCGCTTTTTGACGTCTTCTTCATTGACGATCAAGCCGCTGCCGTAGATATCGAGCCCGGTATCTTTCATGAATACGCGCTCGAGCTTGACGCCGACCTTGGACGCCGCCAGCTCGGCCACTTCGTCGTTGGAAGCCCGGAACATCACGATGAAATCGGCCTTCTTGGTGACCAGCGCCGCCGGCTGAATCGGCGCGGCGGTCTCCTGGATCTTGATCGCTTTGAAATTGATCTTGTTGATGCGGCAATACGCCGGCATCAAGAACCACTGCGCTTGCCCGGGGCTGATCGCCCACGACTTGCCTTCGAGATCTTTGATGCCCTTGATCACTCCCTCGTCACGCCAGACGATCGTCGTCGCGATATAACCGAGCTGTCCTACCGCTTGCACCGACGTGCCGCGCGATCTGGCGACGATCGCCGTGGCGATATCGGCAAAACCAAAATCGGCGCCGCCCGAGGCGATGGCACGCACCGTGTCGGCCGAGCCTTTGCCGGCAAGGATGGTGGCATTCAAACCGCGCTTGGCGTAAAACCCTTTTTCCAGGGCGACGAACCAAGGGGCGTGTTTGCCGCCGATGATAAAATCCAGTTGGATCGTGCCCGCCATAGGTTCAGCGGCCCGCGTCTGCGGGGCGATAAGGCTTACCAGCAATAGCCACAACATTGCTGCGCCGAGCCGTCCGATGATTCGCCGGTTGTCAATGCTCATTGCATCCTCCACTTTCAAGCAATCAAAATGATCCTTCGACCTGGCGCACGCCAGCGCTCCAGGGAGCCAATTTGCGCTGCACGATTTCCGCCAACCAGAACAAGCCCAAGGACAACACGGCCAAGATCAGCAGGATCACCAGCGCAAAGGCCGTGTCGAGGCTGTAGTTGGCCTGCAGCACCAGGTACCCGAGTCCCTCGTTGGCGGCAACGAACTCGGCGACGATGGCACCGGTGACAGAAAGCACAATAGCGACTTTGATGCCGGCAAACATGTATGGCAGCGAGTTCGGCAGGCGAATTTTTTTGAATACGTCGGTCTCCGAAGCGCGATTGACGCGCGCCAGTTCGAGCAGCTCCGGCTCGACCTCCTTGAGGCCGACCACGGTATTTACGACAATCGGGAAAAACGCTACGAGAAAGGCGATGGCGATCTTCGAGACTAAGCCGTAGCCCACCCAAATGACCATCAGCGGCGCAAAAGCGCTCTTCGGCATCGCGTAAAGAATCACGATCAGCGGATAAACCGTGTTTTGCAGGTGACGAGAGTAAACCACGGCGATGGCGAAGCCGACGCCGAGCAGGAGCGACAACGAAAACCCGCCAAAGGCTTCGATGAAGGTGATCATCGAATGATTGCCAAGGATCGGCATCTTCTGAATGAAACTTGTCCATAGATCGCGCGGCGGCGGTAAGATAAAAACCGGGACTTTGATTACCTCGACAAGGATTTCCCAGAGCACCAAGAGTACGATGAAGAAAAGAACCGGCTCGGCGATATTTTTCCAGGTTGATTTCACGGCCCCACTCCGCGCCGACGTTATTGGAAAGCGCCGGTTGTGTCAAGAAAGTGAGCTGATTCCCGTGCCGTCAAACCGAAAAAGCATTTCAGTTCTCCGAAGCAGGTGACCCGTTTCATCAGGCTCAAGGTTCTTGATGCTCGGGTTTGATCTGGCTGTTTTCGAGGAGCATATCGCGCTTGCGCCGAATCATTTCGCGCTCGTGATGGAGGAACCGCTCGACCGCCCGGCGTAAGTTGCCGTCGACGAAGTAGTGCACGCTGGTGGTGTGCTGCGGGTCCAGACCGCGTAGCTGCTTGAAGCTGCCGCCGGCGCCGGCTTCGAAGCGCGACAGACCCATGCAAATCGAATGCTCGATGGCGGAATAATAACAAACATTGAAATGCAGAAACGGATGCTCCTCGAAGGCACCCCAGTAGCGGCCATACATGGCGGTCTCATCGCGCACATTGAACGTGCCGGCGATGATCTTGCCGCCGCGTTCGGCGAGCATGAGACAGAGATTGCCCGCGAAGCGTCTTTGCAGCTCGTCAAAAAAGCGCTGTGACAAATACTGCCGGCCATAATACAGCCGATCGACATGGTCTTTGTACAAACGGAACATGGTGCGCAGATGCTTCGGCGTCAACTCCTCGCCTTCATAGGCGCGAATCGTGATCCCGCGCTGCTCCATCTCGCGCCGCTCGCGCTTGATCTTGTTGCGCCGGTCGCTGCGAAAGCTGCCGAGATAGTCGTCGAAGGAATTAAAGCTGCGGTTTTGCCAGTGAAACTGAATTCCCACGCGCGGGAAAAAACCGATTTGTTCGAGCGCCTCGAGCTCGTCGGCCAGACAAAAATTAACGTGCACCGATGAGATCTTATTGTCCTTGGCGATCTTAACCAGCGCTTGTCCAAGCAACCGAACCAGCGGCGCGCGCTCCTCGCCGGCAGCAGTGAGAAACCGACGGCCGGTGACGGGTGTGAAGGGAATGCCGACCAGCATCTTGGGGTAGTATTGAATTCCCACTCGCTGAGCGGCGTCGGCCCATTCATAATCGAACACAAACTCTCCCATGCTATGAAGCTTCAAGTACATCGGACAGGCAGCGACGAGTTGGCCGGCTTTTTCAGCGACCACGTGGTGCGGCAACCAGCCGGTTTGATCACTGACGCAGCCCGCTTGCTCCAGGCTGTCGAGCCAATCCCATTTCATGAACGGCGTTGCGCCATCTGCCAAAGCGTCCCATTGTTCGCGCGCAAGCTCTGCAACTTTCCGTACAATTCTTAGGGTCACTTCGCTGGCCATCGGCACGAATCCTATCACGAGTGTGGAGTGCATTAAACTTTTGGCGAGAGATACTAAGGAGTTCGTTAGTTAGTAGACATACTGGGACGAAGGGGCGAGTCGTGGAAAGCGCAGGCACCAGGACTCAAATTTCGATTTCTCACCCACGCCCAAAATTAAGCACTCGGGGCGTGGCTCGGTGGTGGCCGATGACGCACAGACGCTTTGCCTGGGCTTGGAGCGAGTCGTCCCTTCGTGTCCAACAAACCCGTTGTCGAGGTACTTATGAACTCCTTAATAACTCGCGAGCACGCGGCGCCACAGCCCCAGAAAACTCCAGCCTGGCGACCCCGCTCTTGACAATGCTCCCCTGCGACCTTATTCAGTACCGTACGAGTTCCTATGGTCATCTATAATCTCGTCTGTAAGAAAAACCACAGCTTCGAGGGCTGGTTTCCCAGCTTCGAGGACTTCCAGAAACAGGCGGATAAGAAGCTGATTTCTTGCCCGACCTGCGGCTCGACCAAAGTCGAGAAAGTCCCGCATGCCTGCGCCGTGCACGTAAAGAAGGACCAAGCGGCGCCCCCGGCAAAAAAGTCGCCCGCGCAGACTCCGACGCCGCAACTGTCGCCGGCAGAGTTTAAGGAGATGCTTGTGCGCGTGCATCATTACGTTAAACAAAACTTTGAAGACGTGGGCGCGCGCTTTGCCGAAGAGGCCAAACAAATCCATAAAGGCGCGGCTGAAAACCGCCCGATCCATGGCACGGCCACGGTGAAAGAAAGCAAAGAGCTCGCCGAGGAGGGCGTGCCGTTCATCGCGCTTCCTAAGCCGGAACTCGATAGCTAACCTGCCTTTCGCTACTTCGCGAAATCCTCAAGCCGGCCGTCATCGGCGTTTTTGTTTTTCGCCACTCTTGCAATTGACCCGCTACGAAATAGAATTGTCGGCGCATCCCACGCGGAGACCGTATGCTGCTGATCAACAACCAGACGGTAGAAAAGATTCTCGACATCAAGGGTTGCATGGAAGCGCTGGAAACCGGATACCGCGATCTCATCGATCAGCGCGCCGTCTATCGCGGCCGCTATGATCTGTTCGTTCCCAACGACGATCCCAAGCTCATGTACCGGTGGGGCACCATGGAAGGGGCCTCGCGTTCCTTCGAGACCTTCGCCATCCGGATGAAATCGGACATGCTCGAATGGCCCGAGGGAAAGACGGTTGAAAAATACTGCGTCGAGCCGGGAACGTTTTGCGGCTTTGTCATGGTTTTCTCGACCCGCAACGGTGAGCCGCTGGCAATCATCAACGACGGCATCCTCCAGCATATGCGCGTTGGCGGCTGCGCCGGTCTCGGTGCGAAATACCTGTCGCGTGAAGATTCCAGCACCATCGGCATCTACGGCTCAGGCGGTATGGCGCGCACATACTTGCTCGCATTCAATCAAGTGAGAAGCATTGACCAAGTAAAAGTCTTTAGCCCAAACAGAACCAATCGCGAAGCTTACGCGAAGGAAATGAGCCAAAAGCTCGGAATAAAAACAACGCCGGTGGAACGGCCCGAAGATGTGATGCGAGGATCGGATATCGTTGCCACTTGCACCGATTCCATTCAAGTCGTTGTCGATGACCCAGCTTGGGTCGAGCCGGGCATGCATCTCACGTGCGTGAAAGCGAACGAGTGGAATCCCGAGATCGTCGACAACGCCGATCTGGTCATCAAAATGGGCCGGCCGACGCTCAACTTGGACGTCGGCCAAACACGCATCGGCGGCGAAGCCGCGGTGGTCGCCGGCAACGCCGAGGAAATCAAACGCATCGCCAATCCCAAAGTCGACATTTTCTCGACCGATTTTCCGGTGCTGACGGACATTATGGCGGGCAAACTGAAGGGTCGCACGGAGCGAAACCAAGTGACGTTCTTCGCCAACAGCGGCACCCAGGGACTGCAATTCGCCTCCACCGCGGGTTACGTGGTGCGCGAAGCGAAACGCCGCGGCCTAGGCCAGGAAATCCCGACAAGCTGGTTTCTGCAGGATATTAGAGATTAACAGCTTGCCAAAAAAGACACGCCTTCGGTGCTAAACGGAAGGTTGGATTATGGCTCAAATTCCTGTCTTCACCACCGAACAAGCGATCGACGGCTTGCGGCAAGCCATCCACGGCAAGGCCGTGAATTTCTACGCCATGTACTCCAGTATTCTAGGCGGCATCGTCACCGATCCCGCGCTCATGGTGGTGCCCCTCGACGATCACATGGTGCACCGGGGCCACGCCGTCTTTGACACCGCAACACTCACGCATGGAATGCTTTACCAACTCGATGCGCATCTGGATCGTTTGATCAAATCAGCCGAAGGAGCACGGCTCCCGTTGCCGTTTCCTCGGCAGCAATTGCGCCAAATCATTCTTGAGACCGCGGCCGCGAGCCAACGGCGCGACGGATCCGTGCGCTACTGGCTATCCGCTGGTCCGGGCGGCTATGGCCTCGGTCCGGCGGAGTGCATCGGCAGCAGTTTCTACGTGATCGTATTCAAGCAGGAAGCTTACCCGCAAAGTTACTATCAAGAGGGGATGAGACTGGTCACCAGCCAAGTGCCGATCAAGCCACCGCTCTTCGCTCGCATAAAATCGACAAATTATTTGCCCAACGTGCTTGTCGTTCTGGAAGCCAAAGAGCGCGACGCCGACAATGGAGTTTTCATCGACCAACGCGGCATGGTCGCGGAAAGCTCAAATATGAACGTGGCTTTCGTGACCCAGGATCGCGTGTTCCGCCATCCGCCATTCGACGCGATCTTAGCGGGCATCACGATTCACCGAGTGCTCGATTTCGCTCAACGTCTGGTTCAACAAGGCGGACTAAACGGCGTCCGCCTCGCCGATATTCCGGTCGAAGAAGCTCGAAACGCGGCGGAAATGATGCTTATTGGCAGCTCGATCAAAGTCGCGCCGGTGGTTGAATGGGACGGACAGAAGATCGGCGACGGCAAACCGGGACCGATTGCGGCAAAGCTGCTGGAAATGTGGAACGAGGATACGCAATCGGCGAATGACCAGCTTGTGGGCGTGCCGTACGAGCAAGAAACCCAGGTCATAGCGTGAACGTTTATGCAGATTAGACAATCCGCACCAACTCCTTAGTTCCCCGTCAATTGAGCAAAGCGTTTTTTCATTAGTTCGACCTGGTTGAGATACCGCTCCAGGCCATGGCTCCCACAACGCTCGCCCTGTATTGTACGAAAGCCACGCGCGGCGAAGGTTTTCCCTCGGTTCAAGCCGCACAGGTGAATCACGGCGGCCAGTTTTTGCTTTTTTTCCAGGCTGACTTTCGCAGTGCGGCGAGCCGCCAGGATAGCGACTACGTTCTGGTGCAGGTACGCGGCCGTCATCTCGGTGGAATGGCTCGGTAGAGCCCGGGTATAGAAGCTATTGAACCAGCAGGAACGCAGGTCATGCCAGGGACCGTCGGCGAGCACCCGATGTTCCCGGATGCAATACTTCCGCGCTTGGGCGAACGTGCCGTCGGTGATTTGAAACATGCCGAGCGCGCTCGAGGGCGGACGATAGATCTCAAAAAGGCTCCACGACCATTGCCAGCGCCAATCGGTTCGGGCGATCGGATTGCCGTCGCTCTCGATTTGAGCCAGCGCGGCGAGAAATTCAGGCGAAACGATGCTTGTCGAATGCTGCTTGAAAAGAGCCCCGTAACTCTGCCAAGTGGACACGGGACTCTTCGAGAAGGAGGTACTGAACGGGGCAAAGATCTCACCCGGCTTGCGGATAACCTGATAGATCAAGTTCAGCGCGAAGAACCCCGCGATCCCAAGAACGCAGCACCCGACGATCGCTCCTGTCCAGTGAAGCTCGGTAAAACTTCTCGATTTTCGCCTGCAATATCGAATGCCGCTATAGACCGTAGCCATGACGTTGACCCAGAACCTTCCGGTCATCTCGGACCAAGGCTGCACGCTACTCATTTAAATGTCAATTAACAGAATCAATCGTTGCATACAGAAATTAAAACCGGGCGGTGAGGCGGCGGACGGGAACGACAGTGCCGGTTTTCAGAAATCCCGGCCACGTAATCGCCGCTGCGAATTTCAATTCTCCGCGGGTTGAATTCGCCGCAGCTTGCTGCGTAGATTCAACTCACAACGCGCAGGTGAGTTTTTACCGCGTTTTTACGGTGAATTCGCGCCTGGGCTCGTTGACCTCGCCGGAGTCCGTCATTCCCGCAGGCTTTTAGCGGGAATCCGGGCGAATTCGGGCTCAACCGCTGTCGTTAGTCCAACCTGCCGTCTGCGCAACGGATAGGAAAACGGAGGAACAAATCGATGGCAGAGAAGATACTCGTCGTGCAGGGCGGGAAACTGATTGACGGCACCGGCCGGCCGCCGATCGAAAATTCCGTCATCGTTATTCAGGCAGGCAAGTTCCGAGCCGTCGGCAGGAGCGGCGAAATCGCCATCCCCGCGGATGCGCAGGTGATCGATGTCAAAGGCAAGACCGTGCTGCCGGGTTTCATCGACGGGCATGGCCACTTGGAAGATTTCCACGGAGAGCTTTATCTTCATCTCGGAATTACCACCTGCGCCAATATCGAGCTCTACCAGGACGGGCCGTGGACGCTGGCGCAAAAACAGGGTACCGATCTGGGTAAAATTCGCGGACCGCGGATTTGGATGTCCGGTCGCGCGATCGGGGGCGTAAGCACCGGGCACGACGCCTTTGGCTCGAGAACCGCCCGCGACAACATCATCGTCACAACGCCTAAAGAAGTACGCACGGCGGTGCAGCGCAAAAAGGAACTCGGCTGCGACATTCTCAAGGTCAATGAATTTCTTTCGATGGACTTGGTGAAAATCGCCGTCGACGAGGCTCACCGCCTGAACATGGCCGTCGCCGCCCACAGCTGGGACGTCGTCGGCTCCGCTGACGCAGGCGTTGACGCCATCGAGCATATCTGGTCGGTCGGCTACAGCTCCATTCCCTATACCCCGGCCAGGCGCAAGCTCGCAGCGGACCGCCTCGGCGGCGTGATTGATCAGGAACTCGCCGGCGCTTATTACCAAACCGAAAATTTTGATGGGGTGATCGGCGCGATGGTTGAGCACCAGGTTGCGTGGACCCCGACCATTGCCAAATGGCTGCGACCGCTTTCGCCGAGCGCGCAGCGCTTCAGAGAAAAAGAAAACCAAATCTTGAACGATCCCAATGCCGATCTCCCGGCCGCGGTCCGCACGGTCACTGACAATTCCTATGAAAAGCTGCTCAAGCGATACACGCCCGCGCAGCGCGATCAGGCCAAAATCGGTTACGACAAAGCGAACGAATTCATCCGGCGTTTCGTCCAAGCCGGCGGCACGCTGAAGGAAGGCTCGGATCCGCCCCGCGGCATGGCGGCTTTGCTGATGCATCAGGCCTTGGCGATGGACGTCGAAGCGGGAGTGCCGCCGATGACTGCGATCCAGGCTGCCACACTCAACGTCGCCAGGACTTTCAAGAAAGACAAGGATTACGGTAGCGTCGAGCCTGGCAAAGTCGCAGATCTGTCCATCGTTGAGGGTGATCCGCTTCAAGACATCTGGATGACACAAAACGTCAAAATGGTTGTCATGGACGGACGGGTCATTGATATCGGATTTTCAAAATACAAAAACCCAATCGCTTCATTTTATTCCTACCAAAGCTTGCCGCTGGATTTTCAAATATCGCCGCTCTTTTTAATCGAGGCATCCGGTCCTACGATATTGAAGGTGCGCGGGCAGGGGGGGATGTGGCCATTTCACAGAGTCATGCTGAACAACCAGCCGCTACCAACTAGCTTTGTTTCAAAGGATGAGCTCCAGGCGATCATTTCACCCGAAGCGATCGCAAAGGCGGGCACGTACATTGTCACGCTCAAATGCGAAGGCGAACACTTACCCGAGTCGCATCGCGCCCATCTGGTAGTGGGCTTTAAGCCATAAGAGCGTAATGGGCATCATCATTAACCAGTTCCTGAGAAACAACGGTTACCCTTCGCAAACTTAGCGAGTCTCACGCCTTTGGTGTAGCTTTTGCTTCACACATGAGTCGTTCGACAGCATTGTAACTAACCCGAGACTTGGAACCGAAATCCGCAAGAGCATATGCGCGTCTTTATCAGCGGCCTGAAAGGAGGCGTAAAGAATATGAAATCCACGGGTGTGAAACGATGGGCTATCGCAGAAGGATACATCCCGCCTGAGAGCCATGGTCCCGAGCCACAGTTCACCAGTCATGAGACCGTTTGCATCTTGAACACAACGGACAATGACGCTCGGGTCACAATCACGATATTCTATTCGGATCGTGAGCCGAGCGGTCCCTACCGTGTCACCGTCCCCGCACGGCGGACGAAGCATGTGCGCTTCAACGATCTGACTGATCCCGAACCGATACCCTTGGCTACGGACTTTGCCAGCTTGATTGAATCAGATGTCCCCATCGTTGTGCAGCACACACGGCTCGATTCACGCCAGGCCGAAAATGCACTGCTGAGCACGATTGCGTACGCGGCAACCGAGTAATGGATACGTAGGTCAGGAGCTAGCGTAGGCCCCAACCGGCTGGCTTTAGAGCTGATCGTTGCTTAAACCAGGTCGCGTATTCGTTTGAAAAACTGGCCGAGCGCGAAGAAAACTGACGATGGTAGCCAGACCCATCTGAATTCGCTTGATAAGGCCTCAACGCCCCGCGCGGAAAGAAACCCGCTGATTCCGATAGGTGAAACTTTTATTGGCCGGTAGCGAAAGAAATAGCGCTTGTTATTGAAGGGCGAGAAAAAACCAACACCCAGCCCCCCATTGGTCAATGCATCCAACATCGGGTGGGATAAGGTGGACAAGAAGAGAAATAAAAAAATGATCAGATGACTACCCTGGCTATTGTGAAAGACGGTCGAGGTCGTGACCGCAGCGAGGGCAACAGCAAAAAATATCGAGTGGGTAAAGCCGCGATGACCGAGCATATCGCCATACTTGATGCCGAGCGAGAAGCCGATTACGTCCAGGTCGGGAATCACCGAGCAAGCCGAGCCGGCAATAAGCAATGACGGCGATGTCGTATCTGCTGGTAGCAACACAGAAAGGGCGATAGGTACAGCCGGGTGCGTGATCACCGTACACATGGGACATATTTGCACTAATGATCGATAGGGCTCAACCCGGCAAAACCTCATGATGGTTCCATCTGCAGTGAACCTTTTTCGAACGACGGATTCTGAGCGCACCGGCCAGCCACAGAAGCACCTGCCAGCGAGCAATCTTGAAAAGCCTTCAGAGCGCGCGGCAAATCCCAAGTCTCAATAGCGGAACAGTCTGTCTCGATTACAAGACAGCGCCTCCTGTAATGGCAGGCGGTCGGACGCCTAAAGCGCACCGACATGAATCTTGCATTAGGGCTTTCTCCGCGCCTCATTGGAGTAAACCAGTTGTGGATGCAACTTGTCTGCGCTGAAAGAGAAGCTTATGAATCAGAATTCTTGAGCTGATAAAAACGTTGTCCTAAGGATTGACTCAGTAACCGGATCCGCGTCACCTCAGGAGGTCTCCATGAAAAGCAAGTTGATCCATGAAGCAGAACAGAAAACCTTCGCTTTGGTGTTTGAAAAAGGCGATGAGGTCGTGCAAGAGCTCACACGGTTCGCGAAAGAGCATGATCTCGCCGCGAGCCACTTCACCGCCATCGGCGCATTCAAAAACGCCGTGCTCGGTTTTTTTAATCGAGACAAGAAGGATTACCAAAAGATTCCGATCAGCGAGCAGGTAGAGGTGCTCTCCCTTCTCGGCGACATTGCATTGACTCGGGGAGAGCCGAAGCTCCATGCCCATGTCGTATTGGGCAAAGCGGACGGAATGGCCTGCGGCGGGCATCTTCTCGAAGCTCACGTCTGGCCAACCCTTGAAGTGGTACTGACCGAATCGCCAAAGCACCTGCGCCGCAAACTCGACGAAGAAACCGGACTGGCTTTGATTGATATTTCGGAGTCGGAAAATCGTTGAGCTGTTCGTCAGATTGAGAAACCTTTGGGTTAGTTAAAACCGCGAGCGCTCTGAATGAATTCTCAACGAATAAAGCCCGAAAGCGAACCTCCAAAATCTCAATTCCAAAATCGAGACCTCCCGGCAGGATGGCAGCAGAATCCTTCGAGCTGGTCGCAGCGCTTGCCCATTGCCATCCTTGCGCTGCTTGGGTTTGTGATCGCAAGCTATCTCGCGCTCTATCAATGGGGCGTGTTCTCCACTGTTTGGGAGCCTTTTTTCGGCGCGGGCAGCCGGACGATTCTGAATTCCAGTGTTTCGCATCTCTTACCGATTCCCGATGCGGCTCTCGGGGCATTCGGTTATTTCCTCGATGCAGTGACCGCCGTGATCGGCGGACGCGCTCGCTGGCGCACGATGCCCTGGATCGTCATTCTGTTCGGCTTGGCTGTCGGCCCGCTCGGCGCGGCTAGCATTATCCTGGTCATTCTACAGCCAGTCCTCTTTGAGGCCTGGTGTACGTTGTGCCTGGTTTCGGCGTTGATCTCTGTCCTGATGATCGGGCCGGCCGCCGACGAGGTGCTAGCAAGTTTACAGTATCTTAAACGCGAGCGGCTCGAGGGACATTCAACGTGGCGCGTATTTTGGGGCTTGGTGACGAACTGATGTGGGCTCAAGTCATCAATGCTCTGGTCGGTCTCTGGCTCATGGCCGCTCCGGCTGCGCTCGGTTTTAACGGTGCCGCCCGGATCAATCATCTGATCGTGGGGCCGATCGCGGCGACATTTGCCATCATCGCGGTCTGGGAAGTGGTCCGTACGGTAGGGAAGCTCAACGTCGCGCTGGGGATCTGGCTCGTGGTCGCACCCTTGGTGCTCAACCATTGGAGCATGGTTTCGACAATTAATAGTCTGGTGACGGGAATCATCATCATCGCGCTGGCCCTGACCAGCGGCAAAACCAGCGACAAGTTTGCCGGCGGCTGGCGCAGCTTGGTCGACTCACATACAAACTGAGTCTGCGGTTTCGTGAAAAACCTCTGGTCTTTTTTTGGCGGAAGCGCCGGCGGCCTCTCGCCGTCGTTCGCGCAAACCTCCGCGTCAGTCGGCCAGGACTCAGTAAAGAAGTCATCAGAAACGGGTCTTTTTTCGCCCCTCAAATGTGTTTCTCCGGCGCTTGATTGATTCCAGTAAGGTTTAGGTTACTCTGGGGAAAATCACACGCGATCGGAGTGCCAGCCGTATGAACGTAAAAGCCGGTTTCTTTTCAATGGTCTCGCTCTTGGTGCTCGTCTGCAGTCACCAAACGAGTTACGCGGGTGAGCCGACCGAAGCAATTCGCGGCGCGGTCAATCAAGGTGTCGAGATTTTGCAGAACGCCAAGCTCGATAGCCAAAAACAACGAACTCAAGTCATCGACCAATTGCGTCAAATTGTTTACCCGTTGTTCGATTTCAATGAGATGGCCAAGCGCTCGCTCGGAGCAAACTGGCGTCGCGCAAATCCGCAGCAGCAGAAGGAATTTGTTTTGACCTTCACGGCATTGTTGGAAAAGACCTATGCGGATCAAATCGATCTCTACAACGGACACAAAGTGCTTTACACCGGAGAAAGCATCGATGGTGATTACGCCCAAGTCGATTCCCGAATTATCGACAAGGACGGGCAAACTTATTCCGTCGTTTACCGGCTGCATAAAGTTGATGGGAAATGGAAAATCTACGACGTCATTGCGGAGAATATTAGTTTGGTCAACAACTACCGCTCGCAATTCAATCGCGTGATCGCCAGGTCTTCATTCGACGAACTCTTGAAAACAATGAAAGAAAAAGCGAATTAGAGACAGAAACGTACGGCGAAAAATAGCAAAAGTCTTCCCGAATTTGCCCCATACCTATGAATGCGTCACCGGACTCGAACAGAGAGTGAAGGATCCGACTTGATATCTTCAGCGCCTCATCGATTCAGCGCCCGATAAGCGCCACGGAGTCCGGCGGCAACTCCACTTGATCTTCAACGAGCCGAACATCCGGCTCGGAAGCCAAAAGGATTTGCGCATTACGCCCGATGGCCGCCGGCACGCGTTGTGCCGCACCGCCAAGATTACAGGCGATGATCACGGAGCCGCGCGTCACGACGAGCCAACGCGCCGTCTCATCAAAGCTCACCCGGACCCGATCGAGCCGGGTATCTGAAAGAGCGGGAACTTTCCGCCGCAGCGCGATGAGCCGGCGGTGCCAGTCGAGCAAAGTGGAATGAGGCTCACTGTCCCGTTCGCCCCATATGAGCTTGGAGCGCTCGAAGGTCGCGCGCGCCTGGGGGTCGGGTACGTCTTCGGCGTGCGCACTGAAGGCGGCGAATTCCCGCCGCCGCCCTTCGGTGACGGCGCGGCCCAGCTCGGCGTCTTGATGATCGGTGAAATACAAGAAGGGCGAGCTTGCGCCCCATTCTTCGCCTTGAAACAACATAGGAATAAACGGCCCCGTCAGCACCAGCGCAGCGGCGATCTTAAGACGTCCGACATTCATCAGATGTGCGCTGCGTTCTCCTTTGGCCCGGTTGCCGATTTGATCGTGGTTTTGTAAATAGCCGAGAAACGCGTGGCCGTGTATCGCTGTCGGCGGCTTGCCATGGCGGCGCCGACGAAATGCGGAATAACGGCCATCGTAGACAAACACACGTTGGAGCGCTTTAGCCAAATCGCCCAATGTGCCGAAATCGCCGTAGTAACCATCACGCTCGCCGGTCAAGACCGAATGCAGCGCGTGGTGAAAATCGTCGCTCCATTGCGCCTGGATGCCGTAACCGCCGATCTCCCGGGAGCGCACGATGCGAGGATCGTTTAGATCGCTTTCGGCAATGAGGACCAAATGGCGGCCGCTTTGAGCCTGGAGTCCGGCCACCTCGCACGCGAGCTGCTCAAGGAAATGCGTCGCTGAAGTATCGATGATGGCGTGGACGGCGTCGATACGCAGTCCATCGAAGTGATAGTCGCGCAGCCACATCAAAGCGTTGTCACAGAAAAACCGCCGCACCTGATCGCTCTCCGGCCCGTCGAAATTGATCGCCTGTCCCCAGGGCGTGGCATAGTGGTCGGTGAAATACGGCCCGAAGCGCGCCAGGTAATTTCCCGCCGGCCCCAGATGGTTGTAAACAACGTCGAGAATCACGGCGAGCCCGCGATTGTGGCAGGCATCCACCAGCCGCTTGAGGTCGTCGGGGTCACCATAGGCGTGATGCGGCGCATAAAGATCGGCGCCGTCGTAACCCCAACCCCGGCTGCCGGAAAACTCGGCGACCGGCATCAGTTCGATGTGGGTGATGCCGAGCGCCACTAGATACTCGAGCTTGTCGATGACAGCGGCGAAGGTTCCTTGCGGAGTAAAGGTACCGACGTGAAGCTCGTAAACGACCGCGGCCAAGAGCGGACCGGCTTGCCAGCGCTGATCGCTCCAGGCAAACGATTCGTGGTCGACGAGGCGCGATCGACCATCGATGCCGCGCGGCTGCCAGGGCGAGCGCGGATCCGGCAGCGGTTCGCCGCCGTCGAGCACGAAAGCATAGTCGGCAACGCTCTCGGTCAAAGATACTTCGGCAAACCACCAACCGTGCTCAGCGGCCGTCATGGAATAACAGTTCCCGCCGGCTTCGACTTCGGCGGTTTTCGCATTGGGCGCCCAAACGCGAAACGGTGTCATGAGGCTTCTCCCTGTCGCAGATTGCTGAAGAGTTTTGATTGCAGGCTACTCAAAACGATCTCACAGGCGCGTGACGAAATGGGGGTTGGAGTACCGGAGTATAGGAGCATTGGGGTTCAATCATTACTCCATTACTCCACCAATCCATTACTCCAAACATCTACCTTGTAGCGCGGGCCATTGGGGCGCAACCAAAGCATACGAGTCTTTTTCAGCCGTTTGTTCGTGTTAGCAGGGCCACGGGAAAGTGTTTGAGCAGATGTGTCATGCGGATTTCGCCGCCCTTGAGCTTGTCACCAGTCAGCTCGTTCCGCCAATGGACCGCTGGTATTTCGATCGCCGTATCGCACCAGTCATCAGCCAGTTTCAGATTAAAACGAGGCACGACGGTAATCGACCGCTCGCCGCGCGCAAACGCAATGACGTGAGCGGATTTGGCGCCGCGCGCAAACAGCGCCCGATAGCTATCACCGGGCGCAAAGAAATGTCCTTCATGACGCACTTTCAGAGTCTGGTGAATCACCCAAAGCTTGGGGAGTCCATCGTCGATCCGCCGCCATATTTCCTCCGGCCTCATGGTTTTCAATTCGGCAAGCAACCGCCGTCGTAAATCGTAGTCGACCGGCCGGCGGTTGTCCGGGTCCACCAGGCTCAGGTCCCAAAGCTCTGTGCCTTGATAAAAATCGGCGATGCCGGGCGCTGTGAGTTTGATCAAGGTTTGCCCGAGCGAGTTGATGCGCCCGGGTTCGACGAGCGGTTTAACGAAATTTTGCAGGTCGCCGGTGAATTCTGCATCACTCAGAATCCCTTCGACGAAAGCCCGCAAAGCGTCATCGTAATCGGGGTTGGGATCGGTCCAGGACGTATGCGCCTTGGCCTCGCGAGAAGCCTTTTCCATATAGGCGACCATTCGCTCGGTTTCGATCGGCCAGGCGCCGACCAGGGTTTGATACAGCAGGTATTCGGCGTTACGATCGGGCAAGTTTTCGCGGCGGTAGCGGCGGTTCAGCCGTGACCATCGCTCGACGACTTGACGCCAGCGCTCCGGGATCTCGGACAAAAGATTGATACGCGCGCGCACGTCTTCACTGCGTTTGGTATCGTGCGTCGATGACGCCAGCATCGCGCGCGGCCAGCGCGCCTGCGCTTCGGCGCAGCAGGCATGAAATTCATCGACGGATATACCGAACCGGCTGGGGTCACCGCCCACTTCATTGAGCGAGACCAGCCGGTTAAAACAGTAAAAAGCCGTATCTTCGACGCTTTTCGCCATGACCGGGCCGGTGAGCTGCTGGAAACGCATGACCAACTCCGTTTCCAGTTCTCCTCGACTTCGGAGCAGCAGGATATTGCCGAGAAACTCGAGCAAGTCGCTGTCTAGATCCGGCCGATTGACTTTTGCCGCAGCGATAGCGCGGGTGATGATCCGAACATCGTCTTCCGTGACGATCCCAGCCTCGGCACGAACGTAAGTTCGATAGACGGGAAAGCACGCGATGACTTCGCGCAAAGCTTCGTGCAGTTCGTGCCGTGTGTAGTCGCGGTGGCGGCGATGGCGCTCGCAAATGTCGACAAACAGCGCGGTGAGCCGGTTGAGATCGCTTCCCAAGATATCGCGCAAGACGAAATGTTTCTTCTCGCGCACAATCGCAGCGAAATCGGTCGGCTCGCCTGTGAACTCGCCGTAAAAATCGGTCAGTGCCATCTCTGCGGCCGGGTCGAGAAAAAGATTGTTGACCCGATAAATAAAGTCGTAGCCGGTGGTTCCGGCTATAGGCCATGACTCAGGAAGCCGCTCGCCGGGCTCGAGAATTTTCTCCGCTGTGATCCAAGCGCGTGGACAGGCCGTATGCAGGCGGTTGAAGTACTGTTCAGGATCGCGCAGGCCGTCGGGATGATCGACCCGCACGCCGTCCAGCACCTCTCTTGTAAGCCAATCGAGGATGAGCGCGTGCGTCTGCGCGAACACCTGCTCGTCCTCGGATTGCAAACCGGCCAGTGTATTGATGTCGAAGAAGCGCCGGTAGCCGGATTCGCGACCCGCCGTGCGCCAGAAAGCCAGGCGATAATTCTGGCGCTCGAGTAAAGCATCCAACTGATCGGGATTCGAATTCACTTCCGCTACAGCTTGATCCAGAGCCGCCGCTATTTTCGGCTGCTCTTCACACAGGCGCAGCTGTTGTTCTCGCAGAACTTCTTTATGCCGGTGTCGCTTCCGTACCGCAGCCCAATCCGTTGCCGTTGACGGCGGGAGCTGGCCCAACGCATCCGCGATAAACGCCAGATGGTCCGAATCGCAGCGTTCGGCCGCGCTCGCGATTAGATCGTTTAACGATCGCGGCGAAACCGGAAATACTTGATCATGATACCGGATGATAAACTGTGCCCCTTCACGCTCGAGAGTCAGCTCGGCCCTTTCAACCACCCGCCCGTAATGATCGCCGAGCACGGGAAGAAGAACCATATTGCGTAATTTTGCTTCGGGCGGATCCCAATCGACGTCGAAATAGGCAGCGTAACGACTGGAGGGCCCATTCTCGAGCACGTCCCACCACCAGGGGTTTTCCCTCCCGCCGATCGCCATGTGGTTGGGGACGATGTCGAGCACCTGTTTGAGCCCGTTTTCTTTCAGCGCGGCGCATAAGCGGGCATGACCCTCGGCTCCGCCGAGTTCCTCGTTGACCTTATGCGGGTTAACAACATCGTAACCGTGGGTGCTGCCGGGCGCCGCCTGCAGATATGGCGAGCTATACAGATGGCTGATGCCCAGCTGCGCCAGGTAATCCGTGATCGCCGCTGCATCGGCGAAAGTGAAGCCGGCGTGTAATTGAACGCGGTAGGTAGCGCGCAGCTCAGGCGACACGACGGAGCACCTTTAGAGAGCGTGACTCCACCGGCGTTTCATCTCCGGGCTTGTAGACGTGCTCCTCTTCTTCGGGCAACGGCTTATTCGTATCCAGCACCACCTTCCATTCTTTGCCCCAATCGGCCTTGGGTAGAATGAACGGCAGCGGCTCGTAATGCGCGTTGTACAGTAGGTAGAAGCTGTCATCGACGACCGGCTCGCCGCGCGCATCGGGACCAATGATACCCTCGCCATTGAGAAAAACTCCGATGGCTTTAGCGAAGCCCTCACCCCAATGTTCCTCGGCCATTTCCAATCCGTCCGGAGTAAACCAGCCGATATCGATTGCCGTGGCACCGTGAATCGGACGTCCTTGAAACCACTTGCGTCTTCGGAACACGGGGTGATCCTGACGCAATTGAATAAGCCCGCGGGTAAATTCCAAAAGATCTTTATCGGCGGCCCGCCAATCAAACCAGGAAATCTCGTTATCTTGGCAGTAGACGTTGTTGTTGCCTTTTTGAGTCTTCCCGATCTCATCTCCGCCGAGCAGCATCGGTATGCCTTGCGACAAAAACAGGGTCGACAGAAAATTCCGCTTCTGCCGGTTGCGCAACGCAGTCACCGCGGGATCATCGGTGGGTCCTTCCGCGCCGCAATTCCACGAACGATTATGACTCTCGCCGTCGCGATTGTCTTCGCCGTTCGCCTCGTTGTGTTTGTCGTTGTAGGAAACCAGATCATTGAGCGTGAAGCCATCGTGAGCCGTAATGAAGTTGACGCTCGCATACGGCCGTCTTCCAGTGGCCTCGTAGAGGTCCGAGCTGCCGGTGACACGATAGGCAAATTCGCCGAGCGTCTGATCCTGCCCCCGCCAATAATCGCGCGCGCAGTCACGGTACTTGCCGTTCCACTCGAGCCACAAAGGCGGGAATTTGCCCACCTGGTAGCCGCCTTCGCCGACGTCCCAGGGCTCGGCAATGAGCTTGACCTGGCTGATCACCGGGTCTTGCTGGATGATATCGAAAAACGACGATAGCCGGTCCACGTCGTGCAGTTCGCGCGCCAACGTCGATGCCAGGTCGAAGCGAAAGCCATCGACGTGCATATCAAGGATCCAGTACCGCAGCGAGTCCATGATCAACTGCAGCACGTTGGGATGGCGCATGTTGAGACTGTTGCCGGTTCCCGTGTAGTCCATGTAGTAACGGCGATCGTCGGCCATGAGCCGATAATAAGCGGCATTATCGATGCCTTTGAATGACAGGACCGGCCCCATGTGATTGCCTTCGGCGGTGTGGTTGTAGACCACGTCGAGGATGACTTCGATGCCCGCTTCATGCAGTCCTTTGACCATCTGTTTGAATTCCTGCACCTGCTGGCCGGTTTGATCGCCAGAGGAGTACTCGTTGTGCGGCGCCAAGAAGCCGATGGAGTTGTAGCCCCAATAGTTGCGCAGCCCGCGTTCGATCAAATGAGCGTCATGAATAAACTGGTGCACCGGCATGAGCTCGATGACCGTCACGCCTAGGCGGGTGAAATACTCGATGGCCCGCGGGTGCGCGAGGCCGGCATAGCTGCCGCGCAACTCCTCGGGGATCTCCGGGTGTTTGATGGAAAACCCTTTGACGTGGGTTTCATACACGATCGTCTCGTGCCATGGCCTCCGTGGATGCCGATCATTGCCCCAATCGAAGTAAGGATTAATCACCACCGACTTGGGCATGAACGCGGCGCTGTCCTGTTCGTTGGGCGGCCCCTCAGGATCGTTGAAATGATATGGAAAGACCGCCTCGTTCCATTTTACCTGGCCCTCGATGGCGCGCGCGTACGGATCGAGCAGCAGCTTGGCCGGATGGCAACGCTGGCCTTGCTCCGGCGCCCACTGGCCATGCACGCGAAATCCATAACGCTGCCCGGGGCCGACGTTGGGTAGATAGCCGTGCCAGCAGAAACTGGTAACCTCCGGAAGGTCAACCCGCGTCTCGTTGCCTTGCTCGTCGAAGAGACAGAGTTCGACGCGCTCGGCGGCCTCGGAGAAAAGAGAAAAATTGGTACCGGCGCCGTCGTAGGAGGCCCCCAGAGGGTAGTTATTGCCGGGCCAAACTTTTGCCATTTCACCTAGATTGGCACAATACGTGATTCAATGCGTGGGACGGCAGCGAAAGTTAACGGCCGATCGTCTTGTTTTCTATAACCGAATCAGCCCGTTAGAAAACGCAAAAGAAATGCCATGATATCACCAATGCTCCCCATACAAAATCACCAGCATCAATGTAGATTGAACAGAGCCGATCACAATCTCAGTGTCCTAATAATCCGAAGGAACGGGACGGAATGTGTCCGCTTCCTGAAACAGACACTTTGAATAGTTCGAACCGGTTCCCGGGGCGACACGAAGAAACCCGCCTCCAGGTTGTGAAACAATTGACACCGTGAATTTGTATTTCGAAGCTGTCGGACAGGGCCCGCCGCTGATCATCTTACACGGTCTTCTCGGCTCGGCCGACAACTGGCGCTCGATGAGCCGGCGCCTCGGCGCTCATTACAAAGTTTTCGCCGTAGATCTGCGCAACCACGGTCGATCCCCGCACAGCGAGATTTTTGACTACGATGTCATGGTTGCCGATCTGCGCGAATTCGTCGAGCAACACGCCCTCTCCCGCATCATGCTTCTGGGCCATTCGCTCGGTGGAAAAGTTGCTATGCAGTTCGCTCTCGACCATTCCGACCGCGTCGATAAGCTGGTTATCGTCGATATAGCTCCGAAGCCCTACGAACCTTCTCAGCGCGCTATGTTGGAGGCCCTGCGTTCGTTGGATTTGCCACGCTACAACTCGTTTGGCGAAGCCGATGCCGCTCTGGCGGAAAAAATTCCGGATGCGTCTTTGCGGCAATTTCTGCTCAAGAATTTGGCCCGAGATGAGAGTGGCCGTCTGCGCTGGAAAATCCATCTGGAAGCGATCGAGCGGAATTACGATAAGCTTCTCCGCGGGCTTGCGCCGAAGCGAACCTTCGACAAACCGAGCTTGTTCATCCGCGGCGGCCGTTCGAATTATATTGCAGATGATGACGCGCGGTTGATCCGCCGGATTTTCCCGCAAGCCGAGATCGTAACCCTGCCTCAAGCAGGTCACTGGATTCACGTCGACCTGCCGGAGGAATTTTTCCAAACAGTTGTGAATTTTCTGCGCAGAGGCTAACCGCGGGCCGTACATCTACAACTTGTTAGGCAGCTTGCTGGTCGCGAACACCTCCTCGGCGGCGCGCAGCCCGCTCTCGACCGCGCCGTTCATATAGCCCTGCCAGGCGTTGCTCGTGTGCTCGCCGGCAAAGAATACGCGTTTCCACGGAAGCGCGAGGAGGCGCCGCGCCGAAGGTGGAAACGAGGAGTCGAAGAACGCGTACGCGCCGTGCGCCCAACGATCGTCTTCCCAAGTAACGCTGCGCGAACCGATCAGCCGCGCTCGGCCAACGCCGAAAAAGCCCAGCTCTCCCGCAAGGGATTCGGCGCCTTTGGCGGCCAGTATGGCTTTGGTCGCATCGCTCGCACTGCCGCCGGCGAGCAGGGTCAGGATGCCACGTGCTCCGAGCTGCTCTTCGCTGCTGTCCCAGACCGCCCCGATATCAAGATCTGTCGCGCACGCGCGCGGCCGTCCGGGCCGGCGCCACGGATGGCGAGCGAACTGAAGCAGGGTTTTGGTGGCGCGCCCGTAGCGAAGCCGGGACAAGGCGTCGCGCTGGGCAGCGGGCAGAGCCGGCGCATATTCTATCTCGACCGCCAGCGGCCCGGGGACCGCCACGATGGCATAGTCGCTGGCGATTTCCGTCCGCCCGCCACGCCTGTTCTCGACCGTGACGCGCACTGAGCTTTCGTTCTGGACTATGCGCCGGGCGGCGTGTTGAAGGCGTACGGAGGCGCGCAATGCGCGCGCCATGCGCTCCGGCAGACGATCGTTGCCGCCGCGGAGCCGGTACATCGTGCGCTTGGCCGGGTCATCTCCGGCAGCGACCTGCTCGACGTATACGAGCAGCGACAGCTCGTTTGGCTCGGCGAGAAAAAAGCCGCGCATAGTGGCAGCAGTGGCGCGCAAGTCAGCCATCGCTCCCAAACTTGCTTTGCGAGCGGCGGCGACCGCAGGCCGATCGCCGATTTGATCCAGCCACTCTGTGATGGATTGCCTTGCGATCGCAGCGGCGATCGGTCCGTCCCACTGTTCCCCGTTGAGCTTGTAAGCGCGCGCGAGCGGTTCAAGCGCTCGCGCCGTCTGGCGCCAGCCGCTGGAGGAGGATCGCATCCGCCGCCGGTCGCTGCCGAGGCGGTAATGCGAGAAGCCGCCGCGCAGAACCCGCGCCTCGCGGAGGCCCAACTCGGCTGCCAGTTTGCGGATCTCCTCCTGATCGTCGTCAATCAGATCACCGCCCGCTTCCGCGTGCATGCCGCCGAAGCCGTCGCGCAAGGTCCATACCCGACCGCCGACGCGGTCGCGCGCCTCGATGACGATGACGCCGCAGCTGCGTCGCTCCAGCTCGCGCGCGGCGGCGAGCCCCGCCAGCCCGGCGCCGACGATCAGCACGGAGGGTCTCGGCACGATTATCTCCTGTGATGTGATTGCCGATTGGCGTGAGCGCCCGGCTTTAGGCGGTGCTCGAACCGTTTACACGCCGCGAGAAATATCGCAACGTAGTCGCGCAAATCACGACGATCGGCATGTTGTATTCTGGTGTATTGGATTTGTCGTGCTCCGGCGAACGACCCGCGGTCGTTGCTCGTTATTTATCGCGACGAGTTTCAAGTGCCGTCCTGATTCTTGGCGCAACTTCCGGGAAGGACGCCTGGGCAGCGTGCAGCATCACCTTGGCGTCGTTCTCATCGCACGTGAGTATAACCCTTGCGAGCGGTGTCGTTATCGGGGCTTCGTTGATTTCGATGGCGCTCTTTACAATCGAAAAAGCCGACGAGTTCGGGTCGAGATATCCCAGAAGACTATGCCATTGCGCAGCCGACATTTCGATTTGTATGTCCATCAGGGTAATCCCGTATAGAAAAGTTAAACACAAGGGAAAATAAATCCAAGAACCGGCCTGTCAGCTGCTCGCCGCCAGTAGCTAAGCGGAGAAATGATCGCCCAAACTTCAGAGGTTACGTTTGCGAAAGCGATCGTAAGCAGCTGGCGCTGTTTCGCAGCTCCTGATACGCAAGAGACGCGACCTTCAACGCGCGGATCGGGTGAATCAAGATGCCGCTATTCGGCGCCTACGTAATGGTGGACTGGTCTGGAGGCGATCGCCGTCGTGCAGGGAAGCAGGACTGCATCTGGATTGCCCATGGATCCGCTATAGACGCCGCGCCTACGACAACGAGCCCGCCATCGCGGACCGAAGCCGAGCACCTCATCCGTGCGCAGCTCAAGCCGATTGTCGAGGCAAAAAAGGCCCGCGTGCTGCTCTGCGCCGACTTCGGGTACGGCTATCCCGCCGGGTTCGCCGCGCTGCTGCCGAAATCGGCGTCGGACAACCTGCCGCCCTGGCGCATCGTCTGGCAGTACCTGAGAAAGTACCTGCAGGATGACCTCGGGACCAAGCCCGGCCAACAGCCGACGAATCGCAGCAATCGCTTCGAGATCGCGAACGCAATCAACGGCGCGGTATCGAGTTCGGCTTCGCCCGGTCCATTCTGGTGTCTTTTCAAGGCCGGTGGTTACGCTTGCGTTCCACAGAAAAGGCCGGCGCAGCCGTTCGTCTGCGCGAGCGGGGCTGTCGCTCCGCTTCGTATAACGGATAAGAGAGCGAAGAGCGATACCCCGTTCCGTCTTTTCGGCACGGGCAGCGTCGGCGGCCAGGTACTCACCGGCATCCCGCGCCTCGAGAGCCTCCGATTCGATCCTGAGTTCGCCCGCTGTTCCGCCGTGTGGCCCTTTGAGACCGGCTGGGCGCCCACGACCGGGGCATGGCTCGGTCCGGAGCTGCGCGTTCTGCACGCGGAAATCTTTCCCAGCGTCCGAGGAGCCCTCATCGACACCATCAAGGACCGCGGCCAGGTACGCGCCATGTGGCACTGGGCGCGCGACCTCGACGCACAGAATTTACTCATCAACGAATTCGCGATTCCGCCCGGGATCACGAGCGGTTCACCGGGCGATACCGTGATCCGTAGCGAGGAAGGCTGGATCCTCGGTTGTCCACGCTCGTAGCTGGAATGATTCTTAGATCGGCGATCGCATCTACTGATGATCGGCCCGCCCTGTCGAGAAGCGCCGGCGCCAAACTGCGCTGAACGTAGTGAGAACAAAACGATGCGTCAACTCCGGCAATCTAAAGTTTTTGCATCTGACCTTCGATGCCCCAACCACTGCCAGCGGTGAGCTGCTTCATTGGGCGAGTTGAGACGCCGCTCGCCCAAAACAGTCCACCCGCAAAGTCTGATGTCGCAGCACTTCGGCAGACCTCGCAACAGCTTCCCATCCGCTGCGGCTTCAATTCACGGACCATCGGGAACCGTTTGCAATGTTCGGGCGACATGATTGTCGTCTTGAACTTATGACCTATGAATGACTATAATCTAGCCATGAATATCGTTAACGTGGCTATCCTTAAAGAAAAGCTTAGTTACTATCTTAATCTGGTCAAGTCGGGTGAAGAAGTCGTGGTAACCTCGCATCGGCACCGGGTCGCGCGAATTCTCCCCGTGACCGCTCCTTCGGCTGAGCTCGTAGAGCCTACTCGCCCTGTCAAAGACTTACGAAAAATAAAGGGCATCAAGCTTCGACGATCGGTGTCCGGGGTGAAATCACTTTTGGACGACCGCCGGCGCCGGTGACTGTTTACGTCGACACTTCGGTCGTCCTGCGCATCCTGTTACACGAGCCCAACTCGGTAGGGATTTGGGGCCAATGGAACAAAGCCTATAGCAGTGCTCTGTGGCGGGTGGAGGCGTTGAGAACTGTGGACCGGCTCCGGTTAGCTCACGAGATCTCCGATCCCGAAGTCGCCCAGTTGGTGCAAGATATACAGATTACCCACGAAACTTTCGCCATCCACCCGGTCACGAACCAGGTCCTTCAGCGAGCAAGCGAAACCTTCCCTACGGTGGTTGGAACTCTGGATGCGATTCATTTGGCGACGGCGCTCTCGATACGCGAATTCGAAAATGTGAATTTATTGTTAACCCATGATTCTCAACTCGCCACCGCCGCCAGAAGTCTTGGGTTCGAGGTGATGGGAATTGATCAGTAAAAACGAGAGCGCTACCCGGGGGCGATTTACTACTAGAGCGGCCGAGAGCGCTCACTGTTCAGGCGCGCTTCCGCAGTTGGCTGCTTCGCGCCATGCGCACGGCTGGTGCGAGGGATCGTCGAATTGAAGAGCGATCATCGTAAGGATCAAATCTTTTTAGCTCAGCCACAGAGGAGGAATTCTATGGGTCCCGATCTCAAGCAGCGCTCTTACACCCCCGGCCAGTGCGCGAGAGACATCTTCGCAGTCCTCGGCTCGAACGTTGGCAATCTTCCAGCGGCTCAGCGCGAGGTCGTGCCGATGCTGAATCGCCTGGCGCAGGAGAAAAACCTGCTGGACATCGGCCTTCCGAGAGAGGGCAACCATGTTTCCCAGTCCAACTGGCTCTACTACGACGGCGAGATCGGCATCCTCACCGCCAGATGCCCGGCGGACGTGGGTGTCCCGGTTCACAATCACGGCACCTGGGAAGTGGTCGGCGTGTACAAGGGGGAACTGGCGTACAGGCTGTTCAACCGGCTGGACGACGGCTCGCGGGACGGCTACGCCGACCTCCAGATCGTCGAGGATGGCGTCATGCGGGCTGGAGAGTTCAGCGTCTGCCCGCTCCCGCCGCACGACATCCATGGTTTTCAGGCGCGCAACGACGACACGTGGATGATCGCCGTGGTTCACGGAGAGTTTGCGGAGGAAAGGCTGTACTTCGACCCGGACAAGAAGTCGTACATCCGCCGGCACCAGAAAGCCTGGCGCAGGAGCCTCGGGCGCTAAGTTCATCTCGCCGATTCACAGGCTCACGAACCGAATTGAGTTGGGTACGCTGATAGCGGTGATCCAGTCCGACACGTTCAGGAGAAGTTACTTGACAGGAGTTTTGCGCCGAATAGAGTGACAGGCCGATCAAAGAATGAACGAAAGGAGGAAGACGCCATGAGCGTGATCGACGCCGATGGACATATCATTGAGCCGGAAGGCATGTTCGAGCATCTTCCCGAGGAGTTTCATCTGCGACGTCCGATCCCGGTCCGTTTACCGGCGGACACAGTCCGGGGTGACTTCAACGGCTGTTGGCTCATCGAGGGAAAAAGCGTCCCGAATATTGGCAGCCGTGGACGCACCACCGCGTCGATTTCGTGGACGGAACGGTCGAAAAAGATCGACGTCTCCCTTGGGTCGCAGACGCTGGAAGACATGGAATCCCGGCTGTCCGACCTGGATCGGTTCCACATCGATTGCCAGATCGTCTTCCCCACAATGTTTCTCGCCGCCGTAGCGGAGGATGTGAAACTCGAAGGCGCGCTGTTTCACGCCTACAACTCCTACGTCGGTCAAGCCTGCGCCAGGTCAAAAGGCCGAGTCAGGTGGGTGGCGCTGCTCCCGTTTCGCGATCCGGAGGCTGCGGTGAAGGAGATGCGCGCGGCAAGCGAACTCGGCGCTTCGGGTATCTTCACCATGGGCATGGTGTGGGAACGGAATTTGGCCGATCCGGCGTTCTTTCCGATCTACGAGGAAGCGGCCGGACTTGACCTGCCGCTTTGTGTTCATCTCGGTTGGGGCTCGCCGCAGGTAACGCAACTCTTTTCCGATTCCCATGCGTTCTTTTGTTCGGCGATTGTTCCCGTGATGTGGGGCTTCATGTATACCATGGGCGCCGGCCTGCTGACCCGTTTTCCCAAACTCCGGCTTGGCTTTCTGGAGACCGGTTCCGCCTGGGTCCCCTACGCGATGCAGCAGATCAGGCGGAGGGTCGAGCCACCCAGCATACTGTTCTCTCCAGGGCAACGGCGTCCCGTCGACAATGCCATTGACCGCCGCTACTATCGCGATCCCGAGGAATTCTTCCGTTCGGGACGGGCATTCGTGAACTGCGAAGGAGACGAGGATTTTGATTATCTCTTGAAGCATGTGGGAGAGGACGGCCTCATGTGCTCCTCCGACTTCCCTCACGGCGACCCCTCCGCCGAGGAGAACTACGTTACTCGCTGGCGCGAGCGGAGCGATATGCCGGAGCGAGTCAAGGAAAAGATCCTTGGCAAAAACGCCGAACGCTTCTTTCGTCTCTAGCGACCCGGGAAAGAAGCGGTCCCCGCTGACAGTTATTTGCAGCCGGTTGATCGGTACATCCCTCACCGGCGGATGCCTCACGCTTGCTTTGAACAATTGCTACGCAAGCCGCCTGAGAGCTTACCGCGAACTCCATCCCCGGATGGTGAAATCCCCGCATCCGTTTCCCGCAAGATCCTCGACGATAATCCGCGCAGCTTCTATGGGCTATAGGCGATCTGCCGAAACGTCTCCGTAGTTGGTGAAAAATATAATTCGCAGCGGTGGCCAGGCTGTCCCTTTTAGATTTCCTTTCTGAGCGACCAAATAGAGAAAACATTTGTGGCGGCATATCACTTCCGGCGGTAAATTCGGCCCCTGTATCAACGGCGTCAGCTCTGCAGTTGCGGATTTGCGCAATTGAGCAAACATGTGAATTGATTCTTATCGACAGTCGTGTGCGACGCTCAACGAACGACCAAAAGCCGGCGCAGAGGTTGAAATGCCGGTCGAGGAGGCGGCGTCATGATTTTGATCACCGGCGGCCTGGGATTTATCGGCCTCCACACCGCCAAGCGTTTCCTGGATGTGGGCGAGCAGGTCGTGCTTACGCAGTATAAGAGGCGGCGGGAGCCTGATTTCATCAAAAGCGAGATCGGCAAACGCGCATTTATCGAGATGCTGGATGTCACAGCCGGCCGTGACGTGATCGATCTGGTGCGAAGGCACAAGGTCACCGGCATCGTCCACCTCGCCGTGCCCGGCCTGGGGGTTTTATCCGCGGCAGAGGATTACCGGGTCAACATGATGGGATTTTTGAATATCTTGGAGGCGGCCGAGCTACGCGATGTCAGGCGCGTAAGCTTCGCCAGCTCCGTGGCTGTCTACGCCGGCCTCCCCGAGGGTCCGTTCCGCGAAGAAGCGCTCTTGCCCGTGCACTCCGGCAACCCCACCGAGACCTTCAAGAAAGCTCTGGAGATCCTCGGGCTGCACTACGCCTCCCGGACAAATCTCGAGGTGGTGGCGTTGCGCATCGGTAACCCGTTCGGGCCGCTTTACCACAGCCTGGCCGCCCCCACCAGTCGCATCTGCCACGCGGCGGCGAAAGGGGCACCCACCGATTTTACCGGTGCGCGACGCGGCGCGCCGTATGAAGAGGACGACACCGGCGCTTTCTATGTCAAGGACTGCGCCGCGGCTATCCAGCTCCTTCAGATGGCCGACAAACTGTCGCAGCGAATCTACAACATCGGCAGCGAGACGCCGATGACGTACGGCGAGTTTGTCGAGGCGGTGAAAACGGCGGTCCCCGATGCCCAGATCAATTTGCAACCCGGGCGTAACCCGCGATACCGACCGAATGCTTACATGGATATCACCCGTATCAAGGAAGAAGTGGGCTACCGACCACAATACGACATCAAGCGCAGTGTAGAAGAGTACATCGACTGGCTGAGGAGCCATCCAGTATAATTTGCCCGGCAGCCGTTTTTGCACAGCGTGAAGCCCAATCCGCTGGCGGACCCAGTGACTCACCCCGGAAAGCAGATTGCTCGCTGCGCTTGATAGTCTCGGCGCCTGGTTGTCCTACATGCAAGGAGTGAACCCATGCGATCACGGCGAAAGTTAAATACTCCCGACCTCCTTTCTCCCAATGAAACCAACCTAGTTAATTCGCAGTTATTGCAATGTAACTAAGCCAGACCGCGAACCTTCACCACAGAAAAATCAACTCCGTAAAAGCCCTCAAACCCACGATTCCGGCGGGGCTTTAGCAAAGCATGTTTGGAATTAGCGTGTTGATGAGGCACGGTCCTATCAGGCTATGGACAAATTACTGAAACATATCTCGATGGATGCTGCATTTTTGTACTACCCCATCGCATCACTCTTGTTTTTGGATACGTGACGTAAAGAAGTCTCTTGGAACGCGTGACCGCAACAAAAGCGCTTCGTGTTCTTCTTCAAGGCTACGTCCCTTTGCCCGGTAATCAGTAAATGTCCCCTCCGTCATTCCTATTAGAAATACGACGTCAAACTCCATCCCTTTGGCGGAGTGTACGGTAAGCAAAGCTAATCCTTCTACCTGTCAAA
>Ga0210076_1000017_pt1 | contig 37880 bp, 37 predicted proteins | sample MayberryNW_Catta_3_FD_184876 | JGI IMG/M metagenome (GOLD analysis project Ga0210076, IMG submission 184876) | Wetland microbial communities from San Francisco Bay, California, USA, that impact long-term carbon sequestration -... | ecosystem: Environmental > Aquatic > Marine > Wetlands ... | reverse complement strand
AAAACGCGATAAAGGTCAATGCACCGATCGTGATCAGCGGCGCGGTTTCGCCGATTGCCCGAGACAACGCGATAATCACACCGGTCAGGATGCCGCCGGTGGCATAGGGAAGAACATGGTCTCGGATCGTCCGCCACTTGGTCGCCCCCAGCGCATAGGCGGCCTCGCGTATGCTGTTGGGAATCGCCCGAATCGATTCGCGGGTGGCGACAATGACGATTGGCAAGATCAGCAGGGCCAAGGTCAAACCGGCGGTCAGGATGCTCTGGCCAAGTTGAAGTTGATAGACAAACAAGCCGAGCGCCATCAGGCCATAGATAATCGACGGCACGCCGGCGAGATTGGCGATATTAATCTCGATAATCGCGGTGATCCAATTTTTCGCCGCGTACTCTTCGAGATAAACGCCGGCGGCGATGCCCAGGGGAACGGCGGTCAGCGCGGTGACCACCATGACCAGAGTGGTACCGACCCAGGCCGAAAGAATCCCGGCGCGCGCGGCAAAGCGTGACGGAAAAGCGGTAAAGAAATCAGTTGACAAGCGTCCGGCGCCGTCGATCGCCAGATCGATCATCAAGGCTGCAAGGGTGATCATGCCGACAAACGTCGCCAACAGGCCGACGACCGCGAACATGGCATCTCTGCGCCGGCGCCGCGCGGTGTTTTTTCCCAGGTCTTCGATCATTCGTAAATCTCCCTGAATTTCTTGCGCAGAAAATAACCGCCGATGTTAAAGGCCAAGGTCATCAGCATCAGCATCAGCCCAGCGGCAAAAATACTCTGATAGGCGATACTGCCATGCGGCAGATCCCCCAAGCTGACTTGAACGATATAGGTGGTAATGGTTGCGGCCCCCTGCATAGGATTGAGAGTCAAATTGGGTTGCTGTCCGGCGGCGATGGCGACAATCATGGTTTCGCCGACGGCGCGAGAGAAACCAAGAACGTAGGCCGAAGCGATGCCCGAGAAGGCGGACGGGATCAAGACTCTCAATGCGGTCTGCAGACGCGTGGCCCCCATGGCGTAGGAACCCTCGCGGATGGTGACAGGAACTGCGTTGATGGCGTCTTCGCTGAGCGAGCTGATGTAGGGGATGATCATGATGCCGATGACGATGCCGGCGCTCAGCATATTAAAGCCGGGCAGAGCCGGCAGAAACTTCTGCAACAAGGGGGTCAGGAAGAGCAAGGCGAAATAGCCGAAGACCACCGTCGGCACGGCACTGAGCATCTCCAGGATTGGTTTGAGGATCTCGCGGAGACGATGATCGGCGTATTCACTCAGGTAGATGGCGATGATCGTGCCGAGCGGCAGCGCGACCAGCAGCGCGGTGACGGATGTCACCAGCGTTCCGGTAACGAGCGGCATAATGCCGTAGCGCGGGTTGGCAAACAGCACCGTCCATTCCGTATCCGTGAGAAATTCGAGGATGGAGACATGAGTGAAGAACTGTTCGGATTCGTAAAGCAGAATGCCGACGATCCCCAGGGTTATCGCGATCGACGATAGAGCTGCCAGAAACAGGAAGAATTCGATGATACGTTCTCTGATTTTTTGCAAACTAAATCCGGCAACCTCGCTTTGTAAGGATAACTCGCTCACGCTTGGATAGGTCGTTTCTGGTTTGCCGGGATTATTTGCCATCCAGTCCTCTTTCGTCCTAAAAGAGAGGGGCACTTGGGGTGCCCCTCTCTCCAATAAGGTGATGCGTTTAGTGACTAAAGCTTCGGCTCCTTTTTCATCAGTTCGTCGATCGTCACCCCGACCTCCGCCTTGCCGCCGAACGCGGTTCCGGCCTTCCCGCTTTTCACCCGACTCTCCCCGAGCGCATAGACTTTGGCCGGGAGCGGAACGTATTTGACTTCCTTGACCAGTTTAGGGGCGTTCTTGAGATAGAATTCCGCGAACTCCCTCACCTCCGGTTTCGCCAATGCCTTCTTGCTCAGGTAAATGTAAATGGGCCGGGAGAGCGGCTGATAAGTGCCATTGAGCACCGTCTTCTCGGAAGGGGCGACCGGACCCTCGCCGCTATCAATCGCCACCGCCTTGAGCTTCTTGGTGTTCTCGGCGTAATAGGCATAACCGAAGAATCCAAGGGCGTTAACGTCATTGGCAACGCCCTGAACCAGGACGTTGTCGTCTTCACTTGCGGTGAAATCGCCGCGGCTGGACTTTGCCTTGCCGGTAATGGCTTCGGTGAAGTAGTCAAACGTTCCCGAGTCGGCACCGGCGCCGAACAGCTTCAGTGGTGCATTGGGCCAGCTGCTGCGAACTTGATTCCAGTTAGTAATTTTTCCTTGAGCGGCGGGCTCCCAGATCTTCTTAAGCTCCGCCACAGTCATTGACTGGGCCCAGTTGTTTTTAGGGTTAACGATTACCGTGAGGGCGTCGAAAGCGACGGGCAACTCGACATATTCGACGCCGGCGCTTTTGCAGGCCTCCATTTCCTGTTTCAAGATCGGGCGCGAGGCGTCCTGGATATCGGTCTCGCCGCGGCAGAATTTTTTAAAGCCGCCGCCGGTGCCGGAAATGCCGACCGTGACTTTGATTTTGCCTCTCTTAGCTTGCTGGAACTCTTCGGCCACGGCTTCCGTGACCGGGAATACCGTGCTCGAGCCGTCGATCTCGACAATTTGCGCCCTCGCTAGGCTAGGGGCCAGTCCTAAAAAGGCGCCCATCGATAACGCCGCTACTGACATTTTCATAGTCATTTCTCCTTTTTTAATTTTTTGCGACACCAATGTTACGGGAATGTTACGGCTGGTTTAACGTCTGATGAATTGGCGCAGGGGCTGCGGCAACGCGAGATTTTGCCTGGTTGGTTCGATTGCGCTCTCATTGCTTCTTTTGACGGTATGTTTAAGGCGGGAGAATGAATCGACGGTTAAGCAAATGTGAAGAAACGGTTAAGCAGCGAGGTCCTTGGCCCTACCGTGTAGGACTCATCAAATTGCACCCCTACGTTTCCCGCAGGATGTTGCCGACCACGACAGAGGGCGGACCGGCCGGTCGCCCGGTTGGATGTAGGGACGCGATTCATCGCGCCCTCGGAGTTAGCCGTGTGCAGCATGGAGATCGGCGTAACAAAGATTTAATATTCCTTGTTGCGGTTCTATGCTAGGCAAGCCTGGGACTGGTTTGCTAAGCTTCTGGCGCTTGGGCTGTGCGATCATTGATAGAGGAAGGACGATCGATGGCAGGCGGAATGAAAATGTACGGCAAGCACCGGTTCCCTGGGCGGTTATTCATCGTCGAGGGGATCGACGGTTCGGGCAAGAGTACTCAGCTCTCGCTATTGCAAAAGTGGCTCGAAGCGGAGGGCTACGTCGTTTACTTCAGCGAATGGAATTCGTCACCCTTGGTCCGTGACGTCACCAAGCGCGGCAAAAAGAAAAAGATGCTGACGCCGATCACCTTCAGCCTGATTCACGCCACCGACTTCGCCGACCGCACCGAACACGACATCATACCGCCGATGAAGGCGGGCGCGGTGGTGCTGGCCGACCGTTATATCTACACCGCCTTTGCGCGTGACGTGGTCCGCGGCGTGAGTCCTAAATGGGTGCGCGAGCTTTACGCGTTCGCGGTTAAGCCCACGGTGGCTTTTTACTTTCGCACGCCGCTCGATGTCGCCATGAAGCGGATCCTCGGCGGGCGCGATGCGATTAAGTACTACGAGGCGGGAATGGATCTCGGTCTGAGCGAAGACATCGAGGAAAGCTTCAGGCTCTTCCAGGGCCGCATCATCGACGAGTATGAAAAAATGGTCAGCGAGTTCGATCTCGTCCCGATTGACGCGACCCGTTCCATCGAGGAGCAGCAGGCCGAGGTTCGGAGCATCGTGACCGATACATTGACAGGGACCAAGAGAACCAGGGTGCGAAGATGGCTGGATTTAGCTTCTTTGGCGAAGGACTCCCGGATATAGATTTAGGCGAGCTGAAGGGCAAGCTGATCGTTCTCGAGGGGACGGACGGCGTCGGCCGCTCGACCCATATCGGTCTGCTCAAGCAGTGGTTGGAGAACCACGGCCATGCCGTTCTCGACACCGGCATGACCCGCTCGGCGTTGGCCGGCAAACGACTCAAACGCGCGAAAGAAGGCCACACCCTCGGCGGCATCACCATGAGCCTTTTTTACGCCACGGACTTCGCCGACCGGCTGGAAAATGAAATAATTCCGGCGCTACGCGCCGGCTTTATCGTTTTGACCGATCGCTATATTTATTCGCTGATGGCGCGCGCCATCGTGCGCGGCGCCGATCCGGAATGGCTGCGCGAGGTCTATGGCTTCGCTTTGCGCCCGGACGCGATTTTTTATTTGCGCGTTAATATCGACGATCTCGTCACCCGGGTGCTACAGAGCACGGGTTTCGATTATTGGGAATCAGGTATGGATATGCACATGGGCGATGACATGTACGAGAGCTTCATCCGCTACCAAAAATGGCTGCTCGCCGAATTCGACAAGATGGTCGATACTCACGGCTTCGAGATCGTCGATGCTTCGGGCTCCATCGAAGAGGTTTTCGAAAATCTCCGTGAGCGGGTCGACCGCGTGGTGGCGCGCAACGGTTATTGAGCTTTGTTTTTCGCCGGTTGGCTTTCCTCCTGAGCTTGCCGACTGTCCCAGCGCGTTCGCAGTTTGGCGGCGCAGGCCAAAACCTTTTCAATCGACGCATCGTTCGTCTGTTTTTCCTTTTCCATGTCGGCGAGCAGGGCGCCGCCCATGTCCGGATGATCGTTTAGGAATTCCGGTCGCGCCAGGAACTCCGCGGCGCTTTGCAAAAGCACGGAGCGGTCATGCCAACCGCCCAACGCCCCCTGAAGTTCTTTGAGATCCTTGACCACGGGCTCGATCGAAAGGCTGCCGCTGTCGGCCAGCAGCTCGGCACGGTACCGCAGCCGTTTGGTCGCGATGCGCAACGCGTGGAGGTTCTCCACGTCTCGGCTTGCTTCGGCCATTCCGTAGGCCTCGTCCCATTGTGCCAACGCACGCGCCATTGCTGCTTGCAGTTTCGCCGTCGGATCGGCGTCGAGATCGGCATGAGCAAGCAGTTTGCGAGCACGTTCGATGAACGTGATGAAATCGTGCTTGGCGACTTCCTTGTACGCGTTTGCCACTAGCGCCGGGCGTCTCTCCTGCAAGTGCGTCCTAAGAGCATCCCAACCGTCGCGTAGAGCCGGCGACTTGGCTGCGCGAAAGCGTTGCTCCACAAGCTCGATATTTACGTCGACATTGCGGCATGGCCCGAGCGCGCGCCGGACCCGGCGCAGGGTACGGATCACTTTACGGCTTGCCGGTGTTCTGGCTTGGGGAACGATGATGCGGAAGGTTTGTTGCAGCCGCCGGCTGCGGACGCGAAGATCGTGAATCGTGGCGGGGTTATCATTGACGAGAAACTTCGGCACAAAGGTAACGAAGCGCTCGAGCCGCTTGCGGGTGAGCTTGAGCAGCTTTCTTTGGGCCGCGGCGCCGAGCCCGGATTCCGTCGAGCCAGGTTCCATGGTTGCATCGCTATTTGGCAGGCCGTTCACTGAACAGGCGAAGCTGCTTTGGCGATAGGAACCAGTGCAACTTGCCCGGGTTTGACGGCGGTAGTCCGTCGATCTCGATGCGACAAAGCGCGCCTTTCTTGAATTCTACGTTGACACCTCGGGTCGACTTGCCACCGAGCAAATGAGACAAGGTATTGCTCAGCAGCGGCTCATGGCCGACGAGCAAGAGATGCTCGTGGTTTTTATAACGGGTCAAACCGAACAGTAGATGATCGACAGTGCTCTCCGGCGCTAGACTGGAAATCTCCTTCACCAGCGCTTCGGCGTCGAGCTCGCGGGCAACGGCGTCCGCGGTCTGGCGCGCGCGGAGGACCGGGCTGGTCAGTATGACGTCGAACGGAATACTGAGCCGGCGCAGCCCTCGGGCAGCCTTGCGCGTGCGCTTATCGCCCTTTTGGCTGAGCGGGCGATCGCTATCATGCACGACCGAAGGATCCTCCGCCGGCAAAGCGATGCCGTGGCGCATAAGATAGAGATTCATCGTAGGACGCCGCTGCCAGCTTAAGATAATTTGGGGGCATTTCGCCAGTGGTCGAGAAACAATGCAAAGACGCGCTTATCAATCTCGTCGCGGCGGTTGCGGACGGATGACAGCGCCGAGTTCGTCTCGGTGTCGGCGCGCGATTCACCCGCGATCGGCCAGCGCTCGATCTTCGCGCGGTGGGGAAGGTCGCTCAGCTGCTTATGGGCGTCGCCGAAACTCACCACCAAATCGATCTCTTGGAGGGGAACGTCGGCCAGTCCTTTGCTTCTGTGCCCGCTCATGCTGATGCCCAGCTCTTGCATGGCTTGGACGACGTGAGCCGGAATGGCGCTCGGCTTGACACCGGCGCTAAAGATCCGCGTCCGCGGCGGCGCCAGATGCTTGGCCGTCGCCTCGGCCATTTGGCTCAGGCAGGCGTTGTCTTCACATAAGAATAATATGTTTCGTTCCAGAGTTTGTCGCCGCCTCATAAATCTCCCCCCTTTGGCTCAAGACCGATTGGCTTTGGATTTTTGCATGACTAATTCGATATTGAAGACTTCTTGCACGAGCCTGCCTTTCTTGGCCGCCCATTCAAGCTCATCTTTGATATTCGTGGGCGAAGTCGCTGACATAGTGACGGTTCTGGATTTCTTGAAGGTGCAACTCACCGACTCGACGCGGGCTGCGCGACGGAAATCCAGCGCGTCGGCGACGCGCACGAGCGCGCTGAGTTTGCGCACCACGTCTTGATCGACGGGGGACAGCTGGCTAAAACCGAGGTGTTTTTGGCTGGGATGCGCTTTGCGGTGATAGCGCGCTATGTTGGCGACCAGTTCCAGGTCGAGCTTGCTGAACGATTTCATCCCCGAGCTTTTGATCAGGTAATAAGAGTGTTTGTGATGCTTGCGGTCGGCGATGAACAAACCGATATCATGCAGCATCGCTGCCGCATGCAATATGCCGGCATATTTTTCCTGCAATTTATGCAGCGGCTGTAGCTGGTAAAACAGATTGACCGCGAGCTGGCTGACTTGCTGGGAATGGCCGGCGTCATAGGAATATTTCTGACAAACTTGCTCGAGTGATTCAGCCCGATCCGCGTCCGGATGCCAGGCGCCCGACTTGGGATAGGAGCGCTGCAAGAGATCGACCATCAAGCCGTCGCGCAAGCCTCGCCGCGAGACAAAGATATAGTCAAGGTCGATGGCCGACATGACTTCATACAGGACGATCCCGCCGGCGATGATGATGTCGGCGCGTTTGGGGTCGCCACTGATCATCTCGGCGCGCTCGCCCACCGGCCGCTCGATCAGAAGATCGAGCAATGTTTTTAGGCGCTGGCGGCGTAGGACGATTAGCGAACTCTGCCTGGCTTCGCGGCCAAACCTCGCATCGGTCTCGGCGAGAGCCGTGACGGTGCCGCCGCTGCCGAAAGCCATGGTGAATTTTTCCTTTTGAATACGCCGCGCGACGGTCTTAAGCTGATCTCTAATATGTTGACGTAAGCTCTTGATTTCTTTGTAACGCGGCGGATCCAGCTCAAGAAACTTCTCGGTCATCCGGACGGCGCCAAGCGGCAGGCTGAATAGGCAGAAAGTGTTGACTGGGTCGGCAACCGCGAGTTCGACGCTGCCGCCGCCGATATCGAGAAAAAGACCGAGCGGCAAATGGAAACGCAGGCCGCTCATGATACCGAGACTGATCAAGCGCGCTTCGTCTTGCTCCGACAAAATCTCCAGAGGCACACCAACGGATTTGGCGCGCTTAATAAACTTCCGCCGATCGGATGCTTCGCGCAACGCACTGGTGCCGGCGGCGCGAATCGCTTTGACGCGGTAGCGGTCGGCGGCGTTTTTGAACTCTTTCAAGACGCATAACGCCGCCTCGGCGGCCTCGCGGTCGAGCTTTCCGGTTTGGAAGACTTCCCGGCCAAGGCGGACGGGCTGCCGGTCCTGTTCGACGATACGATAGTGCTTGGGATGATCGACGGCGGCGATTTGCCAGCGCATGGCGTTGCTGCCGACGTCGATCACGGCGAAGTGATTCGGCATGGAAGGTGTTTCTTATCACAAACGACGCAAACGGTGGTGGCAGAATCGTTACCAATTAATTAATTTTCGGTTAACAACAAGTTAAAAGTCTGGCACCGTTTCAAGCGATCGACGATGCATTTTGGACTGCCTACTGAATGGGCTCGGCCTCGACAGCGCGCCGGATAGATCGTCCTTCATCGCGCGGCCGCGGCGGGAGCTGCTTGTCCTCCGCCAGGAGATTCTCCACCATTTTTCGCTCTATCGGGGAGTAAATAATCGCCAAAGTGCGTACGCAGCCAAGCACCAGCGCGAGAATGGCGAGAGCGCCTATCTGCAGCGGAGAACTTTGGTGTTGATAGAGTCCGATCATGACCTCGCGCAGAATAAATACAAGAGTCGCGTCGACGATAAAGGTGAGCTTGAGGCGGTGCTCGCGAAAATACTCGACGAGACTTTTGAACAGCTCCAGAATGATGAAAAACGTCAGCAGGTGGGTGACGATAAAGCCGAAAGCATCGGTGAGCTTGCTCACGGCCATGACTCGCCAAACCTCCCAGAAGAGTTTGATCAAGCCCATGGCCAGCACAAGGACGACAAAGAAGATCAGCAACTTGAAAATCAAATCGATGATCCGGTTGAAGCAAACCACGGCATCGAATCGACGCCAGTGACTTCTCAAGTTCGCGTGCGGCATGGACGTACCTTCACCGATAGGCAACTCCAACTGCGCCAACGCGCGCCGATCATGGACGGCAAATATTTTCAAGCGCCGGCGGCGCTCTGGCTGCGCCAATCGAGGACCACCGGCGCAAACTTGCCGTGCCGTCGACTCAAAACCGGCGGCGTTGTGATCGATAACACCGGACAGGGGCTCATCCGGGTGACTCGGTCCGTTACCGAGTCTTTGAGCCAACGCCGGAGACCGCGGTGCCGGCGCGGCGACATGATGATGAGATCGACATCGTTATCTTCGGCAACGGCAACGATTTGTTGCGGCACGGAGCCGAGCACAACGCGCTTGGTCGCAGTCGCGACTTTCTGTAAATCCGACAGGCTCGGCTCGAGAAACCGGCTCAAATCGAGGCTCGCTTCCGCCAAAACGCGGTCGGCCGGCCAGGATTTGCCGTTAGGCTCGAGGAAGGCAAGGTCCTCCGAAAAGTATTCCCAGGCAGTAAATTCATTGGCGACGTGCAGTGCGATCAAGACGGCATTTTCTTCCGCCGCCAACCAGCAGCCGTAGGATAAGGCGCGGCGGGAATGCTCGGAGAGATCGGTAGGCACCAGGATTGTGTGTAAGCGCTTCATATGGCCTCCATTGACTCTTATTTAGAGGGCATTCTAAGGCCGGCCTGTTAGCGAAGTATGACGCGGCGGTAATTTATGCGTTAAAGCTGCGCTGGCGCTACGCTGCGCCTTCAAGCAAGCAAGGCACTGGACAGTGATCGTGCACAGGCAGCAGCAAGTCGCAGCGCAGGCGGTGGCGCGTCGATTCCAGGCAGAAGACCATTTTTAATTTTGGCGCGCACATGGTGCCAAAGATTCCCAAGCGCGCGTTTGAGCCGGACACGCCAACCCATTCTTCGCAGCGATAACCGACGTCGGTAAAAAGATTCTCGACGTGATTTTCGGCAATCTTCAGTCCCCGCCCGGAAATTCGCAGCTGAACCCAGTACGATGGTTGAACCCCCACAAAGACGGTCAGGTCCTTGAGCAACGACCGGCGCCGCAAAGAGATTTCGATCGCGGCGTTCGCATCGCTGGTGAGCAGCGACTCGTACAAAAAAAACTGCAGAAACTGCTTCAGCGCAGAATCTTTCCATGGCACCTGCGGGAGAGCAGGAGAAAGGGTCACAAAGACCGGGGGTTTCTCGCCGTTGCGGCTCCGGGTGACTTTCGTGATCGCTTGTTCGATGACTGCGTCAAAATTGACTTGGTCCATAGCATCCTCCTTGGAATGAATTTTACTCCAATCATACTCGCGCGAAGATTAAGACGAGATGAACAAGCGGTTACGTTTGTGTATTGCCAGTAAGTGGCCAGCCGGGAGCTGGCGGTGCGGTTCACGATCAATGGCACGGGTGCTTGATTTTAGGTCAGTCCGCCGATCGCCGCGGCTCCGGCCTTTAAGAACCGGCAAAAACCACGTCCAACTTTTGGTTAAATATCTTTCAGCTCGAAACCACAGACTGTGATAAAATGCTTTCGTCGATAGCAGTTCAACGGAGTAGCGGGTCAATAGGTTGAACGCTTTGCCTCTACGGTCAAAAAACTGATGACTTCATACTTTTGGAAGTGGCTCGGCGCGGGACATTTTGCGCCGGCTATGAAGAAAAAGCTCGGCGTCGTCGCGCTGCTGTATTTTATCCAGGGCGCGCCGGCGGCGATCTTATGGGAGGTGCTGCCGGTTTATTTTCGCCTGCACGGCGTGTCACTGCGCGCCATCGGCGGTCTCCGCTTGTTGGAGCTGCCGTACTCCTTGAAGGTCTTTTGGTCGCCGCTGGTGCACCGCTATGGCGATCGCCGCGTTTGGGTGCTGGGTTGTATGTTGGGGATCGCCGTGGTGCTGATGGCGTTGCCGTTCACAGACGTCGCGGCCGTCGGCTTGATCGTGCTGTTGCTGATTCTCTTGCTGACGACCTTTTCGGCAACTCAAGATGTCGCCATAGATTCTTACTCGGTGGGCTTGATCAATCGCGACGAAGAGGGGCCGGCCAACGGTGTGCGTGCTTCAGCCTACCGCGTTGCTCTTGTCGTAGCCGGCGGCGGCCTGGTTTTTCTCGCCACCGTCCTGCAATGGAATTCGTTGTTCATGCTCGCCGGGATCGCTTTTGTGCTCCTGGGATTCGCCGCGCTCCGGGTTCCGAGGCTGAGTCTCCCCGATGAAGCGCGCGAACATTGGTTGAAGGGTTTTGTCGGCTGGGCGGGTACCTGGCGCGTGATTCCGCTGGTCTTGTTCGTGCTCACTTACAAGCTTGGCGAGTTTGCCATCGGACCCATGGTGAAGCCGTTCTGGGTCGACTACGGAAAGTCCATCTGGCCCGTCGAAGAGGATTTGGTGTTTCAGATCGGCGTCTTTCCGACCACCTTCGGCATCGTGCTGAGCGTCGCCGGCGCGTTGATCGGCGGCGCCTTTATCTCGCGCTTCGGCATTTTTCATGGCGTGTGGCTATTAGGATTACTGCAAGCCGGTTCGAATCTCGGATATTCGCTCGTCGAATGGTTTAATTTGGGACGGTTCGGTCTCTACGGCGCGTCCATGTTCGAGTCACTGAGCGGCGGGCTCGGCACGGCGGCGTTTCTCGCTTTTCTGATGAACGTCTGCCAAAAGGAACACGCGACCGTGCAGTACGCGTTCCTGTCCTCAATATTTTCGCTGACCGGAAGATTGATCGGCGGGATCAGCGGGTTGGGCGCAGAGAAGTACGGCTATGGTGATTACTTCGCTTTGACATTTTTGTTATCGCTGCCAGCCTACTTTTTGTTGCCGTGGGTGAAACACTGGATCCACGAGGATGAGAAGAATTAAACGCGTGGATCAATCGCGGTGAGTCGATTCCCCGCAATTGTTAACGACTTTGGATTGCTTATCTTGAACTTCTCATGCCTGTCACCGTAACCTTCGCAACGGTTAAAAGCAGATTCTTCGTTGCGAAGCTCCTCAGAATGACACTCATATAAACACCACACTAGTTTATCACGCGTTTGGCCGGCTTGATCTCCTGCAGCAGGCGGCGCCAGGCCTCGATCTCGCGCCGCGGTTGAACCAATTTTGCCAAGCTCGCGCACTGATCTTGTAGTTTCCGATAAAATTTTCGGTCGCTCTCCGCTTTGAGCAGCAAGCTCCTCAGTTTTGCCGTATCGCCGACGGGAAAATAGCCCGCATAACGACTGCCGAGAGTTCCGATCAAGCCGGCGATCCGTGAGGCGATCACCGGCACGCCGGTGGCCAATGCTTCGGAGAGCACGTTGGAGCTTCCCTCCAACTTCGAGGTGATGCAGACCAAGTGGCTCCGCGCCATGAGCTTGCGCGTTTCGCCGTGCGAGAGCTGGCCGATCCAGCGATAACGCGGGTTACGGGTGGCTTCGGCTTGCGCTCCCGCGCCGAGATTCTTGTCCAACGCCAGCCCGATATGGGTCACCTGGATGCGCGAGGGAGCAGGCAAGGCGCGTACGGCGAGCGCGGCCCGCAATGGATCCTTTTCCTCGCGCAAGTGGCCGATGACGCAGACATCAAATTTTTTTGTTGAGCGCGCGAGCTGACCTTCCCGGGAATCGGCCGATTGATAAATGACTTGAGTCTTCTTGCGCAAATGGCGGCTTAATTCACGCAAAGCCATGGGTTGGAGGACGACGAGACGAGTTGCTAATTCAAGCGATTCTTTAGCTTTGGGATCGTGCCGGATATCGCGGTAGAGATCGGTGCCAGTGAGAACGACGATCAGCGGTTGCTCGGGATGAATCTCATGAAAACGACGAATCGAGTCGGCGCTGCGACGCGCATGCAGAGCGATCAGCGCGTCGCACGGCCGGTCATCCCAACTCTGGGTGACCCGCACGCGGTGGCCGAGCTTCTTTAAAATCGCCGCCCAACGCAGCGCGGTGATACGGTTTCCATTATTGATGCGCAGCGGCGCGGGAGTGACCAGTTGAATGTTCACGTTGTTTCGAATTATCGAGCACAGGTGCGGAATCCGGCCCAAACATCGCGCCGGTCGGGCGTGTAGAAGTTTCTCCAAGTATTGCGAATGAGCCAAGACGACGTTGCCCAGCAGCCGCCGCGCAGCACTTTGTGGGTGCCGAACCAGGGCTGTGAGTATTCCTTGTAAGGATCGGCGCTAAAGCCCGGATAAGGTTGAAAATCACTCGCTGTCCATTCCCAAACATTGCCGATCATCTGGCGGCAGCCAAAAACGCTGTCGCCGGCGGCGTGGGCGCCGACTTCGACAAGCCCGCCGCCGCGCCAATCCAAATTTGCCTGGGCCGAGTCGGCAATGTCATTGCCCCAAGGAAAATGCCGCCGTTCTGAACTCGCGTGATCCGGCGCGGCGGAGGCCGCCGCTTCCCACTCGGCTTCGCTGGGCAAGCGCCGACCCGCCCAGTTGCAAAAAGCCTCGGCCTCGTACCAGCTGACGTGGACGACAGGGCAATTTGGCTTGAGCGAAATATAGCGATCGTACACTCGCTGCAACCAGCGCCCGTTGGCTTCCCGGCGCCAATATGCCGGATGCTCCAGCCGTTGAGTAAATTGCGCCAGCTCGGTCTCTTCGTTGATCGTCTTATTGAAAAACTTGGCAAATGATTTCTCCAGCTGCGGCGCGCCTCCGCTTTCGAGCCACTGCCAACCGTCAGTGCTCCAATGACGCGATTCGCGGTAGCCGCCGTCCTCGACAAAGGCGAGAAATTCTTCATTGGTCACGGGCGCGCGTGCAATACGGAAATTGCTCAGTTCGACGGCATGTGCCCATTTCTCGTTATCAAAGACAAACGGAAACTCCGGCGTGGCCCCGATGAGAAAAGTGCCACCGCGAACTTCGACGTCGCCGGGACACGGCCCAACTTCTGGCGACGCAGGGGGCAGAGCGACAAATCGTGGGGGAGCGTAACCGAGCGTCTGACGCGTGTAAGCCATGGCCTCGGCATGCATGCCTTCATGGAAGAGCGCGAGCAGGTAAAAGTAGATATCATCGCGTCCTAATACAGCGGCACTGTCGATGTATTCGATCGCGCGCTCGAGAATCTCATTCATGTAATCGAAAGTCTGCTCGCGCGATGGCAGCAAAAGCTCCCAGCGGGTGTCGTGCGCAACATCGGTAGAATTATAAAGCTGATCGAAGTCAGGGTGCAGCGGCTTGCGCTGTCTCAAATGGCGCAGCAGCCAAAACTCGGCGAACCAGGCGACGTGGCCGATCTCCCACAGCGGCGGATTGACGATGGCAATGCGTGGCCCGATCATTTGCCGGTCGTCAAGATCAGCAACCAGATCGAGAGTGCGGCGCCTGGCATCGCGCATACGCGCGATCAACGCGTCAGCGTCAAGTTTAATCAGCGGCCCAGCGCCCGATGCGAGCGCTGCGCCGGCCTGAGACGTCATCATCATAATTTCCGGAAAAACCGAGAGTAAAAAGGCCCAAACCTGTCTAAGCTAATTCGGCAAGAACCTCGCGGCCAACTTGTGGGAATCATCGCTTGCATCCCACTGCACCAGATGCTTGCAATGGTCGACGATACGGAGATCGAGCGCGGGATAGCATTCCTTGATCACGCTGGCGCGGTCGAAGCCGCTGCCGCGATCTTCCTTGCCAACATCAAAGTCAACGGGCAGAGTAGCTCGACCAGACGCTGCCACATCGGCTTGACATCCTTCACACCCCCGACATTGTGCAGACAGAAGACCACCGGATCTGAGCCGTCTTCGATCTAGCGTGTTTTTAAACCCTCGACCCGAACAAACCTGTGATACGCCATCGTTTCTCCTCTCTTGCTCGGTTATTTTACCACCACTAGCGCAAAACTGTACCTATAACAACGCAGTGGCGAGGGATTCATCGCCAGCCAGCAACGTGCAAGACCGGAGATCCACGCAAGTTCGAGGCGCTGCCCGGCTTGAGCAGTTTGGAACCTCATGTTTCTATCGGCATCCGGTCTGAGTTCCGGGAGCGACCGCCTAAATTATCGCCATTACCGTCCAAGCCGCGAGAGCATTAAACTATCGGTTAAGCCGAAAATATTCGTGTAAAGGTTTGCCGGCTGGCGGTGCTGCCGAGCATCACCAGCTCGTTGTCCGCGGCCAGTCGAATTGAATCTGCAGGATGGGTGACCATGCGGCCGTTTTGCAGGATCGCGATGACTTCAAGTCCCGTCCGCGCCGTTATGCCGCTTTCACCTAGAGTTCGGCCGACCAGCGGCGGAGGGACGAGCACGCATAACAGCTCGAACCCTTCGCCAAGGATCAACAATTCGCGGCTATGGAGGTGCGCGAAAACATTCTCGGCGCCAAGCGAGGCGTAGCTAATTGCGAAATCGGCGCCGGCACGGTAGATCGCCTCGATATTTTTTTCGTGAGTGATACGGCTGACGATGCGCAGCTCGGGGTTCAAGCGCCGGCAATAGACGGCCAGGTAAATATTCATGGCATCGTCATTCGTGGTCAAGACGACCGACGGCGCTTTTGCCAGCCCCGCGTCGACCAGCACTTGCCGATCGGCGGCGTCGCCGATGATGACCTGATCTGCAAGGTCGCCAAGACGGGTGCGTAGCGTTGGATCGCGTTCAATGAGGTTGACCGGAATGCCTTGATCTTTGAGCACGCGCGCCGTGGCGCGGCCCACTTTTCCGCCGCCGATCACAAGCGCCGGACTGTAATTCGTGTCATAGATGACAAGAAAAGTGTCGAGCTCAAGCAATTGATTCTCGGTGGCGACGACTACCGCTACGCTTTCTTTGGTCAGCACCGTGTCCGGCCGCGCGGCTACGAGGCGACCCCGGTGCCACACGGCGACGATATTTACGCCTGTGGCGTTTTCCAGGCCGCTGTCACCGATCGTGCGTCCGGTCAGGGGTGTATTGTGCACGGCAAAATCCGCAACTAGGAAATTCTGTAACTTACCAATCACATGGGACTGGGCATGGCCGGCATTGACCCGGCCGGCGAGCCGCGCGCCGAGTTTCTGATGCAAGTGCAGGACTTGATCGCAGCCGCTCAGTTCGAGGATGTCAATCGAATCCTCGTTTTCAACCCGGCCGATAATCGGCACCTTGGGCGCGACTTCGCGCACCGTGAGGGTAATATTCGTGTTCTCTGTGTCGGTGCTGTTAGCGAACACCAGGCGCGCCTGTGACGCGCGCAGCTTTTGATAGGTCGCGCGGCTATCGATGTCGCCGGCGACGACGGAAATGCCTTCGCCGTGCATGCGCGCCGCGGCGGCGTAGTCGGGTTCGACGACACAATAGGGAATGCCGTGGAGGCGTAGCCGGTCAATTAGCCCGGGTGCGATGGTATCGTAGGAACAGATGATCACGTGGCCGGTGAAATCCTCCGGCAGCTCTCGCGGCGCCGAAAGGCGGATTTGCGCCTCCAGCCACGGCGCGTAAAACAGACGGATGAACATGAACGGCAGCAAAATCAGCAGCAAGACGATGCCGGACAATAGAACGACGAGACTGAAGACGCGGCCGATATCACTCGTGAAGGTGATATCGCCGAACCCAAGCGTGGTCATGACCGTGAGCGTCCAGTAGATTCCGGTGATCCAGGAATGGTACCTTCCCTCGGCGTGCAACATGAGCAGATGAAAAACGACCGAGTAGACGGCGATGAGGGTGGTCAAAAACCCCAGATATTTGAGTAGCGCGCCAATGTTCTGGCGCGCATCTCTATCAGTAAGAAAATAGGAAATTTGGCTGGTAAGGAATTTCACGATGACAATTCGCGGCGACTACTTATCTATAGCGGCCTGCGGAGCGGGTCAAGGAATGGCGTGATATCAGCGCGGCGAGACGCAACCAAAGAGAAGAAATCCACCGCAGAGAATGCCAAGGACGCAAAGAAGATGTAGCGGCGGCCGGCTGGTCCTCAGGGTTTGCGCTGCGCGTATATGGATGATGCGCAAGCCGCCAAAAACTTTCAGTCAAACCAGCATCTTTCTGATCGCGGCGTCCTGGCATGAACTACGACCACTCTTTTCTTGATCCTCTTTTTTCGCTAATCCTGCCCCATGGCGAAAAAATTCAGCGCGCAATTAAGGCGGCGGAGCGAGCGGATCTGGCGGGCGATCGAGACTCACCCATTTCTGGGCGAGCTGCAGGCGGGCACCTTGCCGATGAATCGCTTCACTTATTTCATACTTCAAGACTACGTTTACTTGCTCGACTTTGCCCAAGTACTTTGCCAGGGCGGCGCCAAATCACCCGACCTCGAGACGCTCGAATTGTTTTGCCGCCACGCGCTCGGCGCGGTCGAAGTGGAGCGCAGTTTTCACGAGAGTTTCGGCGCCACGCTTGGCTTATCGGCGAAACAGTTGGACGCAGTACCCAAGGGGCCGATCACCCAAGCCTATATCGGTCACCTCCAGTCGGTGGCACGCGGCGGTGCGCTCGGCGAGCTCGTCGCCGCCGTGCTTCCTTGTTACTGGATTTACGGTGAAGTAGGACGGCGTCTTTACCGCACCCGTCCGCGCAAGCCGAGGATTTATCGCCAATGGATCGAAACCTATGCCGCTGAAGCGTTTTGGCAGCCAGTGCGCGAGCAAATTCATCTGATGGATCAACTCGGCGCAGCGGCGAACCGCAAGGAGAAACAACTCATGATCAGGCATTTCACCGTGAGCAGCCGCTATGAGTTCATGTTCTGGCAGCAGGCGTACCGGTTAGAGAGTTGGCCAATTTAGTGTTCTCCGGAAAGCTCGTGTCCGGTCGGTTTGTTTGCTAACCCGAGTGCGATCCTATAGAGTCAAGACGATCATGCCTTGACGCTACCGGCGCGCAAGAGGTCGGAGATCGGGCTGCAGACTCCTCATGGGCATGGACTTTGGCGTGGTTACCGCGCTGAAATATTCCCGATCTCGCCCACCCATCCCTCTTCCTAAAACCCCAGGCTATCAAGAGCCTGGAAAAAGGGGGAATTATGCATCCTTTATTGGTGGTGGCCGTGCCCTTAGTGTTGATAACTTTGGGCATGATCTTGAACAGTATTGGCTTGTCTTTCGATCAACCCTCCAGCTCGCCTGAGCAAGATCCGGCTAAGCGGTTAGCGGCTGAAAGGGACGCTTTCCGGCAGTTCTTCGATCGCCAGCGAACCCGCGCGATCCAGCGGCAGAAAAGGGTGGGTCAGTACGCTTGGCTGCTCATGGTTGCTACGATCGCTTCCTTTATCTGGTTGTACACCGACACCGTCAGCAAGACGACGCTTTCAAATCGCATCGCGTCGCTGCAATCCCTGGCCTCCCAAGAAGGGAAAGATCTGGTTCTCTCGGTGACTCATAGCGACGGCAATAACGTAAAGTACCTCGTTAAGTTGCCCCAGGGAAATAAAAATCCGGATGTCGCTTCCAATGCGACCTTCACCAAAGAAACGGTTTCGTCGTGGGAATTGGAGAGACTGGGAACAGCATTGAGCGTCGGCGATAACAGTCTGCCGCTGGGTGTTGCGCTCAAGATTTCCAATTGAGCGGCATCAGGAGCAATTTCACTGTAGGTGTGGCGAATGCCGGCGACGCCGAAGCTGCCAAGTCGACGTGCATGATAGATGGATCCAGGACAAAGTTGCGCGCCCGCGCGAATCGATGATGCGCGAGAGGAGAATGACCGGTGAGCGAATATGCGAAACGATTGTTCGTGGGGATCAAAATCTCCAAGGTACTGCAAAATGGATTGGATAACCCAGCACCGGGGACGCAGCATTATTTCCAGGGTAACCAAAATAACAATTCCCTCCAAATCATCAACGTGGGCGAGCACAGATTTATTGGTACTTATGTTGAAGACGGTTGCGCCGCGTCGTCTGTGGGGGAAGCCGGACGCAGCATTTGCAGCCTGGTCAAGCTGATTACCCGTGGCGGACGCGTTGACGAGGATGGGGTCGAGATTTACTCGGTTTGATCCGTCGGGCTGTTTGATCAGGCTTTTAGAATCATTCGACGTATCTACGGGCTTCTGAGTTTTAAACGGGCCGCGGTTTTTTGGGTATTCAAGAGGAGGTTGCTATGTCGGCTACAATTAATGTGAGTTTAAGAGACGGTAGTTTGGTGCGGCACAAACAGAAGGGTTATGAAGGCAAGATTGAGGGAACGACCGCGATTAAAGCCTGCTTTACGCGAGGCGGCGCTCTGATGGAGCCGCCGTTCAGCAAGGAGGCTTTTCAGTATCGCGTGGTCGTCAGTGGTGAGTCGACGCGCTATATCGCGCCTATTGAAGATTTAGAGATTCTCGATGCCGTGGCGGAGCTCGTTTGTGTACGTTGCGCTAAACCGTTTCACACCAAACCCGGCGTGGAGGGTAAAGCCGGAGGGCGCTGTGCGTGCGGCGGATGGATTTGCCCGGTGTGCCTGGGATGCCAATCGGAAGAAGCTAGCGAAGATAAGGCCACGTCCTGCGCAAATCAGCGAAAAAGATTCTTAAAAAAGCTTGCCAACGAAAAGCATTGAGCGTCGCTCTCTGAGATCGTGAAGCCTCAGATTGAGGCAAGTGCGTCATGCCGGCCATCAATCCGCGCGACGTTGAACTCCCGCCCGCAGATTAAAAGCGAGTTGGTTTTCGGATTTTAAAAGTTTCTGGTTTCTGAGTTTCTAGTTTTTGGTTTTTTCAATCCGAAAAACTAGGAACCACGAACTAGAGACTAGAAACTCAGTTTTTAGTATCGAGCCCTTTTAGACGGGGCGGCACCTTCGAGGCAGTACGAGACTGTAGGGCAGGCATCGGTTAGCTTGATTGCCTTGCATACTCGCAGCGCGGACACACTTGAGGAGATGCTGCCGCTAATACGGGCCAGCCACACTCGCGACAATTCACTACCGGTTCCCCCAGCATGCCGCGGACCATCGAGCCGCAGCGCCGGCCGCCGCAAGGGCCGGTGCCAACCCCGGTGCGTTTGCTGACTTGCTCGAAGGTTTTGGCGCCGGCCTGGATGGCTTTGACCACCGTGCCTTTGCGGATCTTGTTGCATAGGCACGCCGGTTTGAGATTCTCGATGACCGCCTGCTCTCGGGCTTTTCTATCTTGCTCGTCGATGCGAAGACCCTAACCTTTGCTATGAATTCCGACTCAGTCTAGCACAATTCTTCTTGCAACGAATTACCTGCCGGCGACTACGAGAGAAGACGTGAGCGGGGGTGGGAGATCGATCCGGCATATCTGACCTAAACCCGCGCGGTCCATCCAGCCCTTAATCTCGGTGAAACTGTAGCAGCGGCCGCCGGCGGTGGTGAGCAGCATAAGCAAGCTGAAGATCGCTCCGACGGGCGGATCGGTGCGGCTGTCGTCGAGGATGTGGTCCTTGACGATGATTTGTCCGGCGGGCTTTAGGTTTCGCGCCAGCTTGCCGATCAGCATTTCATTCGTTCGCTCATCCTCGCCGTGGACGATGTTGGACAAAAAAACAACATCATACTGTCCTGGGATTTCATCCGTTCGATAATCCCCCGGAAAGAGCCTGATGCGCTTCACCATTCCCGAGTCCCGCACGTAACGCTCGGTTATCTTCAAAGTACCGGGCAGATCGAAGATCGTTGCTTGAATATTTGCAAATTGTTTACACAGCGCGATGGCGTAGGTGGCGGGTCCAGCACCGAGGTCGAGAAGATCTGCCACTTTTTGCCAATTGAAGGCATGCGCCAAGAGGTCCGCATCTCCGCGCGCTTTGACCAGCGAATCCATCGCTTTGATGAAAATTTCGGTCTCATACGGATCGTCTTGGTACATATTCGTGGGGCGGGCGGGAGCGCCGCTGCGAATCGCTTCCGGCAGTTTCTCCCAGCACCGCCACAGGGAATCCTCGAATCGAATCATGCCCCCAACATACTCAGGCGAGCTTTGGACCAAGTAGCGCCGGGCGGAGTCGCACAGGGAGAAATGGTGTTCGTGCTGGTTCAGAACCTGGAGTGCGGTCAAGGCATTGAGCAGTAACTCCGTGGCGCGGGGTTCGAGATCGAGATGCTCAGCGACATCGGCGGCGCGCTGAGGAGCCTTGTCGAGCTCTTCGAAAATGCCTAAGCGCAACGCCGTTTGCACAATCCGCGCTTCCGCATGGCCGGATGCAAGGGCCATAAGTTGGGGAAAATTCATCGTCTCTTGGCTACTCCGTGTGATGTCCTGGAGCAAAGCGGCCGGATTCGTCGGCACCGGCCAAAACTATCGCTCGCAACAAAGTGACTCGGGGTTCGCATATAATTCGTCATTCCGGTCAAACCGGCGGCAGCTTCAGGCTGAGGCTTGATCAGCCATAGGCTGAAGCGCGACCCGGAATCCAGGAAATCAAATCGGCGTGGATACCGCTGTCGTGCATGCGGGTGGGAATACCACGGCTTTTTTAGCGAACTTCTGTCCCGACACTAGAGTTTCTCAACAATCCGGTAACTACGACTCTTCGGTTTGAGGGGAGCGACGATGCCGTTTTTCACCATCAAGCGAATTTCGCGATAAGCGGTGTCGCGGTCGACTTCGGCAATCTTTTCGTATTCCGCCGTGGAAAACGTCTTACCGTGACAATACGCGTAGGCCAGCAATCGTCTTTGCCGCAGGTTGATTTGCGCCGTGCCGAACTGGTTGAGCCACTTCAAGGTCGCCTCGTCGTATACCGGAGCGTTGCGCAAGGTGACGGTAAAAACAAAGCCTTCGATCGACAACTCCGGGGGGTGAAGCCCGTAGCTTTCCATCTCCTGAAACATGCGCGGCACGCCTTCGCCCATTTCGCGCAAATAGCCGAGATCGGCGAGGATTCGGACGATCAAAGGATTACGCGAAAAGTGAATGCTCTTTTGCCGGCGCAATTGCTCGAGGGTGACCGGTGCCGGGGGTAATCCGGGACTGCGCACGCTGATATGGTCGTCGAACATCCACACTTCGATCGATGCGCCGCTCAGGGCGTAATCGCGATGCGCGACGGCGTTGACCAACGCTTCCTGCCAGGCGAAGGTCGGATATTCGAGCCGTTCGCGGAAGAAGAGATCATGTAAAATCGTCCGCTCGCGAACGTGCTCCTTGATCCGGCCGACCGCTTCGTCGATCAGCCGCACCAACGGCGCTTCGAAACGGATTCGCTTGACGACATTGAGCGAGCTGCCGTGCTGGCGTTCGGCGCCCTCGTACTTGACGAAATCGATGCCGGCGCGTGGATGCCAGCGGGTCGGATCCTTTGCAAACAGCAGGAGCGCGGCCATATTGGGGCACGGAAGAGCGCGCGAATGATCGAGCAAATGATACGTCCGACTCAGAACCGTCTGAGCATCTCTACCCGGCTGTGTCTTATCGATGAAGGCCTGCACGAGATCCCCATCGAGATCGAACCAGGTGCCGTTAAGCGCTTGCTGGCGCTCATAGAAGACATTCTTCTTGGTTTCCTTGAGGGCGTGAATCTGCTCGGCGGGCAGCGACACCGTTTCGTTGGCCAGGCGGTAAAAGGACCGGCCACCGGCGATTCGATGAATTTCCAGACCGGAAGCGACTTCGAACTTGAGCAGCTGCAGATGGCCCAGGCGGATTTCTTGACAAGCATGATTGAGCTGCGGGCGCAGCAAGTTCTGCGGCGCATGAATCAGCGCGTGCAGCTCATCGCGATCGTGAGGAATGCCGGTAACGCTCTTGTCAGGCTCCACGCCGACGAGCACAGCGCCTCCGTCGGCGTTGGCCATCCCGGAAAGAACCCGTACGATTTCCCGTGACAGGTCTTCCTCGCGCTTTTTCTGCCCCGGCGAGCGGCGGTACTCGTAGGCGCTGATAAATTCGAGAAACTGCCCGCGGTCCTGGGTGAGCAGGTGGCCGATTTCGTCTGCTTGCATGGCTGTTAGGCGGAATGACACCTGTTCGGCGCGATCGACAATGAATAAATTTTTCGCTGGTGCGATTTTCTTCGCTGCTCCCGCAAACGTCAAGGGAGAGGCGTAAGCGGTCAGGTATTAGCAGGCGCCCTCGCGAGGCTTACGATCTTGCCGCGTTCAAAGTCAAGATTTCGAGCACGATCCGCGCCGAAAGATTAAGATCCTTCAGGTCAAGCCATTCGTTGACCGTGTGAATCTCACGCATGCCGGTGGACAAATTGGCAACCACCAATCCCTTTCGATTGAGCACGTTGGCGTCGCAGCCGCCGCCGGTGGCAAGCGTTTTAACTTCTAGGCGTAGATTTTTTGCGGCGGCGTGCACGAGTTTGACGATGGGCGCGCTCTCGGGCACATCCATGCGATCGTAATCGCGGTCGATTTTGGCTTCGACCTTGGCGGTGTGCAGCTTGCCGTCAAGCTCAAGAACTGCGCGCGCCGCCGCGTCTTCGAGGCAGCGTTTCATATGCTCTGTCTGCTGTTCGAGCTTTTCTTGACTATGACTGCGCGCCTCCCCCCGCAGGATGACCTGGTTGGGCACGATGTTGACAGCCATGCCGCCCTCGACCACGCCGATGTTGGCAGTTGTTTCATGATCGATGCGGCCGAGTCGCATCCGGGCGATGCCTTCAGCGGCGACTTGGATTGCGTTAATGCCTCTTTCCGGGCACACACCGGCATGGGCCTCCAGTCCGTGGACGCGGAATTCCATGCGATTGGCGGCCGGCGCCCGGGTGAACAGAAATCCCACGGAATCGCTGTCGAGCACTAGTCCGGTGCGCGCGCGCAGGCGGCTTACATCGAGGCACTTGGCGCCGATCAAACCGGCCTCTTCGCAGATTGTAAAAACCACGTCGACGTCGCCGCACGCCAAACCATTCTCTTTGATCACCCGCAGAGCTTCACAGATAATTGCAACCCCGCTTTTGTCGTCGCCGCCGAGCACCGTGCGCCCATCGCTGCGCAGGATGTCGCCGTCGAGGATGGGCGTTATACCTTCGCCGGGAACGACCGTATCCATGTGGGCGGAAAGCAGAAGCGGAGTGGCGTGCGGCGCGTTTCCAGGAAAATGCACGATCAGATTGCCGACGTTACCGCCGACCTTTTCGCCGGCTTCGTCGATGGAAACCGTTGCGCCGAGCTCTTCCATCTCGCGTTTGAGACGGACGGCGACGTCACGCTCTTGGCGCGACAGGCTATCGATCTTGATGAGCTCAATGAGCAGGTTTTTAAGCCGTTCCTGATTGATCAAAACGGTGACCTCGCTGTTCTCACCTGAAGGGGCATCGATTTGCTGGCCGTTAGCCTTCGGCCTGGGACAATTTGCCACAGTTGCCCGGGCGAATCCAAGGGGAGTTGAAAAGAAAATACGCCCGGATAAGCGAAATCAAAGTCCATAACTTGCCGCCCAGCCCGACAACAGTCGTCCGCGATCGAGCAGCTTGATCAGATTCATGAATTCCAATTCACCAAAGAGACTGCGGAGTTTCTCCTGGTCGGACCCGCTGAAGCTGAGTTGTTCCAGTTCGACTGTAATCGGGACGTCGCGTTTAGCGGTGGCGAGTGCCCGGCTCAGAAATGCGGCGTCTTTGCCGTCCTCGAGAATCTTGCGCAGGTGCACGGCGCCGCGCAGATCTAATTGCTCGAGTTCATTTAGGCGAAGAGCTGCGCCGCGACAGTGCGTGCGTTGCCGTGCCGTAGAATGACTCCGCGGCTTCCATGAGAGTTTCTGACAAAGTCGGGTGGGGATGCACCGAATCGGCAAGATCGCGTGCCGTGGCGCCCATCTCGACCGCGAGCACGCCTTCGCTGATGAGATCTCCGGCGCTGACGCCGACGATGCCCATGCCGAGAATACGCTCGGTTTCCGGTTCAATGATGAGTTTGGTCATGCCGTCGGGCCGGTCCAGGGTAAGCGCGCGCCCAGAGGCACCCCAGAGAAATTTGGCGATTCGTACGTCGATGCCTTTTTCCTTGGCTTGGTTTTCGGTCAGGCCGCACCAGGCTACTTCCGGATCGGTATAGACGACGGCGGGAATTACGACGTTGTCGAATGAGCTCGCTTCACCGAGCATCGCTTCGACTGCGATGCGCCCTTCCTTGGTGGCGCGATGGGCGAGCAGGGCACCACCGTTAACATCGCCGATGGCATAGATATTCGGATCTTCGGTCTGTTGTTGGGCGTTACACTGAATGAAGCCTTTGTCGTCCTTGGTGACCCTGGTGTTTTCAAGCCCGAGATCGGCAAGATTCGGAGCGCGACCGACACTGACAAGAACGCGATCGTAAAGCTCCTCGCGCGGCTGCTTGTCCGTCTCCATGGTGACTTTGATTTGCTTGCCGGCCGTGGCCATCTTTAGCACTTTGGTATTAACACGGATTTCTTTGAAGGCTTTCTGTGCTGCTCGGGTCACCGGGCGCACCAAATCAGCATCGACCCCGGTGAGTATCGACGGCAGAGCTTCAAGGACAACGACATGGCTGCCGAGAGCTGCGTAAACGGTGCCGAGCTCCATGCCGATGTAACCGCCGCCGACCACCAGGAGATCCGGTGGGATATCGGGCAATTCCAGGGCTTCGGTCGATGTCATGATCCGCGGGTTGCCGAGATCGAAAGCGCTTGGCATGGCGGGCTTGGAGCCCACGGCGATCACCGCTTTTTCATAGCGAATGAATTTTTGTCCTTCACGGGTCTCGACGCGCAGTGTCTGCGAATCTTCAAAGTGGCCGCGGCCGTGGACCACCTGCACGCCGCGTTGTTTGGCCAATCCGGTGATACCTTGGCCGAGTTTCTCCAGAATCGATTCCTTCCAAGCCCGGAGCTTTTCAAGTTCAACCTTCGGCTCGCTAAACTCGATACCGCGGGAGGTCGACTCCTTAACTTCACGAAAAATTTCGGTCGCATGGAGCAGCGCCTTCGACGGAATGCAGCCGACGTTGAGGCAAATGCCGCCGAGCCGCGGATTCTGTTCCACCAAAGCGACCTTTTTACCCTTGTCGGCGGCATAAAACGCCGCGGCGTAGCCGCCAGGCCCGGCGCCCACTACGACGATTTCGGTGGTGATCGGCTCCATAGAAAGCTTCTTACTTGAGTTTCAAGTCCGCTTCATCGAAGGATTCGAGACCGGCGATCACATCTTTTAAGAAGCGAACAGCATCGGCGCCGTCCAAGACGCGATGGTCGTAGGCCAGGCAAAGCGGCAGAATCGTTCGAATCGCAATTTTACCATCCACTGCGACCGGTTGCGCCCGACCTTGGCCGACGCCCAGGATGGCGACCTGAGGCGCGTAGATGATCGGCGTGAAATGGCTGCCGCCGATGCTACCCTGGTTGGAGATAGTAAACGTGCCGCCTTGAAGCTCCTCGATGGCAATCTTCCTTTGGCGCGTTTTCTCAGCGAGCGAGTCCAGCTCTTGTGAAAGCTGCAGCAGGTTCTTCTGATCGACGTTCCGCAGAATAGGCACGATAAGACCGCCCTCGGTGTCGACGGCGACGCCGATATGGCAATAATCCTTGTAGACGATCTCCAAAGAAGAGTCATCCAGGCTAGAATTCGCGCGCGGGTGTTTTTTTAAGGTGCGCCCGAGCACGAGAAGCAAAAACGAGGTTACGGTCAAATGCGCGCCCTTTTTCGCGAAGGTCGCGGCGTGTTTTTTCCGCAATGCGAGTAGCGCGGTAATATCAGCGTCGTCGAATTGATTGATCTTGGGAATCGTCGTCCATGATTCGACCATGCGGCGGCTCACGGTGCGCCGAAGGGGCGACATCTTCTCGCGACGCACCGGTCCCCATTGACTGAAATCCACGGCTTGGCTTGGGGTCGCCGGCGTTGCCGCGCCCGATTGGGCTGCGGCGGCTGCCGCTGTGCCTTGGCCGGCGATCTCTTGCAGCCATTGAATGTAAGCGCGCATGTCGGCCAGATTGATTCTGCCGCCGGCTTCGCTGCCTTTCACCCGCGTCAAATCGATGCCGAGATCGCGCGCGACCTTGCGAATCGAAGGTGACGCAGGCGGTGGAGCGCCGCTCTTTGACTCGTAGCGATAACCATCGGCTGCCTGGCTCGGCGGCGCGGTTGCCTCAGGAGACGGCCTGGAAGGTGAGTCGACCGAAGGCGCAGCACTGCTGGCTGCCGGATTCTGTGCCGGTTTAGCGGTGGCGCCGGCCGCAGCACCGCTGCTTTCGATTGAGATCAGCACTTGTCCGACGCTGACCTCCATGCCCTGGTTGACGTGGATTTTGGTCACGACGCCGGTGCTCGGCGCCGGGATGGAACCGACCGCCTTTTGTGTCTCGAGCTCCATGATCGCTTGATCTTTTTGGATCTCCTGGCCTTCGGCGACCAAGATGTTTACGACCGTGCCGCCCTCGACACCTTCGGCGAGCTGGGGAAGTTTAACGTCCATGAGTGATAACAACGCTGTTCGGCGTTTAGAGGAAATGCGGGAAGGTCTTTTCCGGATCGACGCCAAGCTTCTTGATCGCATCCTCGACCGCTTGTGCGGGCCATGAGCCTTTCTGGTAAAGCGCATAAAGCGTCGCAACGACGGTGAGTTCAGCGTCGACTTCGAAGAATCGTCTGAGGTTGGGCCGAGTATCGCTGCGGCCGAAGCCGTCCGTGCCGAGCGAGATCAGACCGCCGGGAACCCATGGCGCAATCTGATCGGGAACCATTTTCATATAATCGGAAACCGCGACAAACGGGCCTTGTTCGTCTTGCAGCACCGACTCCAGATAGGATTTTTTCGGCGCGGCGGTTGGATGGAGCATGTTCCAGCGTCGGGTCCGCAGCGCGTCGCCGCGCAAGAGTTTGTAACTGGTTGCGCTCCAAACGTCGGCCGTCACATCGAATTGTTCGGCGAGAATGTCTTGGGCGCGTAAGGCCTCGCGCAAAATCGGCCCGCTGCCGAAAATGTGCGCTTTGAACTTTCTTCCTTTGTCGCCTGGTTTGAGCTTGTACAAACCTTTAAGGATTCCCTCCTCGGCGCCCTGGGGTATTGCCGGCATCGGATAACTCTCGTTGTAAAGGGTCAGGTAGTAAAAGTATTCTTCACCTTCAGCGTACAAGCGCCGCAGACCGTCCCTGATGATAACGGCGATTTCGTAGGCGTACGCGGGATCATAGGTCAGCAACGTGGGAACCGTGCTGGCCAACAGATGGCTGTGGCCGTCCTGGTGCTGTAATCCTTCACCGTTGAGTGTGGTGCGTCCCGCGGTCGCCCCCAGAAGGAATCCCTTCGCTTTACTGTCCGCCGCCGCCCAGATCAAATCACCGATGCGCTGAAAGCCGAACATTGAGTAATAGAAATAGAACGGGACCATGTTGATTCCCAGGTTAGCGTAGGCCGTTCCGGCGGCGATGAACGACGACATCGCTCCTGCTTCGGTAATGCCTTCCTCGAGAATCTGTCCGTCTTTGGCTTCATTATAATAAAGCAAGGTTTCGCGATCGACCGGCTCGTAGAGCTGGCCCTTTAACGAATAGATGCCCACCTGCCGAAAAAGCGAATCCATGCCGAAGGTTCGCGCTTCGTCGGGAATGATCGGTACAATGCGCCTGCCGAGCTCCTGGTGCCGCAGCAGCCGGGATAACAGCCGCACCGCCGCACCCGTGGTGGACAGAGACTGCTCACCCGAACCCTTGAGGGCGTCGGCGTAGTCGGCGGTGTCGGGAAGCTCGATCGGCGCGGCGCGGACTTTTCGCTCCGGAATAAAACCGCGCAACTGCTTGCGCCGCTCGAGCAGATACTGCGTCTCTCGGCTATCGAGCGGCGGACGATAGAAAGGCGTCTCAACGACTTCTTCGTCGGGGAGCGGAATGTCAAATCGGCTGCGAAACTCGCGCAGCTCGCGCTCGTTCAGTTTTTTTTGCTGATGAGTAATGTTTCTGCCTTCGCCCGCCTCGCCCAAGCCGTAACCCTTGACCGTCTTGGCGAGGATGACCGTAGGCGCACCCTTGTGCTCAACCGCGGCTTTGTAGGCGGCGTAAACTTTTTTGGGATCGTGGCCGCCGCGCAACAGCTTGCGAATCTGATCGTCGCTCAAGTGATTGACCATTTCCAGCAGCTCGGGATACTTGCCGAAAAAATTCTTGCGGGTGTAGCTGCCGGGCTCGACCGTGTACTTCTGATACTCGCCGTCGACGGCTTCTTCCATTCGTTTGAGCAGAAGGCCTTTGTCGTCCGCCGCTAACAGAGGATCCCAATCAGATCCCCAAATCACTTTGATGACGTTCCATCCGGCGCCGCGAAAGAGCGCCTCGAGCTCTTGAATGATTTTTCCATTCCCGCGCACGGGGCCGTCGAGCCGCTGCAGATTGCAATTAATCACCCAGACCAGGTTATCGAGGTTCTCTCGCGCGGCAACGGTGAGCGCACCGGATGATTCCGGCTCATCCATTTCACCGTCGCCGGGGAAGCACCAGACGCGCGGTTCGTCGCCGCTGAGAAGACCGCGGCTCTTCAGATAACGCACGAAGCGCGCCTGATAGATAGACATGATCGGCGCAAGCCCCATCGAAACCGACGGGAACTGCCAAAAATCCGGCATCAAATACGGATGCGGATAGGATGAGACGCCGCCGACCGGCGACAGCTCTTGACGAAAGTGGTGAAGCTTGGGCGCGTTGATGCGCCACTCGACGTAGGCGCGCGAGTAGGCGCCCGGCGAAGCGTGGCCTTGAAAGTAGATCATGTCGGAGTGATGATCGCCGTCGCCGCCGCGAAAAAAGTGATTGAAGCCGACTTCGTAAAGCGTCGCCGCGGAAGCGTACGTGGAGATATGACCGCCGATGTCCGGGTGGATGCGATTGGCTTTGACGACCATTGCCATTGCGTTCCACCGAATGTAGCTTTTGATGCGCCGCTCGATCTCGCGATTGCCAGGGTAAGGTGGCTCTTTATCGGGCGCAATCGTGTTGATGTAAGGCGTGCTGACTGTCTGAGGAATCTTCAGCCCGGATTCGCGCAGCCGGTCGTTGAGGTCTTCGAGGAGCAAAGAAGCCTGTTCCGACTGCTCGTTCTTCAAAATATGTTCGAGAAGGTGCTCGAGCGAAGTGACCCACTTGCGGCGATCGTTTTTATTTCCTTTGCCGTTCTCGCCGTCGCTCGCCGCCGCGCTCGCTTCACCGGTGTTTTTTTTCTCGGAATTCATTGCACCTCGCGCATCAATTTTAACAGACAACAAAAAAGGATTAAAATCAACTGCGCTCGATGAAATATCTGGATCTGACTTTTGACGAACCGGAGGCGAACCTCGCCTTCGACGAGGCGCTACTCGAACGGATGGAAGCCGACCCGTCCACTGACGAATGCTTGCGAGTTTGGCAAGCCAAAAAGCACTTCGTGGTTCTCGGCCACTCCAATCGATGGTTGTCGGAGGCGAACATTTCCGTCTGCAATGAAAATCAAATGCCAATATTACGTCGCATCAGCGGCGGCGGCACGGTAATGCAGGGTCCCGGCTGCCTGAACTATTCGTTGTTTCTGCGCATCGGCGCCCGGCCGTTAAAAAATATCGGCGATACATTCGCCTATGTTTTGCAGCGCCATCGCCTGTTAATCAATGAAATCGGGCGCGCCAAGAACGTGCGCATCCAGGGTATGAGCGACCTGACGATCGACGGGCGTAAATTCTCCGGCAATGCCCAATATCGAAAATCGGGTTGCGTGCTCGTGCACGGTACTTTTTTATTGAGTTTTGATCTAAAGCTAATCGAAGAATATTTGTCATTGCCGGCCAAGCAGCCGGCTTACCGCAAGGCTCGTCCGCACTCAGAATTTGTCGCCAACCTCAACCTCGATGCGTTGCAGGTTTGCGAACGGTTGAAAACTGCTTGGCAGGCAAACGAGGAAGCTTGCCAGATCCCCTTCGCGCGCACCGAAGAACTGGTTAGCAGCCGGTATTCAAGACCTGAGTGGTCGAAGAAATTCTAACAGCCTGCGAAAACAGACTGTGCCAATTGACTATCTTTCAGGAAAGTTGGTGGCGGTGGTAGGAGTCGAACCTACGACGCCGCGGATATGAGCCGCGTGCTCTGACCAACTGAGCTACACCGCCGCTAGGAGTTTCAAATTAGGATGGATTGGAAAGAAGATCAAACCATCACGTTAACGTCGCCGACGCCACCCACTTGCGCTGCGCGGAAATGCGATTGACGTTTTTTCTTCCTCGGCTGATTTGAAAGAGAACTTTCTCATCTACTTCGAGGCAAGTCAACATATTGCCGTAGACCAAGCCGGTGTCCAGCCCGACTTTGTAGGGGAGATCATAGAAAACCGACGCCTGCGGCGTATGTCCGAAAAGAATGGTGTAAGGAAGACTGTGCGGCCGGTAGATAAAAGCATTTCTAATCCACAATAGTTCTTCATCCGTTTGCTCGCTAAGGGCTTTTTGCGGATGTATCCCGGCATGAACGCAGAGGAACGAATCCATCGAATGGTAGTTTCTCAGTTGTTTGTAAAATTCCAAGTGGCTGGATGGAATGGCCGACAAGGCATGTCGAGCGGCCAGATGGTCGGCTGCCAGTCCATAGCTCGCGAGTGTCGCCTTGCCGCCATTAATAAGAAACATGTCGCCATGCCGCCCGCTTAAGCCGAGGTAGGAAAGCAGCATGTCCTCATGGTTGCCTTTCAAAAACACGAACTCGATTTCTTCGTGATGCTGTTGCAGCGACAGCAGGTACGAAACGACACCGCGGGAATCCGGACCCCGGTCGATGTAGTCGCCGAGAAACACCAAACGGTCGCCTCGAGCCAACGGCAGGGTGTCAATTAAACGCTGAGTCTCATCCGCGCAACCGTGAATATCGCCAATGACATAGCGAGCCATACGACAAGAATCCTAAGCTACTGAGTGAGACTCTGCAATGTTTCGCGCCGGTCAGTAGAAAAATTATCGATTGCCGGTTATGATCCCAGTCCTAGGGATTGCCTTTTAGAAGCAAGCTTATGAAAGTTCGTGAAATTTATACCAACACGTTGTTCGTCTCCGGCCTGATCTGTCTGGTCATGGGGGTCGGCAATTGGACCGTCGGGGTGGTCGAAACCTCGAAATACCAGGCGCTTTTGTACAAGACGGCGCGAACCGGATTGGAAGAGAGTTACCGTAGTTTTCAAGAGCTCGATCACCAGAAAAACGAAGAGGTGCTCCGGCGGATTAACGCGGACCGGGAAAAGTATAATGGAGCCCGGGTCAAGCTAAATTTTTTTTACGTCGTGCTGATCGGCGGGCGAGTGTTATTTTTTGTCGGCGCGATTCTCTCTTTGATTGCGTTGGTGCGGCTGATTCGTCGCGATACCCGCGCCAAAATCAAACGGCTGATTGGGCCGCAGGAGCATGGCGGTTGATTGGTGATTTGCGTGAAGATTATTTTGAAGGTTTGGACTTCTGATATTTTCGATAGTCGTAACCCGTCGCCATGGCCAAGAGAATGTCTTCCATGCCCCCGCTTTTTTCCCGGCGCAGAATCAACAACCGATCGTAGAATTCCTTGAAGTCTTTGTAGACGCGCTGGTTATCTTCAGCACGGCGCAGATAAAAGTCTTTGATGCGCGTTACGGTGAAACGAAGAGCCGAAAACCGCAACTCGTTTGGAAACGAGTCCCACTCTGGCAATGACAACGGTCGCAGGCTCTCGTAACCGGAAATCAGCGCTTCAAAACGATCGATGCGATAACGGTCCTCAATAAAGCACAGTGCGTTGACCGCCGTGGCAAGATCGTAGATCAGCTTACCGCGGCAGGCTGCTTCAAAATCCATGACCCCGGTCAGACGATTCCCCTTGAACTTGACGTTATCCGCAAACAGATCGCCATGGATAATGCCTTTAGGAAGATTATTGTCCAGGTAATTTTCGAGATACGAGAACTCATCATCCAGAACCCGAACGATATTCTTGAGATGAGAGGGTAGCTGGCGCCGCACCTCCCGGTAAATCGCGACAATGCGATTAAAGCCAAAACGGTTATCGATCCCTTTCTTGTAGCTTCGGCCGATTAAATGAAGATTGGCGAGGGTATGGCCCAACGCGCTCAAGTGCGCGGCATTGATCGCTTCGACTGGCAACTCGACACCGTCGAGATTGCGCGTGACCGTGAGGCATTTTCCTTGGAATTCGACGTAAAACCGTCCGCTTTTGGTCTTGAGTGGTTGCAGGCAGGGGAAGTTCTGCTTGCGTAAATGAAGCAGAAGATCAAGTTCTTGTTTTACTTCAAGTTCACTCTTGATCTCATCGATTTTAACAAAATATTTTCCCTTTTTAGTCTCGATAAGGTAGTGCGTGTTCACCGAGCCATTTCTAACGCCGGTGAATGCAACAAGGTCGCCGAGCGCGTACTCGTCGACGAGCTTGGCAATGTCCTTTTTCGACAATGTCGTATAAATAGCCATGCGTACTGTGGATTCGACGTGATATCGTTAGATCGACTTTGCAGCCGCCCGAGGACTTCACGCTTCTAACTACGGTACTTATAGCGGAAAGCCCGGGCTAGGTCAAGATGACTAGAGTTTTATTTAATGAAATGAATTAGTTGTAGGTTAAATATAATCTTTTGATTAAGGCGAGAAAGAGACTGCTCGATACGATTGGGACATGAGCAAGTATTTTACACGACTGCGAGATACGTTTAAATCCAATTGAAGACCCTTAGCGCGCGAGGTGAATGTTACATCAGACTCGCTACTCTTCCGTGAAGGCTGCCGAGGTCGCATATTTGCTGACAAGGAGATCTCAGCGCGCTCAATCCTGGCATCATTTAATTTTTTTCTTGACAATCGCCGTCGGCATTCCTAATCTCGCCCGGCGATTTATAAGACAGTCTTGTTACTTTCGTCGACGGGCTGCCGTTAGGAATGTCCCGTCCTTACGGGTTCTGAGAAGGACAAGACACTGGCGTTTAGTGCGCGGCTAAGGGGCAGACGCGTGAATTCCATGCGCGGAACGAACTCAGCGCGTGTGAAGGAGGTTGGGAGATGGCAGCTGGCAAGGTGAAGTGGTTCAATAACGCAAAAGGTTACGGCTTTATCGAGAAAGAAGGCGGCGGCGACGTGTTTGTCCATTACAGTGCAATCCAGGGCGACGGCTTTAAGACTCTTAATGAAGGCGAGACCGTCGAGTTCGAGATTGCTCAGGGCGATAAGGGACCCCAGGCTGTCAACGTCGTGAAGCGATGATCTGACCCTTTACTCACGTAAAAGCGCGTTTTTGCATTGTAAGGAATGAAATGCTTTACACGCGCGGCGCTTTTCCACACCAGTTTCCTACCCATTTTCACTTGAAAATCGGAGCTGAGACGCCCAACCGCGCCACCTGATCTCGTGTAGAGTGATTTCGATTTCAATAGGTTCACAACTATGGGAATGAAGCCGCTTCGGGTGAGCGGTGGCAAAGCGCAAGAGAAATGCTAAGAATAGAATTATGGACCCGTCAACTCGAGCCCTGCAGTCCCGCTCCGGACAGGACAAGCTTCTTGCCGAAACGGTCGTATTAACGCGGCTCGACAAAGCAATCGGTTGGGCGCGCAAATACTCGCTCTTCCCATATCCTTTTGCGACCGCTTGTTGCGCGATGGAATATATGTCTCTATCGATGTCACCGTATGACATTGACCGCTTCGGAGCGTTGCTGCCGCGTTTCAGCCCGCGGCAGGCAGATTTGCTGATGGTCATCGGCACGGTAAACCATAAGCTCTCACCCGTGCTTAAACGCGTCTATGAGCAGATGTCCGAGCCCAAATGGGTGATGGCATTCGGTGCCTGCGCGGCCAGCGGCGGTTTCTACGATAACTATGCCACAGTTCAAGGTATCGACCGGATTATTCCGGTTGACGTCTATGTGCCGGGCTGCCCGCCGCGCCCAGAAGCCGTGCTCGATGGGTTGATGGAGTTGCAGAAGCGTATCGCGGTCCAGAAGCATCCGATCGTTTAGTCTGAAATTTTCCATCAGCGCTCGGCTAATTCTGAACTCGGTCCATGCGTTAGATCCAAAGATCATGGCTTTGGAGGACAAAGACCCGCTGGCCTCGCCGCGCGGCGACTTCTATCATCAGGGGGTCATTACCAAGTTATTCCCGTCCAACAACACAGGGGTGGTTCGAACCGAGAGCGGTCGTGAGCTGACTTTTTCCTACGATCTGGTAATTCTCTGCGGTGAAGTAAGATCTCCGCTCGACCTCAAAGTCGGCGATCCGGTAGGCTATGATCTGGGATGGACATCGAATGGGTTGAGAATCACCAAGCTGAAGACCTACCCCAAGTCGCCAGACAATTCTCCTTGCTAGCCTTAGAACGGCAGCGACGTCAGCGCGAGGATCTGCCGTCCGAGGATCTCGCCGACAAATACGCCCAGCAATGCAATATAAAACAAGCCGGTTGCCGCCATCGTGTGCGGTATCAGTAGCGTGCGCCAGATCATCCACGACAAAACCAGCGGCGCTCCCTGGCCGAAGGTCGCACGGGTAATCAGCAGCGTGGAATGCCGTTGCCAAAGTTGTTCCAACGCGGTTATGCTTTGTGCCGTGCCGAGTAAATAAAGAGCCAGGGGAGATAGCACCAAAAGGGCGCACTGGATCAACAGCGCCGTTACAAAAAATTTATAGATCCGAATGAAAGGCTCCAAGCTTTGGCCGGTGTCGATCAAGTACCAATGACCGATCAGCATCCCGACGGTGACGCTTCCGAGCAGCAGCGCCGAAACAAAAAACATGAGGGGATAAATGATGGTTTCAATCGAAAAAACCGGCACAGGATAAAAATTGTACGCGCTGATTATGAGTCCGGCCAAACCCGTCAGAACACTGGTCGCAAAACTGCGGGCCCGGAACAGCGGTCGTTCGAGCCACAAGGAAATCATGTAACAGGTAAAGCTCAGTACAAAGGCGCCGTGGAAAAATATTTCGAGCGCGACGGGCCAGCGTAAACCTTCGGCGACTGCCTGCGCGTAAAGCGCACTCTTGCCCCACAATCCGAGCAGCGCGATTCCATAGAGAACTCCGGCGGTCGATTTGTAGAACCCTCTTTCGATCTCGTGAAACGGCGTGCCGGCCAGAGCGAATAGGCCGCCCAACGCAACTTGATAGAAGAAAATAAGGAAACTGCTTGAAAAGCCGCGCATTCAGCTAAGCTCGGGCCGAAGCGGGGGCTTGTTGGCGATGTGCATGCAGACTGCGCCGCTTAAAAATGTTCGCACGGTCACGGGCTTGAAGCCCGCCTCTTCGATAAGGTTTGTAACTTGTTCGGGCGGATAAAACCGGCGCACAGAATCGGAGAGATACTGGTAGGCTTCTCGGTCGCGCGCCAGCAGCGCGCCGATGCGCGGCATGAGACCATGAAAATAAACGGCGTAGAGTGCCGAGAACCAGCCCGCTTTGGGCGGAAACATGTCCAGCGAAACGAACTTGGCTCCCGGCTTGAGCACGCGAAAGGCTTCGGCGAAAAGCAACGCGAGGTCGGAAACGTTGCGCAGGACAAACGCCGACATGGCTCCATCAAAGGCGTTATCCTTAAAGGGAGTAAACAAAGCGCTTCCCAACACGAATTCAGTTTCGCCGGCGCGCTCGGTCCCGGCCTGTTTGATCCGAGCGCGCTGTAACATTTGAAACGAGAAATCCAGACCGACGAAACTTCCGCTTCCTTGGGTCAGTTTTGCGGCCTCGAAGAGAAGATCGCCTGTGCCGGTGCCGATATCCAAGATCCAGGGTTGTCCTTCCGTGAGCACCGCATTGATGACCTGACGGCGCCAGCCGGAATCGAGGCGAAAGCTAATGATGCGATTGAGCAAATCGTAGCGGCCGGCAATCCGGTCGAACATCCGCTGCACGGTTCGATCGCGCGAGTGGTTTACAGCGGACATGAAGAAGTGGGGACGTTGGACCGACGAGGCGCTAACCGCGGTCAAAAATCGCGATCGACGATCAGCTGGACCAGGCTTTTCAAACCGTTGCGGTATTTTGAGGCCGGCAGTTTTGTTACCGATACCAGCGCTGCTTCAGCATAGCGCTTGGAAAGCCGTCTCGCTTCTCGGATCGAAGCTCCGGCCTTGATCGCGGCCAGCGCGGCTCCGATTTGCTGCTCGTTCGGAGTGCTGCAATTGAAGGCTTCGCTCACCGCAAGGTCGCCGTTAATGACCGCGAGAATGATCGGCAGTGCCGGGTTGCCGTCGCGCAGATCCATGCCCGTGGGTTTGCCTAACAGGTCCGGATGACCCACCACGTCAAGGACGTCATCGACCATTTGGAAGGCAATGCCCATATTGAGGCCGTAACGCTCGGTCTCTTCCACGAGAGCGGAGTTGGCGCCGGCGAGATACGCGCCGACCCTTGCACCGGTATGAAACAAGGATGCGGTTTTTCGTTTGACGATCTCCAGATAGTCCTCGAGTGTCACGGCGCGGTTTCGATTGAAGAGTCCTTGCAAAATTTCCCCTTCGGTCAGCAGGGTGCAAGCATCGGCGGTCCATTGCACCACCGTCTCGTCGAACTTACCGGCAAATTCGAAAGCTTTGATAAAAAGAAAGTCTCCAGCGACCAGCGTCGATTTCAGACCGAATTTTTTATACGCCGATTCTTTGCCGCGCCGCGTTTCGGCGCCGTCGATGATATCGTCGTGGAGAAGTGTGGCCGTGTGAATCAGCTCGATGGCCGTGGCGATATCGACGATATCCTGGATGCGCTTGCCGCCGAAAGCAAAGTAGGCCAGCAAGGTGACCATCGGCCGGATTCTCTTGCCGCCGCTATGAACCAGATGGGCTGAAATGTTGGTGAGGTCCCGTTCGCGCGAACGGATCGCCCGAATCAGGTTCTCTTCAACCAGCTGCAGTTCCGCGCTGACACAGCTGAACGGCTCGTCAGCGCCGCGCAACAGAGATAGGCCCGGCTCGACGGCAGACGCAACATCGGAATCACTCACGAGCTTTTGCGGTTTGCTTTCGTGAATCAGAGGGCACTCCGCGGGGCAGACGAAACTAGCTGGAAAATGGCATAGATCCCCGGCGTGGTCAAGTCGAGTTGGGCGCTATTCGTTGCTCGAACAGCGCGGTCGTTGGATCACACCGGCGCGCGTTAGGCGCCGGTGAAAAATCAGCGTTCACTGTGCACAACTCAGCGGTTTTTCCTTGACAAAAATGAGCAACCGCGAATATAAAAGCTGCCATACAACATCTGTGGCCTGGTCATTTGATGTCGTTTAACGAGGTCGACGAAGGAGGGGAGCCATCATGGAGTTTACACTATTTATCCTGCGGTGGATTCATTTTCTGGCGGGCATCACATGGATCGGGATTCTCTACTATTTCAACTTCGTGCA
>Ga0210076_1000016_pt1 | contig 38931 bp, 46 predicted proteins | sample MayberryNW_Catta_3_FD_184876 | JGI IMG/M metagenome (GOLD analysis project Ga0210076, IMG submission 184876) | Wetland microbial communities from San Francisco Bay, California, USA, that impact long-term carbon sequestration -... | ecosystem: Environmental > Aquatic > Marine > Wetlands ... | reverse complement strand
GACACATCTTCAATGCTAGGTCCAGTTACCAGCACGTCATCGCCGCTTGTCTTCACCTTTGTACCACTACCGACAATCATGGCAATTCTCGGGGCTCTCTCACCAAAAATATTCTCCACATGAACTTCAGATCCCTTTACCTTCACAGAAATGGGAAAATGAGCAAAAACAACCTTTAATCGATAAGTGTATCCTCGTTCTACGCCACTGATCATATTATTCAAAATGCTTTTCGCAGTATTAATGATCGCAAAGTCCCGCTTCCTCTTTCCGTATGAAGAAATTTTAATGCTATCCTGAACGATATCAACTTTTATTGGAATTTTCGACAAATCTCTCATTAAGGTCCCTAGCTTCCCGCTAACTTGAATCCGGTTTTCTTCCTTCGATACAGTTACTTCTGAGGGTATCATTAAATCAATACTTAACTTCTCAACTGGTATCTTTTCAGTACACATATCCCACCAGGACTCCACCTAAGCCAAGTTGTTGGGCTTCGTGGTGCGACATTACACCCTTACTTGTTGATACTATCAATACTCCCATACTATATGCCGGTAAATATCGTCTTTCCCAATCAAGGTATCCATTTTTTCTAACGCTATATTTTGGAGTAACTATCCCACATTTGTTTATTGTGGCCAGAAGTTGAATACGAAATTTCCCCGATCTTCCGTCGTCAATTTGTTCGAACTCACCTACGTAATGATGCTTCTGCATTACACGCAAAACTTCACTAGTGAATCTAGATGCAGGCAACACAACACATTCCTTCTTTCTTCGCGATTCGTTATTGTATAGTGTATTCAACAAATTTGCTAATACATTTAATGCTGGCATTTAACTATTATCATCCTCCTAATCATTCGTACTTGTAAAAGCCCAAGTGCTTGGCAACCTCTCTAAAACATTGTCTACATAGAAATAATTTGTATTGTTGTATCAATCCGTTATATGCACCACATCTCTTACACCATCTTGAACCCTTCCCATGGGAAATTTTTTTTCTTTTAGTAATCTCATAATCTCTCGGTTTTGGCATTATGATATTTCAACTCCAAATCCGTTTGTAAAAAATTCCATTGCCCCATCTTTTCTAATTCTATGCCCTTTACCGATCCTACTTTTACCTCTTTTCTTGGAAATACTATAACCTGGTCGCACCAAACTAACGCAGACGTTCATCCCAAAGATACCAATGTCGGGATTATATTTCGTACCAGGGATATCGATATGTTCACGTATACCAATAGAGATGTTGCCATAATCGTCGAAGGAATTGATATTCATCTTATTACCTTTTGCTTCTAGACACCTTTTCAAGAAATCTGTAGCATCTTTTCTTCTCAACGTCACCATCGCTCCAATGGGTTCTCCTTGATGAATTCCAAAATCTCGAAAGTTTTTCTTGGCCGTTGTCACAGTTGGAATTTTTCCTGTCAAATCCTCTAACCCGTGTTTGGCCCTTTCTACAGGCTCTCCGGATTTACCAACACCAATGTTGATAACAACCTTTCCCACCGAAATCCTTCTCATAATATTTTCTGAATTCAAATTATCCATATCCATTAACTCACCTGTATTATCGGCTCTTCAACACCGACCAACATGACCATTTGTACCGGCAACTCAACTGACCTATCACCAAATGAGATCACCGTACGTTTAGGCAATGAAAAAAGACCGTCCCGAATTTCTTCTATTTTTCCAATAGAGCCTGCATTCTCGCCTTTCGTAACGAGAACAATAGATCCTTTCTCTAATTTCATGTGCGACTTGACTTCCTTATTGGACAGGTCGAACAAGCAAGAATCTCCCACAGAATACTGCTCATTTGCAATCAAAGTCTTGCCATCGTGGAAGCCGTATTGTGTTTTCTCTCCTTTAATTTTTTTTCTAAGTGTTACCCTTAACAGCTTTTGGTTCTTTTCAGTTCGCTTTGAGAGAGGAACGGGCACCAAGATATTCCTGTCTTTTGGTACCAAACGGAACGCTTGTGACAAAGGAATCAGTTCTACTATATCCATTAGTCCTACCGGCCAGCCAATGCTTCTCCGCACTACTCCATCTACAGACACCTTGCCGTCATTAAGCATTCTTTTTACTTCCTCCATGCTCTGACCGACTTTTAGAACATCTCTGAGTAAAATTCCAAGCGGATAACATATAGCCTTTGGGTGAGGTCCTGGTCTCGCACGTACCACAAATTGGCCTTGCTTTCGTCTAACCTTCCAAAATGATGGAGCAAGCTGCCTTTTTACAGTAGTATCTCCTCCCTTCTTCGCCAAATCTATGTCTCTCCTCCTTTGACCTTGCTGTTACTCTTGATCTGTGAACGACGCTTATTCTGTTTCCCAGTTCCAGATTTCTTTGATTTCACATTTCTTTTCTCTGATTCATGAATTCTCTGAATTAGCGCTTGTCTTAGCTTATCATCCAAATCTAAATCGGTAACTACAACATTAGTAGAGTTGATTTCCACCTTTACATTGCCTCCACGCACCTTTTCTCTTTGAATACCTTCGATCGCGAGACTTCCCCTCTTCATGTTAACCTTTTCAACCTTACCTTCAATCCCACTATATTCACCACGCATCACTTTAATGGTGTCTCCGGCAATCACTCTTACATTGCGTCTTCCATACTTTTCCCGCAGCGCACGAGACAGAGGAGACCTGAGCATGCGTTCAGTCATATGCTTTGGGACAATGCCTATCATTCTATTTGTCAATAATATTCTTTACTCCATTCACCACTCAAACGATTAGTGCAGCCAAATTTGCAATCCTCGGCCATTTCTCAGCTGCCTCTGCAGCTACTGGCCCTTTTATGTCTGTTCCCTTGATCTCACCTTCCGGAGTGACCAATACTGCAGCGTTATCTTCAAAGACTAGTCTATTTCCATTCAAACGTCTAACTGGGTATTTTTGTCTTATTATCACCGCGCCAAAAATCTGCTTTCTTAACTCAGCTGGCCCTTTCTTGACGGTTACGGTCACAAAGTCACCCACAGCGGCTGACGGTAAACGAGAATGACGTCCCTTGAATCTTTTTACCTGAGCAATACGAAGTATCTTAGCACCGGTATTATCTGCACAAGTCAAGGTTGCACTCATAGGGAGTGCTCTGGTCACATAGGGTCTGAATTCTTCTACACCTTTTGCTGAAACTGCTCTGGATTTAGTGGACATCTATTGTTCCACCTCTATCACCACAAAAGCAACAGTCTTTGTCAATGGCCGACATTCTGCAATCCGTACCCGTTTGCCCTCAATCACATCCATACATTCGGGAGCATATGCATGCATTTTTGATTTGCTTCTTTCAAATCTTTTGTATTTCGTTACCCGTCTAGAGTATTGATGTTCGACCACAACCATCTTTCGAGCTTTTGCACTAACCAAAGTACCCGTAAAAATTCGACCTCGAACCGAGAGTTTACCATGAAAAGGACAATTTATATCTTCACAAGATCTCCTGGGCGGAGAAACAGAAATGCCAATATTTCTAACCATAATTCATCACAAACTCTTCCTTACAATTCGGTCCTCTGGTCTCCCTATCAGACTGTTGCCACTTATAAAGCAACCGCAAGAAGGAAGAGTTAACTTAAGGTTAATGGAATTCTTCGGTAAAATCTTCAGTGCCTCACCAGATCTGATGGTGATCATGTTTCTTGTTTCCCTTACAATTTGTCCAGATAATCCAGTATAAGGACCAGAATCAAATGTGCGGGCGAATAGTCCAACGATTTCATGGGAGATCAAATTGTCACAGGTTATCAATTATTTTCAACCCTCTCTGTGAGTATAGTTTTTATTCTGGCAATATCCCTTCGGGTCCAGCGAATACTTGCTGTTTCCTTCTTTAGTGTACCTTTTGCACCTTCAGATCTTAGCTTTGTTAGTTCAGAAGCTAATTCATCCAGTTTTTCTGTAAGATCTCTATCATTCATTTCGCGCAACACCTTCAGCTTAATTCTTGCCATCGTTCTTTCCTTCCACCTGTGCCGATTCGATTCCTTCAGTAGTCTTATTTTCTTCTGCTCCCACTTGGACGCCAGTTTCCATCTTCTGATTCTCTATGGTTTTCTCACTTGTTTCGGAATCAATCATCTCGAATTCCCTTGGCATCTCGTTCTTGAGCGCTATTTTTAGTTGTATACCCATCAATCCCATCTTCGTAAGCACATGGGTAACGCCATATCTCACCACTTTGTTCGCTACATCTCCGCTTTTTGGGACAAGACCGGCAGCGTGCTTTTCGAAATGGGCTCTTTCACTTCTCAATTTACCTGCTACTGTAATCTCAACACCTAATGCACCTGCGTTCATTATCGTGTTGTTGGTCCATATCGCAGCTCTTCTAAATGCGGTGCCCCTTTCAATCAACTGAGCAATTCGATTACACATAATCTTCGGGTTGAGCTCTGGGGCCTCTAGTTCTACAACAGAGATCTGCGGATTAGACAAACCGAATTTTTGTTCCAACTTTGACGTTAAATCCTTTATACCCGTTCCCTTCCTTCCAATTACCAAACCTGGACGAGTAACGCTTAGGGTAATTCTAGTTCCAATAGGGGTTTTTTGTACATCTACGCGGCCGTATCCTGCATCTCTCAGTGTTTCAGAAAGAAACTCATCTAACTCGAGATTTCTAAAATTGTTTTTCATAACATTATTGATAGCACTCATTCGTGAACCCTCTTTTCCTGAGCAACTAACTCAAAATGTATTAAAGTATTGTACTTGGGACTAGATCTCCCCATAGCTCTAGGGGTAAATCTCTTAATCTTTGTACCTTTGTGTACTACAGCACTCGTGATCTTCAAGGCGTCCAAATCCATTCCCTTATATTCAGCGTTTGCCTCTAGGTTGTCCAATAATTTCAACACTTCCTTGGCCGCTTTCTGAGGATAACGACCAGAGCAAAATCCATCACGTATGTTAGATCTATGAGCAACCTCATTATTGTATCTTCTATATGGTACAGCTATTTTCCGGGCAATTACATCTTCAAGAAATAAACGCGCTTTTTCGATGGACATTCCTTTAATGGCTACTGCTACCTCTCTGGCATGCTTATGTGAGGTTGACTTGTCCCGTATGGATGCTCTCACATGTCTTGATTTGTCGAAATTCTCCAGTGCATATCCATATTCTGGCATAATACAATCACTTTAAGGGGACGTAAAGACTGGATCTCGATGAACCTACTCCGGGTGCGCCGTGCTGAACGCGTTTGTTGGTGATTGAGTACTCACCTACGTAATGCCCAACCATTTCCGGTCTAATACTCACTGGAACAAATTCCTTTCCGTTGTGCACTTTAACAGTGACACCAATCATATCCGGGAGAATTATCATATCTCTAAGATGTGTTTTTATCTCGTTTGTCGACTTACCTTCCCTACTTCGCTTAATCTCTTCGCGAAGTTTTCTCTTTTCATCGGTCATAAATTTGCCAACCCGTTTATCCAACGATCGCCTCTGTCTCGAGTTCAATAGTGGCAGAAGTGATTCTATGGGTAATGCTTGGAGCTGTTCGGGGGAATAACCTTTAAACTTAAACTCTCTAACCACGTATATCACCGTCTGCATGCGCTAATCCACTTTTAAACGTACTGGGAAATGAAGGAAATGCTACAGACACAGAATTTACACCAGGCCCAACGTTGTCGCTAAATCCCTTGCTCCATTAGGGTCACGAAACCTTACAGCAGCCTTCTTCCCTCGGATCGTTCTTGCTGTGTTGATATCAATCACTTCGACATCATAGAGAACACTCATAGCTTCTCTTATTAGTTGCTTTGTGCTCTTTTCCCTAACGATGAAAATCAACTTGTTCTCCTTTTCGATCATATTGAATGTTTTTTCAGTGATGTATGGTTGAATGAGAACCGACCTAGCATCTTCTATAGAGAGCTGATCCTTCGCAGGTGCTTCTTTACTCATTCAGCTTTCTTCTCCAATTCTGGACGGGATTCATTGAACTTTCCTAGTGCATCAACTGCATTTTGCGAATACATCGTTAGTCTAATCGGCTTAGATCCGGGCAATAAATCCATTATATTTAAACTGTCCACAGCTTTCACATCAACTCCAGCCAAAGATCTCGAGAGTTTCATTATGTTGCTGTTTCTTGATACTACTAAAAGGACACTTACACCAGAAGATCTACCATGCCTCCTGGAGGTTCCCCGTACAGTTCGGCTCTTTGAACGAGCACGTTCCAGGTCCGATTCCATTCCTAATTTTATTAATGCATTATTAAGATCATTTGCCTTGTCTATCGATTCAATGTTATTTGAAACAATTAGAGGAAGTTCCAGCTTATCTTCAAGCTCGTGTCCACGTCGCTTGACCAGATCACGCCTTGAAGTTGCTGCAATTGCAGAACAAAGTGCTAAGCGTTTCTCTTTCTTGTTAATTTTCTTGTATATTCTCTTGAAAGAAACCGGGGGATGAGCAACCCTTCCATGCCTTGTCCCAGCGACCCCAGCAGCTTGACCGGCTCTCGGAAAACCTTGCCCCCTAGCCCTTGCAATTCTGGCAATTCCTAGACCGGTATTGCGAGACTCAGCACTAACAACTTCTCCTGCAAGGGGATACCTGCCTTGAGCCTGAAACGAATGTGAGAGTAAGCTGACGTATGTTTTATGTATAACTGAAGGGTAATAAGGTGTATGAAAAACTTGTGGTAAATCTATCATTACTACGTTACTACTATCCAGATCTAATACTCTTGCTTTCAAGTTACTTGGCCACCACTTCTACGATTTTAGGCTCGAGAACTTTAGTATTCTTCTGCCTAATCGGCATTCTCAGCTTTACTAGTCTTTTTGGAACTCCCGGGATCGAACCTCTAACAACTATAAAGTCACCATTTAATGCTCCGAAGTGCTTGAAGCCTCCTTTCAGGTTGATGTCAAATCCTTCTTCAGAAGTGTTCCCAATTAACAATATCCGCTTATTATATTCGATCCTTTGATGAAAGCCCCTTTGACCCTGTCGTGGAACAGTAAACATTACAACTGCTGGAGATATAGGACCCAGCGTTCCCACAGCACGAACACTCTTTCTCGATTTGTGCTGCTTTCTCTTAACTCCAAACCTAGTAATAGGCCCCTCTACCCCTTTGCCTCGTGTAATAGCAGCAACATCTATCGATTGACCTGTTCGAAATATGTCGCTCACCTTTAACTTCTTACCTAGGATCGATTTTGCATAATCAAAGTTTTGCTTAGTATTGCTGCCTGTAAGTTTGATTTCAAAAGTATAAGGTTTCTTTTGGGACAATCTGGCATCCTTAGGAGAAACTGAAACCAAAACAGCTACAGAACTAACATTATTGAGACGATCTTCTGCTTTACTGATCGCCTCTTCCAAGGAACCTGACTGAGTCTTTTTTTTCTGCTCCTTAAGGGTATCTTGAGAAATTATGTCAAACAAGGCATGCCTACCATAGTAATCGACTCGATATCCCCTTATACCCATAATAGTCAATGGCGGAGTCGCCAATATTGTGGAAGGGTTTGCCAGTTGCTTCCCGAAGTTGGGAGTTCTGTCCCGATCATCAACAGTCACTATGTTCAGCATTCCTACCTTAAACCCTGCAAATGCGCCAAGGAATGGTTTAGGTTCTGTACTTTGGGCCCAATTCCGAACTCTTGCTTCTAGGCTTTTTGCTCTAGCTCTAGGTCTGAATGCCATACTGCCCCTTCGTGGAGCGCTATATTTTCTATGGCCCATGAATAGAGCTTCCCTCCCCCTGCCCCTTTAATAAATTTATATAAATTCAATCAAATCTCTAGTCTATGGTTCTATTGACCGCAAGCCCCACACGAAGGGTGTTAATTATGGCAAGTGAGCCAAGTAAAGCCTCTTCCAATCGAACACTGTTGGTGCTTTGGAGGGGAAACATATTGACAGACAGTGATGAATTAACGATGTTACTATCAATCTTATTCACAATTTCCCCAACGTCTTTTCGTGGCGAACCAAATATGACCACCACCTCTGATGTGTCCTTAAAACTGTTAGCGAGGGACTGATGGATGAGAGATATCGGTTTTCCCCTCCTCGAAGTTATTAGGAACTTCACATCAGAATGCCCTTTTGTGATTTCTGACAAAGTTTGAATACAATTTATATGATAGCCCCAATATTGTATGTCTCTTACTTTTCCATGGATTTCTTCGGCAACCAGATGCCCTTTTTGCACTGACAACTTAAAATTTGCCTTTCGCCTGATTGCCGCAGAGCCTATAAAAGGAATGGTCCGATCTAGACCGACATCCACAACCCAAGTCCCCCCATCCCTCATCAAAACCCCAACTCTAGTTTCTCCGCCCTGGACCTCCGATGCCCTTATGAATTTCTTGTGGTGAGGGGACTGTATGGGAGTAAGCATCCCGGCGTACTGTAGCAGTTTCATTTTAGGATAAATCAATTTCCTCAAATATTGAGGCGTGTCAAGATATTCAAGCAGTAGCGTAATCAAAGTAAGATCGGTTTTGCGAACGCTTGAGGATACATCATGGTACACGTAAACTGTTTCGACTCGAAAAATAGAAAAGGAGCGAGCGAACTGAGCTACCCGTAGACTCTTTTCCAGAAGCGATTTCGAATCGATTAGCGATGAATCAGGGATTGCTACGGACAGAGAAGTAATTGGAGATTCCATCTATTCTTTTAGTAATAAATTGACTTTGGATTGTAGTCCTCCGTCAGCGCCAAAGGAGATATCCCGTACCAAGCCTTTTCGATCTATAAGAATAGTCGAAGGGGTTCCTTTGAGCTTGTACTCCTCGAATGTAAGGGCTGAATACTCCTTGGATCCCAAGTATTGCTTTGCGCGCTCAAAAAGCATTAGTTTGTCCTGCTTGCTATAGGTCTGGTAGCCGCTTACGTTTTCTTCAAGAAAATCTAGGACCTGCTTTTCCTGAACCTTGCCCGAGGTTCTTATTAGGGCATCCATGGCGACAGGATGCGGTATGGTATAGGGGAGTTTGTTTCCCTTCTCTACTCTGCCGTACATGCGAAGGGCACGCAACGTTTCACCGATCACCTCGCCCTTTGTTAGAAGTAGTCTCAAGTTATCTAATGTATTTTTATCATAGTCCTCAAAAGCAGTAGCTATTCCTAAAACTTTAACCTCGCTTTTGTCAGTGTTGTTGTAAACACCAATAACTTCCGGTATACCATGCAAGAAACAACCGGGACAGTTAACTTGGAAGACCTCAACTACTACGACTTTACTTTTTTCTTTATCTATATTAGTCGGTACTCCTTGAACCCACTCGCCAATCCTTAAATTCGGCGCTCTTTTCCCGATAAGCGAATCCAAGATCGCATCCATAGTTTACGTAGCTAGATTCACTGGCCCTTTGAGGCTTCTCTTTGCTTGGCTAACTTGGCATAGCCTTCGAGCTCTTCATCTAAGACTTTCCTCATCGTTTTGGTGTTTGTATCTATGACAGCCATTTTGATATTCCTGGTGCTGTTCTTATCTTCGCTCACCAAATAAATTGACTCAATGGCAAGAGATCCACACTCCTCCAGACTGATGTCCATCTTATAGCTCTTTTCCAGGTATTCAGTGACCTGATCACTTCCTGCGCCAATCGCAACCGCATCATATCCGATATATGTTCCGCTAGGGTCAGTCAAATATAGTGACGCGCCAGTTTCATCAACCCCTGCCAAAATGAGGGCCACGCCGAATGGTCTTACACCAGCGTATTGTGTAAATTGTTGCGCCATATCTGCAATATTCTTGGCCACGCCTTCCACATCGACAGGTTCATCATATATCAATCTATTACTTTGTGCAAAAAATCTCGCATGATCCACTTGTGACCTTGCATCTGGGATATAGCCCGCTGCAGCAACGCCAATGTGATCGTCAACTTGAAATATTTTCTGCGTAACGTTTGAAATTTGCAATTTTCGGGTCTTTTCTTCAACCGCGAGAATGACCCCTCCATTATACTTCAATCCAACTGCAAGAGTCCCTCTTCTAACTGTCTCTATTGCATATTCTACCTGGTAAAGCCTCCCATCAGGAGAGAAAACTGTGATAGCTCTATCATATCCCGCTGCTGCTGGTAACAATTCATTCTAATCTACTTAGATGAGTTCAATTTAAATTTACCTTGGGTCACTTATATATGATCACGCAAGCCAGACTTATATTATGAAGGAGGAGAGGGTGACTTTTGTAGGTCATAGGAACATACGGTGCCTCCACAATAAAACAATCGAGATTACAAAAGCGGTTTCGGTAAGCACGAGGGGAGATTGCATAGCTGGAGTCTCTGCAAGCAAGGCGTGTAATGATTTTGATAAGGAGTTTAAGGCAAGGTTCAGTGAAAGTGGGAGAAGGGTGAATCTTGAAATTAAAGTAGACGAGCAGATCTTTAGGATGCATGGTTTCACAGATCAGCGCTTGACGTTGTCACACCAACACGACATTGTCATCAGAAGGAGTAACTACGTATGCCCTCGAACTCTATGCGTGCTTTGCAACAAAGCCTCTTTCGATATACCAAGAGAAGTGGTGTTAAAGTTACAAAACCCAGCCACAGCAGCAGAACTAAAGATAATTGTCGAGTAGTAAGAGCGTGAAGAATTCAATTGAATTTACTAAATTTTTTCGCCGGTAATTTTTTCATAGACGAAGATGTATCGATCGCTCATTTGATTGATTATTCTATCGGGTATTTTGGGTGCCTTTGGGATTTCGCCTTTCATGGCCAAACGGGACATTTCCCTCTTAAAGCCTATTTCGATAAGCCAATCTCGCAGTAACTGTTTGTCATAACTCCCTTGTGTTTGTCCAGGTTGGTAATCTTTCTCAAGCCAAATTCTGGATTCATCTGGACCTATAGAATCGGCGAGAGTTAACTCTCTCTGTCCATCAAAACCAAATTCTAGTTTAACGTCAGCAATTATGAAACCTGATTGTTTCGCGATGGAGAACATGGTGTCGTAAATCGCAAATGATCGATCTTCTATCCTCTTAAGAGTACCACGTCCTAAGATACCTGAATCTATAATCTTTTCTCGCTCAGCTGGGACATCATGCTCTTCGGATTTAGTTGTTATCTCAAAGATTGGACGGGGTAATTTTGCTCCTTTCATTAGGGATAAATTACTTCCAAATAAGGATTTGAAATCAGAGTCTGAAGCATATCGTTCCAACATGGATCCATAATAGTACCCGCGAACGATAAATTCGTATGGAATCATTGATAATTTCCTCACTTCCATTGCATTGTTTTGTCTCATTCCGATGAAATGATTGGGAACATTCAACTTATTGAACCAGTAGTCTGCAAACCTGCATAATACCTTCCCCTTATTTGGAATTCTCTGATCAAATTTTACGTCGAATGCCGAAACTCTGTCGCTGAATACCATCAACAAATTTCCACTCTCCAGTTCGAAAATATTTTTCACCTTACCCTCGCGCAAAAGGCGCATAGTTATGATCTTCAGATAGAATTGTTATCCCCACATATAATTAATTCAGCAACCGCAATTGCCCTGGATATTAGGAGGTCATGGTGGGACTTGAACCCACGACCTAAGGTTTACAAAACCTTCGCTCTACCAAGCTGAGCTACATGACCAGTGCTTCAGTTGAACCTATTCAATAGGTATTTAATAAGTTGTTCATCAGAACAATCTGATGTTGCCATTGAACATTATTGTTTTTCTTTCGGAGATCAGGCATGAACAAAGGCAATAACAGCAAGAGGAAATACATGGTGTTAGTGTCGATACAGAATAAGAAGTATCTCCCCGATCCTGAAGGAGAAACTATCTTAAAAGACCTAATCCTAAAGGGAGGCTTCGACGAAGTCGAGGGAGTAAGGTGTTCAAAAACCATAAATATGTTGGTTAGATCAAAGACTGAAGAACAAGCCAAGAAGCTGGTACTAAAGATGTGTGCCGAATTAAGGCTCTATAATCCTGTCGTAAGTAAATGCGTTGTCACTGTGTCTACTACTTCCTCAAAAAGTTAGGAACACCATTTCAGATGTGGTCATTCTCAATACTGACAAGTCGTAGTGTTATTCAGTTAAATGTCAGCAGCAATATTTAGTTCATTCACTATACCTATAGCCCAAAAAATCATCATTATGATTTTTTGATTCTTATCTATTCCCGAGAAGATCCAAGTAGAAATCCAAGGAACAATCTGAGTAATATTCAGCGGTTATATGGATAGATCGAGCTTCGCGCCATAACGAAGAATCTTTATTGTTATGATAATCTTCATCAAGCAGTAGCAGAAAGAGTACATATTAAATATCTGTAAGAGATAATCAATAACAAAACCGACGATGAGAAAAATCGGTGTCGTTGTATTTCCTGGCACAAATTGTGAGCGAGATGTATTCCATATCTTGTCTGATGTACTACATATAGAAACCGAATACATTTGGCATGATAGGCAAGACCTGGATGGGTTTTCTGGGCTGGTGCTTCCGGGGGGCTTCTCTTATGGAGATAGATTGAGAGCTGGGGTGATTGCAGCTCACAGTCCGATAATCCATCAAGTGAAGAAGATGGCAAAGGATGGCGTTCCAGTGTTGGGCATATGCAATGGATTTCAGATACTGATTGAATCTGGTTTACTTCCCGGTGCGTTGGTGAAAAATGAACGATTAAACTTTGTGTGTAAATGGATTGACGCTAAAGTCAAGAACACCACGACACCCTTCACTAAATTATTCCAAAAAAATCAGCAGATATGGATGCCCGTTGCACATGGCGAGGGTAGATATGTTGCAGATGGTCTAACCATAAAGAGGTTAAGACAAAAGAATCAGATAGTGTTGAGTTTTCTAAATGAGAATCCAAATGGATCAGCTGAGTCGATTGCTGCGATATGCAATCCGGAAGGGAATGTGGTAGGGATGATGCCTCATCCAGAGAGAGCTTCTGAGGGAGTATTATCGCCGGTGGCAGCTTGCATAGATGGTTCAACGTTTTTCCGGTCGCTGATGCACTATTTAGGTGAAGCGTACTCGACTTGAATATTGGTGCAGTAAGAATTGAGTGCATTAACAGCGAATGAAATCTCCCACCTGAGAAAATCTCTGAGGAGACATCCAACAGAAACTGAATTCCAAATGGTTACTGCTCAATGGTCTGAGCATTGTTCTTACAAATCCTCAAGGAAAGATATATCTCAGCTGCCGTTATCGAGAACCCGAATTGGGTTAAACGGCGGTTTTGATGCAGGATTGATCGAGATAGGCAATGACCTTGTTCTAACGGTACGTATCGAGAGTCACAACCACCCCTCTGCGATTGAGCCATATGGAGGTGCAGCGACAGGTGTTGGCGGGGTAGTTCGAGACATATTGTCAGCAGGAACCAGGCCGATAGCTCTTATGAATGGTCTCCGCTTTGGTAACATTAATGGTAGCAACCCGAAGGTGAATCAACACACACGTTGGCTTCTCAGAAATGTAGTTCGAGGTATTTCAGATTATGGTAACTGTATTGGGGTTCCAACCATAGGGGGAGAGCTTGAGTTTGATAAATCCTTCGATAACTATTGCTTGGTTGATGTGCTGTGCATAGGCCTCAGCAAGACTAGCGAAGTAGTTCCAAATTTTGCGGGCACGGAAGATTTGATCTTTCTGTTAGGTGGGTCTACAGGCAGAGATGGAATTCACGGAGCTGCTTTTGCATCTGCTGGGTTAAATCGCGAAGATAGATCAGCAGTTCAGATACCCGATCCTTTTCTGAAAAAGATACTCATTGAGGCAATCTTGGAGGCAGTCGAGAAAGGGTATATTAATGTAATGAAAGATTTAGGTGGGGGCGGTCTGGCATGTTGCTTATCTGAAACGTCCCACAGTTTGGGGAAGGGCTTTGATGTCGATCTTTCTCGCGTTAGACTAAGAGAGGAAGGAATGACTCCGACGGAAATCTTGATCTCCGAATCTCAAGAAAGAATGTTTCTGATCGCAGGTAAAGAAAGTAGAGAATCACTGGAAAAAATATTTGCTAAGTATGAGATAGGATATTCCATAATTGGGAAAGTCTGCTCTGGTCACAATATCAAGATAAGGCATCATTCAAAAGTAATAGCAGACATTCCATCGCAAATTGTTGCATGTGCTCCACTTTTGAATAGAAGATCAGCTTATCCATCTTATTTGAGAAAGAAAGCAGCTACAAAGCTACATTTACCAAAGAACCTCAGTCCAATTTTGTTAGATCTGCTAGGTACGCCTAACCTTTGCAATCGTTCCTGGATTTACGAACAATTCGATTCTGAGGTCGGGTTAAGGACTGTGTTAAGACCAGGAGAAGGCGACTCTTCAATTCTACGGTTAGTTGACGGAAAGTATGTTGCAATGTCCCTGGATGGAAACTGCAGACGATGTTACCTCGACCCATATCAAGGAACCCTCGGATGTTTATCTGAAGCAGTACGCAATGTGATCTGCTCTGGCGCTTCTCCTGTGGGGCTGGTTGACCACCTACAATTCGGTAGTCCTGAAAATCCGGAGGTATTTTGGACATTCAAGCAATCAATTGCAGCAATTAAGGACTATTGTGATGCCTTTAAGCTACCTGTAATAGGGGGGAAAGTGAGTTTTTATAATGAGAAAAATGATTCACCAATAAAGCCATCACCAGTTATAGGCGCGATAGGTATAGGTGACAAACTGGAAAACATTGGCAAAGCGAGGCTAAGTCCGCGCTGCCACATATTTGTAATTGGTTCCACCAAGGAGGAGTTGGGTGGATCAGAATATTATCTATCGTTTCATAAGAGCGAGGGTGGAAAAGTTCCCAGGCTCGACTTTGCGGAGGACAAAAGAAACGCCTTGGCCGTCACTGACCTAATAGCAAACGGTGTAGTGAAAGGCGTTCATGATTGCTCTAAAGGGGGCATCGCAATAGCGTTGGCTGAGTCAGCCATAAATGGAAATACTGGTTTTGATGTAGACCTTTCGTTGGCGCCAAATACCTGTGATAGAATAGACAGCCTGATGTTTTCGGAATCCAACTCACGATATGTGGTCATAACTGAGAGACCAAAGGAATTGAGTGAGATCCTAACAAATTGCAAGAGTCGTATCTATCGCAGAAAGATAGGCCATACTTCTGATTCAGCAGCGAATGACACAGTTCAGTATCGTAATGGAAACCAAATTCTAGTTAACTTGGAATTAGAAAAATTAAGGCTTGCCTATAATAACTCTCTTGAATATATGCTGAACGATGTAGGGATATGATTCCCCGCTGTTCTACTCTGTATGACTTGTTATTCAACATCCAGAGGTACTATGATTGCAATGGATTATAGTGGGGAGATGATTAGCTCAAATCTAATGAGAGGCAGGATATGATTCACGAAAACTGTGGCGTTGTCGGTATCTTTTCGATGGATAGAATTAACGTGATACCTTTCGTGATTGACTGTCTGCGAGCACTTCAGCATAGAGGCCAAGAAGCTTGGGGCGTGGCAGTTCCCGGGAAGCTTCCCTTAAAACGAATTGGATTGGTATCGTCTTCAGCAAACGAATTTGCCGCCATCACGAAGAAGTACGAATCTCATGCTGCTATTGGCCATGTACGTTATTCTACAACTGGCAAGAGTACCTTAAATAATGCACAACCGATCAAGGTGAAAGAGCTTTGCATTGCCCATAACGGGACAATTGCAAATGTGGATCAGCTGACATCAATGGTAGGTGGTTGCTCATTTACGCCTCAGTCAATGACTGACACATTAGTTGCAGCACAGCATTTAGCAGGGCATCTCGCAAAAAAAAATGACATAATCGAGGCGCTCACTATCCTAAAACAAGAAATGATCGGTTCGTTTTGTTTCACATTATTAACAGGAGACGGGTCGGTCTACGCAACAAGGGATCCGAAAGGGTTTAGGCCCCTTGTAGTCGGATTACACAAACCTTCTAACACCTACATTGTAGCATCTGAATCCTGTGCCCTCTCTGCAGTGGGAGCATACTTACTAAGAGACGTGGAGCCTGGTGAGATACTTCAGATCAACGATTCTGGACTTAGATCTGAATTTTTCGCAAGAGAAAATCCTCATGCGCATTGTGCATTTGAATATACATACTTTGCACATCCCACTAGTATTATGGAAGGTGTTAACGTATACGCAGCTCGTAAACGTATCGGTGAATTCTTGGCGAGAGAATTTAAGGTTCCTGGCGCAGACCTTGTGATACCGGTTCCAGATTCAGCTCGCCCGGCAGCCCTTGGATACGCACTCGAAGCTGGCCTCCCATTCGAGGAAGGACTAATGAAGAACCGATATAGCAAGAAGGGGTCGATGCGAAGTTTTATCGAGCCTTATCATGAGACACGGGTAGAAATTAACAAAGGGATAATTCCGCTAGCCGACGTGATACGGGGAAAAAATATCGTCGTTGTTGATGATAGCATAGTTAGAGGGATAAGCTCTGCCTCAATAGTAAAAATGCTTAGAGAATACGGGGCAAAGAAGATTAATATGATAGTAACCTATCCGCCAGTTCGTTATCCTTGTTATGCTGGTATTGACTTTCCTTCTCAGGAAGAACTCTTGGCATACCAACAGGTGCAGGAAGAGACGGTCAGAACCACAGATATTGCGCACAAGGTTGCACACTCCTTGGGAGCAGATTTTGTAGCTTATAATAACACATCCACACTTGCAAAGGCTATCAACATAGCAGAAAAAGAGTTGTGTTTTACTTGCACAACTGGTGACTATTCGCCACTGGGGGTCAAACCATTGTTTAAGTCTCGTGCGATGTTGAAGGGTAGAAGCTAAGATTTCTTAGCATTAAGCTCTTCCTCAACCTTTTCTGCGCTAGCAATCACCTTCCCCCTCATATCAACACGATAGTGTTCTAGTTTAGAAAGAATTTCCTGATACTTGATAGCTAATATTTGACATGCGAGTATTGCCGCGTTGGCGGAACCATTTATGGCAACCGTAGCAACAGGGATCCCTGTGGGCATCTGGGCTATTGACAGAAGGGAATCAACTCCGTCAAGGCTAGAGGTTTTAATAGGGACACCAATGACCGGCAATAGCGTAACTGAAGCAATCATTCCAGGAAGGTGAGCTGCACCTCCTGCTCCGGCAATTATTACTTCCAGCCCTCTTTCTTTGGCGCCTTCTGCATATGATATCATCTCATGAACAGTCCTATGTGCAGAAACGATCTTTATCTCGTGCGCTACTTCAAATTGGAGTAAAGTATCTGAGGCCTTCCTCATCACGGGAAGATCTGATTCGCTCCCCATTATGATCCCGACAAGCATATGAGTCATAACTACATCAAGTCTTGCTCATGATTCTTAAATTACTCTTTGCTTTTTTCGATTTATTAATTGCATCCGTGGGGGTGCTAGCTGTTATTGTCACATGACCGAGCTTTCTCCTTGGTTTTGAAATACGTTTACCATACAGATGCAATTTCAATCCTTCTATGCTCAGAAGCTCGTGTAAGCCATCCAAATAGTATTCACCCTCAAATCCTGTAGGTCCCAATATATTGACCATCACCGTCGGAGAGCTTAGTCGAGGCTTCGGAAGTGGTAGGTTCAAAATAGCTCTGATATGTTGTTCAAACTGAGAGATAGAGCAACCTTCAATACTATAGTGTCCGGAATTGTGAGGCCTCGGAGCAATTTCATTAATCAGAATCTCTCCATTTGTGGTTAGGAACATTTCAACACAAAAAATTCCTGAGCCTTTTAAGACATTTACTGTCCTTTCTGCTATTTCTCGAGCCTTCTTCTCTTTACTCTTGGAGATCCTCGCAGGAACCAAAGTAGTATCCAGAATGCTGTCAGAATGTTTATTCTCTGCCACAGGAAACGAGGAGACCTGGCCGGATTCATTTCTGGCAACCATGACAGAGAGTTCCTTCTTGAAGGGTATGACCTCTTCAACCATCCACTTTCCAGGGCTGTTCCTATTTGCTGCATTTATGATATCCGTCTCAGCGTAAATTAGTCGGTTTCCTCTTCCGTCGTACGAGTCTTCGCAAGCCTTCAAAATTAAGGGGAATCGATCTGAGATATTCCCATTTTGGGCAATGTCTTCCACTAAAGCAAAATTAGGAACAGGCAGATTTTTTTCTTGCAAAAAGACCTTCTGTCTATATTTGTTCTGAATTATTTTCAGAGTCTCTGGAGCGGGATGGATAGTCTTTTTGGCAAGACTTAATTCGAGAAGAACGTCCGAATCTGCCAATTCTATTTCGTAAGTAAGAACATCAACGAGCTCTGACAGTTTCCTTATAGCAGTTTGGTTTCTGAAATTGGCGACCAGCAAATCATCTACTACCGATGAGGCAGGACATTCTGGGTCCGGATCCAGAATATGCACTTTAATTGACATACGCTTTGCTTCTTGCGCAATCATCTTCCCCAACTGACCACCTCCAATAATTCCAATTGACGGCTCATGTTGAGGAATGATTCGCGTGGTATTGTACAATTGAATGTTAAGAGATGTCAGCAGTTATACTAATAAACGGTAGTGTTAACTTTCAAAATAGACGGATAGACTTTGATAAATTCAAATAACGCGGAAAACTGCTTTTCAGTGGTATGAAAAATAAAACTAATTTGTTTCAAAAGGTATGTGACGAAGTGATTTCATTAGATGAGTCAATTCGGTTTGCCGGCATTTCGGACAAAGAGGGGAAGCTACTCGCCGTCTCGGAGCGTCAAAATCTAAAGCCTTTACTTTCGGATGAAGAAAGGGCTCAGTATGCAATTACGGCAGCCACACGACAATACACTAGACTACGCTGGGAGTACCATCTCGGACGAATCCATTACGCCAGTTCCCGATACGAGCATCTTGCCAGAGCGACAATTCCTATTGCGGATATAAATAGCACATTATACTACGTGCTTTTATTATCCTTCGACCCCGATATCCAAAATCTTCACAAGCTAATAATGGATACTGTTATCCCAAAAATAAGAAAATGGAAAAAGCGGCTATTATTAGAAAATATGGGTACAAATTGAACATGATGACAAGGATAACCCATTAAAAAGCCTTTTTGGTAAATTTCTTTAATACAGCGGGTGTTCGTATTATTGTTTTGCGGAGATTCCTCCATCTACCGTAATAATGCTACCCGTTACCCACCTTGCGTCCGATGAACACAGAAATGAGACAGTTCCTGATATGTCCTCTGGTGTTCCTATCTTCCTCAATGGAAACGAAGTTTCAAGTAATTTTCGGGCGTTCTCATCCTGCAAGTAAGGATCTATAATTGGGCTTTGTATAGTAGATGGAACGACACAATTGCATCTGATACCAAACGGTCCGTACTCAACTGCAATACTCTTGGTTAGCATGATTATACCTGCTTTTGTTACGCCATATATGGACAATGGTACATTCGGTATTGCCCTGATTCCTAACAAGGAGGATATGTTAACAATACTACCACTCTTATTCTTGAGCATAAACGGAAGCACAGCCTTTGTCATTCTAAAAGTCCCAAATAGATTCGTATTAATCAGTAGGGCCCACTGTTCCTCCGTCATTAAATGGAATGGAGTTGGATCACTGATAATCCCAGCGTTATTTACCAGAATGTCGACGGTTTCAAATTTGGATATCGTTTGCTCTGCTGCGCTTATCACTTCACCTTCTCTTGTTAGATCTGCCTTTATTGCAAGGACGTTCTTCTTCTCCTGAATCACTTCAGCAACCTTATCGAGACTTTTCCTATTTCTTCCAATAAGTACAACTTTGCACCCTTCAGATGCAAGCCTTTTGACAGTCGCTTTCCCAACTCCGCCGGCAGCACCTGTAATTACCGCTACTTTGCCTTTGAGCTTCATTATCGCTAAAATCGCCTAAGTTTTTAAAGAGTCTTTCGCCTCTGACACTTGGTACTTGTTCTTTATGCATCCTCTACCGAACATAATAATAATACATCGGAATGTATCTTATTTTACCAAGGATTGGTTCTATGATTATGAAGATATTACTAGATACTAGTGCGATAATAGATGGCGAATTTACTAGAATACTTGAAAGAAGTAAGATTTCTGATTATTCTACTATCATCATCCCAGTCGCAGCATTGGACGAATTGCAATCCCAAGCATCCACCAATAAGGAACACGGCTTCATTGGCCTGAATGAAATTAAGAAGATTAGAGGCTTATGCAAGAACATGAATATAGAATTGAAATTTGCTGGTGGAAGACCCTCTATGAATGATATTAATTTAGCGACTCGAGGCCGAATTGATGCTATGATTAACGAACTTGCATTAATCGAAGAAGCAACATTAGTGACCGCGGATTACGTGCAATCCCAAGTCGCAGAAGCTTATGGTATACGAACTTGGCATATCCCTCGCCGGTTTATTAGTACAACTCTAAGCTTTGAAGAGTACTTTGAAGAACATACAATGAGTGTCCATATGAAAGAAGGTGTTCTACCCGTCGCCAAGAGAGGCACCCCCGGGGACTTTCGTCTTGAAACCTTGGCCGATAGACCGACCACGAGGACTGAACTAATGTCGATTGTGAGAGTAATTTCGGAGCGCTGCAGGGATCACGAAATAGGAACGGTTGAACTCAGCCTTAATGGAGCAACGGTGTATCAATATGGTAACTATAGAGTTGCAGTAACGAGGCCGCCGTTTTCCGATGGCGTGGAAATGACTATTGTGAAGCCAATCGTGAAGCTACGAATTCAAGATTATCAGCTGTCTGACAAGTTAAAGCGCAGACTCGATGAAGCAGCCGAAGGCATAGTCATTGCCGGACCACCGGGTTCTGGTAAGAGCACTTTCGCGAGCAGCTTGGCTGAATATTACGTTGATAGAAGTAAGATTGTTAAGACGTTTGAATCTCCCAGGGATTTGCAGGTTAAGAAAGAAATTACCCAATACGGCCCATTGGAAGGAAGTTTTGAAAACGCGGTAGATATCTTGCTTCTTGTAAGACCAGATTACACAGTGTTCGACGAAGTGAGAAGGAGAACAGATTTTGAAGTATTTTCAGACATGAGACTGGCAGGTGTCGGAATGATAGGAGTTCTTCATGCTTCCACGTCGCTAGATGCAATTCAGCGTTTCATCGGACGAATTGAACTTGGAATGATTCCCCACATAATAGACACGATTATTTTTATTAAAAATGGATCAGTAAGCAAGGTTTTTGATATCTCTCTTACTGTTAGGGTCCCATCTGGTATGTCAGAGCCAGACCTTGCGCGGCCTCTCGTTGAAATCAAGGATTTTGAAACACAGGAAGTGGAATACGAGATTTATACGTACGGCGAGGAAAATGTAGTGGTTCATGTAGGTAGTTTGGGAAAACCTGATAATCAGCAGGATGCCATAAAAAGATTGGCAGCAGCGCAGATCAAGGATACTATTCGGAGGTTTGATCCGGGAGCAGAAATTAAGATCATATCGGAGAACAAAATCCAAGTCAGGGTAGATAAGGAAGCAGTTCCACGACTAATTGGCAAAGGAGGATCAACAATAAACGAGTTGGAGAATGTTCTTGGGGTGAGTATCGACGTGGAGGCGAAAACACCGGCATTAGGTAAACAAATTGAATTTGATATTATGGAAGCTGGTTCTGCGATCACTTTTCTGACAAACGGAAATGCAGTGGGAAAAGCGATTGACATCTATGTTGAAAATGATTTTGTTCTAAATAGCCAAGTGGGAAAGAAGGCAAGGGTAAAAATCGACAAGAGGTCGGCGAGCGGCAAGAAATTGATCAACGCTTTCCTTTCCGGGCAGGAAATAAAGATCTTCCTTAGTAAATCAGTTGACTATTGACTCCCTTTTCTGATTGAGAAAGTTATGAAGCAAAATACAGCGGAACATTAGGCTGAAAGGGGGTCTTTGAATTATGGGCCGACGGGCTGGGCCTACAGAAGCTTTATTTAAAAGATCAGCATCGTTTTAAGGGGCAGGGCGATGTAATTGGGTAACTTAAGAAAAGACTATGTTCTTGAAAAGTTTGTAATTCTTCCGTATCAAATGAATAACTTTCCTGGCGCGGGTATTCAATCTGGATGCCCTTTCTGTCCTGGCAACGAGTTAATGACTGAGCGCGCCACTCTTGCTCTTGTGGCTAAAGACGGGATCCTCAAGCGGTTATCTGACACCGAGGAGAGTCCGATAGAGGAATGGTGTGTTCGCGTGTTTCAAAGCAGCAATCCATCCGTCACAACGTTGGAGACTGTCGATTACACAGATAAGCCTCACTATAGCGAACCAGCATATGGATATCATCAGATTGTAGTAGCTTCTCCAGATCACAACGCAAATTTGTCTTCGATATCCATTGAACAATGGACTAATGTCCTGCTTGTCATTCAGGATAGAGTTAGATGGCTGTACACCCAGAAAGGAGTAACTTATGTATCAATTTACGTGAATGATGGAACTGCCGCAGGTGCTGCTTTGTCCCACCCACATTTGAATCTCCTAACATTGTCCACAATTCCTCCAGTTATAGAAACTGAGGCTGAGGCAGCTCACAAATTCATGAACGAAAACGGAAATTGTCCAGCCTGTCTAACACTTGGGGTCGAATCAGAGGGACCTAGGCAAATATTATCCACTGATACATATTTAGCATTCTGTCCCTGGGCATCAACTTACCCTTACGAATTTTGGATTTATCCAAAGAAGCACATGACTACCTTCTCTAAGATCAGCCAAAAAGAAATAAGCGGATTAGCAATGATTCTGAGAGCCACACTGGGAGGGTTGTCGAGAGCGCTGAATAATGTGCCCTTTAATTTAGTGTTTCATCTTTCACCTGAAAAGAAAAATAGCAGACAAATTCACTGGCATATCGAGGTATATCCACAGCTTCATACTTGGTCCGGTCTTGAAAGAGGGTACGGTGTCTATGTGAATAGGATTGGACCTGAGAAGGGTGCGGAGATACTGGGAGCAGCATGTAGAAAAGAATTGGCCGAACTTGTGGGTATTACCTGACGCTGCATTAGTTGTTGGTCTATACATGGCGAAGTTAGAAAGCTGGACTTCTATCGGGGTAATAGCAATGGGCTCCCTTTTTGTTTCAATGATGATATCGTTTTATGCCTTCTTGGTTGGCCCAGAAGGGAAAGGTCCGAATGTGGACGTCGATCCGGGAGCACTACTTGCACAAACGATTTCAATTTCAGGTGCACCCAGTCTCATTTTGGCTGGTGTCGTATTTGGCCTGTCGTTCCGAAGTAGAAATGTCTTTGCCGGGTTCATTCTAATCGTCACAGGGTTGGCATTTGTAGTAGGAATGTGGGTTGTCGATACCCTGACACAAGGTATTGATATTCAATTTATGACATTAGGATTGGAATATGCACCAAAAATTTTTGTTATAGCTGGGATAGGAGTACTCGTCTTGGGAGCCTACATTGCTAAATTTGCACCTCGGAGCAGGATCAGGCATACAAGTGACTATGAACAATAATCCTTGCAAGTCCGCATCCGCGAAATTGAAAAAGGATCGATACAGTCCGCGGACCAATTAATGTGACTCCGCTGGAGATGCTTAATTGTTCGTTGTTACATAAAATTCTAGAATCATTATCACGTGCATAAAGATTTGAGATTTGACGAATTATAGGTCTTAATGTTCCTTGACACATTGGCAACATATGAAATACTCCTTTGAAATAGGGGTCAAAATCGCCTTGCTCTCAAACAATTTCTAATTAGTGACACATCAATCATGCGAAGAAGCTGAACAATATTTAACTTAATCCGAAGAAATACGGCCTCTTAGGTCACTGTAAGCAGAAAGTTGGAGGATACCTATTGCAGACAGTATACAAATTCAGGCGTAAGCTCCTAGCCAAGTACCTTGCGCATGCCCAGCATTCCATGGTTTAGGGGTTAACACCACACAACGTTGTTCTGAATTAATCGAATTCTTAGATCTAATAGTTAGTATCTGCTCGCTTATATTTTTCCCAGCTTTTTAACAAATTTCTTGTACTCATCTAGATAAGTTTTCTTATCTCCTATGTCCACAAAGCCGGAATCTATAGTGAAGCCTCGGACTATTTTTTTATCCTTCAGAGCTTTTTTCACTGCCTCGTCCATTCCATACGCGCTGGCCTTGGGTACGAGCTTAAAGAATTCTGGTTCAACAACGTAACATCCAATGTTTATTAAACCAGTAATCTCAGGTTTTTCGTTCCACGCAGCTACTCTGTTAGATTTTCCGACGACTTTTATTACTCCGTACTTTAGGTTTGTCCTGTAGCGAAGTAGCGCCATGGATAAAAATGCCTTCGACTTCTTGTGTTCGCGGATCATCCGGTGAATATCGAATTCATAAATGGAGTCACCATAGAGGCAAACAAACGTCTCATCTGCAAGGAATTTTTCTGCAGTCTTCAGTTGGCCGGCCGTCGCCAAAGGTCTGTCTGCTCTAGCATAGTCGATCTTAACTCCAAATCTTCTGCCATCTTCGAAGTAATCTTCTATTGTTCTATGAAGATAGCTTACGCAAATCACAACATGATCAATCTTGTTGGAGCTTCTATTTGTCAACCAACTGATAATATGCTCTAGAAGAGGCTTATTGCCTAAAGGCAACATAGGCTTTGGAATAAAAAAAGTGTACGGTTGGAGTCTGGTCCCGAGTCCTCCTGCCAAAATAACGGCCTTCACAGCATCTTTTCACTTCGTAGGTCCTGTATATACTTAACAATCTACAACCCAATTTATTATCAAAGGTCAGGCGGATTTCTCGAGATATGCGACCAAGATATTGTTGACCTTTCTAACCAGAGGAGATGGATTTGTATCGAATACCAAAATCATGGCTTCCTTTCCTATATCGCCTAAATGATAGATTACATCCGCTTTAGGGTTGATTTGCAGTGCCATATCAATTCCCCAGGAGATCGACATTCCTTCAGTCTCCTTCTTGTCACGCGGTTCGACCTGCCTGTCATACGATGATACTTTAAATTTTTTTTTGCAAATTCCAAGAATTTTTTGGTCATATCGCAAATTAATGGCAGATCGAAAGTGAGGATGTACTTTCATATAACTGAGGACTGACGATCCCACGTGTTTCGACGCCCCGAAATGGATACGTCCCACAGCCTTCGATCTGTTACCCACTCGCGCAATTCTTCCTTCCACAGCTGCGACGTCTGACAGTCCTGTCGGGTGACCAATGGCATATGCTAAGTTGGACGAAGTTTCCGGTATTAGAAAACCGAAATTTTCAATTGACTCAATATAGCTAACAGCAGTTTCCAGCTCCTTCAGAACAAGGAATCTATCTGAATTCGAATTTAGAGTTAGAATAGGATCAACCACAGACGCCCCTTTTCCTACCTGTATCGAATTGGTCATACCCGAGAAAATGTATTCATTCGCTAGGTGACAAGCTTGCTCTAAAGGGATTTTTCTTGCTAATTCAGCGGTGATGGCAGCGGAGAAATTGCATCCTAAGCCGTGTAACGAATTCGTTCTTGTTCGTTCTTTTTTGAATCTTATTACTCGTCTTTCTCGAGTAAGGAGGAAATCTGTAATACCTTTAGATTTAGTAGAATGACCGCCTTTTATTATTACATTTGCAGCACCCATATCCAAAAGTGTGTTTGCTGCGTCCATTAATTCGTCCGTTGACCTTATTTTTATTCCAGAAATAGCCTCAGCTTCGGGCAAGTTAGGGGTTATCAAGTACGACATGGGAACGATAACTTTTTTGAAATATTCAAGGTCATTCTTTAGAATCAAGCTATAGCCTGTTCCAGTGGAGAGTATTGGATCTACAACAATTGGGAATTTGGCATCCTTAAGTTTTTGGAATACCTCTTTCATTATTTCAGCGTTAAATAACATTCCGATTTTAGCGGCGGCCAATTTGAAGTCAGATAAGACTGCTTTTAACTGACTGGAGATTATTTTAGGAGGAAGAGGATATATGTCTCTCAATTCGAAGGTATTCTGTGAAGTTATTGCAGTGATCACAGAACAGCCAAAAACGCCGTGAGCTGAAAAAGTCTTGATATCAGCTTGCATTCCAGCTCCTCCTCCAGAATCACTTCCAGCGACTGTCAACGCTATCTTCAACACAATAGAACTTAGTATTTGAGCACATTTTATACGTTGGCTGAAAAATCGTCCTTATTCAAGTTGGACATAATTGTTTCAACGAATTTGAAATTTTCCTGTAGATAATCAGGTCACAATAAGAATAAATCTGGTTCGATATCGTTCTTTAGGATTGAGTCCAGCCCCTTCAAAAGCTATCTATGTCTTACTGGATGGCGTAGGCGATTTACCTCATCCTTCACTTGAAGGACTTACTCCGCTAGAAGCAGCACGAACATCCTGCTTAGACCGGTTGACTTCGAACGGCTGTCTGGGAAGTGTGGTCAGCGTAGGAAAGGGAATTGCACCCCAATCCGATATTGCAGTTTTCAACATGCTGGGATACGATTTCAAGGATGTTGGGTATCCAGGGCGTGGAATTGTAGAAGCGCTGGGTATGGGAATGGATTTTATGAATGGTGACCTCGTACTCAGGGGAAACTTTGCAACTATCGACAAGCAAGGGAATATAACTGATAGGAGGGCAGGTAGGGTTATTGAGTACGGTGAAGCCCTCGAGATATGTAAGACACTTGAGGAGAGCCTGAAGTTCACGCGTAATATCAGCGTCACATTGCAACCAAGTGTAGGGCATCGAGTAGTCGTTAAATTTAGTGATCCTTCTCTTAAGCTCTCATCAAAGGTATCGAACACAGATCCGGCATATGATCGGATTGATGGAATTGGGATAGCCAGAGATGACAAGAGCATGAAGATTCAGGATTGTATACCAGAGGAGGAAGGTGATTCTGCGGCCGCCTCGTCACAGGTAGTCAATGAATTCGGCAGACAGACAGTGCAAATATTGGAAAACCACCCAGTGAATCGTCGTCGGCTTGATAATGGATTGAAGCCGATGAATGCGATCTTATTGCGAGATTCAGGAAATTATCTGCCTTCGATTGAACCAATTTCAATACGGTATGGTTTGGAGTTTGGTTCTGTAGTCGATATGCCAGTAGAGGTTGGAATTTCAAAAATATTAGGGATGCACTTCATAACAGGTGGTGACATTGACGCTTATCAAGAAAAGGCAAGTAAGTGTCTGGAACAAATTAAGAAATATGATATTGTCTATGTACATATCAAAGGCCCTGATGAATTTGGCCATGATGGTGATGCACTAGGTAAAAAGGCGAGCATAGAACAAATAGATGATCTCTTTTTTGGCACGTTACTAAAGAATGTGGACGTGTCAAAGACAATGCTAATTGTTTCAGGCGATCATTCCACGCCGTGTATAAGAAAAGCCCACACAGATGATCCTATCCCCGTGTTATTCACTGGTGCGGGTGCTGATAAAGATGAGAGTAAGAGATTTACGGAAAAGGAATCTTTGCAAGGGAGCAGAGGATCAATGAGGGGTATTGAAATACTACCTTTCGTCAGGAAGACGTTTTTTGGACGCCTGTAAAATAATATAACTTCCCATTGATATCCTAGAACCTACCGGACATCAGATTCCCCTTACAGAGTTGACAGACTCCTTCATCTATATTTGATTCAATATTGTGGTGTATATCGCAAATAATCAAAGAGTGACGAATATAGTTGCAGAGTTCAATAAATTTTGACATAGTATAAGGTGTATATGCTTTGTTTGACGCCAAGTCTCGCGCTATATCATCAATCATCTCAATTATTTGATCAACTAAGGTAAGTTTCGACATCAATTCTGTATCTCCTCTGGTTCCCCGAACATAATTGCTAACAGCTGCCTGGGTTACCCCAAGAACTTTAGCAACAACCTCTTCCTTCATATCATATTCACCAGTTAGTTTTCGTGCTAGAATGGCTCTAACTGCGGGTATGAGAGATTTAGCTTCTATTTCCGAGGGTAGCAGCATTTGATTATAAGGAATTTCGACTTTTTTATTATATAAAGTTATTTGGTAATAAATGATGCGCCTGAAATGGGGATTAAATATTTTTAAATACATGTGCTCAGTGGATCTACTAACGATATGCATATCCAAAATTTTGAATTAGAAGGGGGATTATTGTCATAAATGAAGATAAAATTTGGATTTACTCAAGGACTAAACGTTGCAAGACTTGGATTAGACGAAACTCAGATTATGACTGCCTGTCAGATGGCAGACAGAATGAACTACGATTCCGTGTGGATGATGGATCATTCTAACGTTCCTCAGTGGAAGAATGCGGTCGTTAATGACGCCTGGTTGATGTTATCAGCGATAGGAGCAGTGACCCAGAATGTTGAACTAGGCACTTGCGTCACCGATGCTATAAGGAGGCATCCTTCAACCATTGCACAGTCTACGATAACCCTGGACAGGATAACAAAAGGGCGATCAATTCTAGGAATAGGAGCGGGTGAAGCTCAAAACGTAGTTGACTTTGGTATTGAATTTGAGAAACCTGTGACAAAATTCAGAGAACAATTAGAAGTTATCGAAAAATTGTTTGGGTCTGATCCAGACAATCGTGTAAGTTATGATGGTACCTACTACAGGCTGATAAATGCCTGCCTACAAACGAAGAGTATTCGCAAACCGCGTCCACCAATTTACATAGCAGCAGGAGCGCCCAAGACATTAGATTTATGTGCACGTTACGGAGACGGATGGATCCCTATTGGGTATACACCTGAACTTTTTAAACATCACGCTTCGGTGATTACACAAAAGGCAAAAGAACATGATAGGAATCTAGACGATTTTCAGTTCGCTAACGACGTGGACATATACTTCACTGAAGATGGGGAGGAGGCATGGAACAAGATGAAGAACGCAGTGAAAGTTAGCTTGTACAAACCGGAACTACTCAAGGTTCACAATCTCGAACAAGACTCAGAGTTCGACTTTCGAAGGTATTTTACAGAGTATGCAATGAACAAGCCCGAATTGATGCAGCAGATGAAACGTGCAGCTCTTAAAATTCCTGATAGTGTTGCTAGGTCGGCCATAGGAGTTGGCAGGCCCGATGATGTAATAGAGATGCTTGAACGGTTCATTAAGGCTGGAACCAACCACTTTATTATACGCTTCTGGGGTGAAGGCTATTTCAAGAACATCGAGACGTTCGGGAACAAGGTAATACCGTATTTCAAAGATAGGAAAGACAACTGAGTTTTAGTTGAAGTATGAGTCAATTAAACTCTGATTTTTTGAAACCGGCTTCTTTCTTATTTGACCCGGGCTTTCTACTTCCCGTTTGTTTTGCCACATGAGCGCCTCTGCTTCATAGCCTAAACTCCGCAGTCTCATAGCAAGATAATCTGCAGATCCGTGAATTGTGTAGACTTTCTCAGGATCGCAGTGCCTCACGATTTCGAGTAACTCGTTACAATCAGAATGATCGCTTATTGGAATCGCATAATCCAAGCCCATCACCTGCCCAAATCTTGCTCTAATAGCCCAACCGGTAAAACCTACCGTAACTGCATTGCAACTTGATTTCATAGTTTTGACGAATTCGGCACCCCTGCTCATAAATGGAGATATCATTATCCATGGCACACCACGTTGAAACATTCCTCTTTCCCTTGCTTGTGAAAAAGACATACCTTCTTTCAATGGTACTCCCAATTGCCTATAGACAGAGTTCATTTCGTGCACTGATTCATGGACGATCAGAGGATCCCAATGCCTGAAAAATTCAGTGAGCAGTTGAGCCTTTCCCAAAGGATAGCCCATTAAAATCAATGGAATGCCTCGGCTATACATCTTCGATATTAACTCATTGGTCTCGTGAATGCATTGCTCCAGAGAAGGAAAAACATATTCTGGTCTTGCGAAAGTAGATTCTAAGATTAAGTTCTTAGCTTTTGGAGGTCTTACACCCTTTAAGAAAGCTCGATCACGTATCGATATATCCCCGGTATAAAAGAGCTCATCAGGAATAAGAAAGCCTCTGGAACCTAAAATATGTCCGGTATCCACAAGATCAAATCCCTCAGGAGTCGCTATGGGTGTTTCCAAATCGTGCCCTCTAGAATTAGCTATCACTGCTGTGGCTTCAGAAGCTAATATTTTTCTTGAGCCATTTCGTTTCTTTCTACGCAAGGAAAGATGATCCGTGTGAGCGTGTGAGACAAACGTAAAATCAGAATGAGAGTCTCGCTTAGGATCCAATGAGATTGACTTACCGCCAACTTCAACTGCCAAGACTCCATCATTCATTGCGACTTGGATTCTCACTCTAGAACCCTTGACTCCTTCTTCGCCGAAGTATTTTAATGTTGATGCGTGCGATCAGCCACTATAACCAACCTGTTTGGAGCGGACTATGGCACGATTCAGATAAATAATAGCAAACAGGCAAATGTACGAGTTAACTTATGAAACTCGCCATACTGATATCCGGCCGAGGAAGCAATATGGATGCAATACTGACGGCTATTAGGCAGAGGCAGATGCCACAAGCTCAGCCGGTTTTGGTTCTTTCAAATCTGCCGGAAGCCCTTGGTCTTACTATCGCGAGAGAAAAGTTTGGCTTGCACACCGAAGTGTTGGCTAGCAACGATCTTAAGGGTTGGGAGTACGACAAGAATGTGATGACGCTGCTTCAAAAATACGAAATATCTCCAACAAATGGTCTGATTTGTCTTGCAGGTTTCATGAGATTGTTGAGTCCTCAATTCGTCTCCCTCTTCAGAAATAGAATTATAAACATTCACCCTTCATTGCTTCCTTCCTTCCCTGGGTTGCATGCACAACGCCAAGCCTTAGAATATGGGGCAAAGATAAGCGGTTGTACAGTTCATTTTGTTGATAAGGGTTTAGACACTGGCCCTATAATCATCCAAAAGAGCACCCCCGTCCTGCAATCTGACACCGAAGAATCATTATCCGACCGTATTCTGAGAGATGAACATCTGGTCTATCCCGAGGCAATTAAGTTGATTACAGAAGACAGGGTCAAGATCTCGGGAAGGATGGTATTGATCGATGGTGGGCAGTAGAAAAGAAGCAATGAGGGTTTTGGGTTTTGGCATTACATGGAATCAATCAAAGTGCACCGCGTCGCAAAAGGTGTTCATATGTGAAGGAATGCAATAAAAAGGTGTTCTGAGATGATTAGAAGGTGACGTACGCATCGAGTTCTAGCATTACTACTAGTAAGAAAATCTTGCGGAGCGAAATGTTGGCCAAAAGGGACGGTCTAACTGAATTAGAAATACTTAACAAGAGTAAGCAGATACAAGAAACATTTACAGCAAGCCACTTCTTTAAGGAATCTAGAGTATTGGGCGTGTATTTAGCTCATGGCTCAGAGGTTAGGACCCAGACAATTATTGAAGCAGGTTTCGAAAACAGGAAGATTATAGGTGTACCTCGTGTCATAGATTCATCATCAATAAAGTTCTATGAAATCGAAGCCTTTAGTATGAATTTTCTTCTCAAGGGAAAATTCGGTATCCCAGAGCCGAAAGGAACTGAAAGAGATGTCACTAAATTAATAGATCTACTGATCGTTCCGGGTATCGCTTTTGATTTACACGGTTACAGATTAGGTCACGGAATGGGATACTACGATAGGTTTCTAAAACGTAAAGAAAATATGAAAGTTATTGGGCTAGCATTCGATTTTCAGCTTACAAAGACACGGTTTCTGCCCCATGATAATCATGATATGAAGATTGACAATATCTTAACCGAAACAGGCTTCACCCCAATGATCTAGGTTGAATACGTCCCAATATCCTCTCTAAAGTATTGCCCATTTTCACCCCAGGTTATTTCATCGACGACTTCATAAGCCCGTTGCCTTGCTTCTCCCAGTTTAGGTGCAAGTGCTGTTACAGAGAGCACTCTTCCACCATTGGTCGCTATACGACCAACAGAATCATGTGTGGTTCCAGAGTGAAATATGTTGATTTCTTTTGGATAAGCATTTTTCAAACCGTTTATGATCTGTCCCTTGGGGTACTCCGAAGGGTAGCCCCTTGCAGCCATTACAACACAGACTGAAGTCTGTTCCTTCCATTGCATAGATGGAAGGTCGTCTAATTTGCCAGCCTCTGCAAAGGAGAGATACTCGAAGAGATCAGAATCCATTCTTACCATCAAGGATTGGCATTCAGGATCACCCATCCTAGCATTAAACTCTAATACGCTAGCTTTCCCTTTGTTGTCAATCATTAATCCAGCATAGAGGAACCCGGCAAAGGGAACTGACTTGGATTTCATAGCGGAAACTGTCCGATCTATGATATTATGAAGGATTTCGCTTTGTAAACCATGGCTGACATAGGGGACCGGGGAAAAACTGCCCATTCCCCCTGTATTAGGACCAATATCCCCGTCAGCAATATTCTTGTAGTCTTTACAGGTGGGAAATGCTTTGATGTTATCACCGTCTGAAAGAACTATAAGAGAAACCTCCTTTCCTCTAATTCTCTCCTCGATCACAATTCGGTCGCCTGCTTCGCCAAAAATTCTTTTCACCATCATCTCATCAATGGCATTGATTGCCTCTTCCGGGGTCCCGCACACAATCACTCCCTTCCCGCCTGCTATACCGTCAGCCTTTATAACAAGGTCTTGGGATTGCTTTAGCACATAGTCTTTTGCTTTTTGGTGGTCAGTGAATGACGAAAATTCTGGTGTTGGAATTCCATTGGAACGCAAAATGTCTTTGGCAAATGACTTGCTTGTTTCAATTTTCGCGGCGCCTGAAGAGGGACCAAAAATCCTCAAATCCCTTGCCAAAAAGTAGTCCACAATCCCCGTTGAAATTGGTGCTTCTGGTCCTACTATTGTAAAACAATTCTTGCTTCGTGCAAACGCAGCTAACCTATCGAACTCATAAGGTTGAATCGGTACATTGTTTATGGTGCCTGCGTTCCCTGGAGCATAGTAAACGTTTTCTACGAGATTACTCTGAGCAATTTTCCAGCCCAAGGCATGCTCTCTTCCTCCCCCACCGACTATTAGGACACTTTTACTCGATTGGTTCAATAAGTGTAGACAGAAACGCCAAGATGTATTAAATAGTTATGATACAATTGGGTGATAATCCATTTACTTCGAATGCTTCGTTCTGATAGCATTAGCGGTATAAAATTAAGATTGTGTCAAATAATTGGGCATCATTTCAGTTTAAATAATATACTATTCCCTATCAAATTAAAGGGATTTCAGTGTGAAAGACTACGACCATGTTATAATATGGACCGATTATTTTAATCGCAATTTATCTCGAAGGAAGGGGAGAAAAGTTTCAAAAGATATGGCTATCTTTGATCCTTCAATTCAAGAACTAATTGATGCTTCTAAATCTGCTGGTTTTGCGGTAAGCGCTGAGAGCACAAACGAAACTGCGAGGTTTCCAAGAAGGTCATACGTGAGATCGGGATACGTCATGTTGGCGAAAAAAGCAAGTTCGAAAAAATCCAATATTATGCTCACGTTAGCGGAAAGGATAGCACTAAATCGAGTAAGGTTATCAAAAAGACGATAACTTATGTGTCAGAAGACCTAAAGAATTTATAATTATGACTATGGAAGCTAGTGGCGAAATGTATTGGGGTCACAGGTGAAGAATGTCATCAACAATTGAAGCTGGAGATGTCATTCATATTGCTAAGAGTGGTCGCTTGATATTGAAGATTGGCAAAGGTATTGACCTAAAACCTGGTGAAAACCTATTCGATGATGCAGGCAAAAAAGTCGGAAGGGTAACAGAACTCATAGGTCAAGTCAAGGCTCCTTACGCTTCAGTACTTTTGGTAGATAGTCGGATTAAGGGAGCCTCTGGGAGTAAATTGTTTAGATTTTCATCTCAGAGAGCCATACCTTCAAAGACTAGGAGGAAATCACGACCCATTAGGAATAAGAGACGTAGATACAGCAAATCCTAAACCAAAGAAAGAGCGTTTCTTTGGTTTCCTTCAGCGTTGAGGGATGAAATAAGATAACCTTCCACTCTTATCCCTGTAGCTGACACCAAATTCTGTAAGTTGCCTCAATCGATTCGAATCAAAAATTGTTCCATCATGACATACTAACCTGTCGTTAATACAGCAGCTTCCGCAAATCCCGATCGCACATTTCATGTATCTCTCCAAACTAGCCTCAACCGGTATAGAAAATCTTTCTCCTAATTTCTGAACTCCTTTCATCATTAGTTCAGGTCCGCACGTGTATAACATTTCAAACTTTTTGGACAGCAATATCGACTCCGCCAAATCTACCGTCGATCCCTTGTCTCCATAAGTTCCGTCGTCAGTTGAAAACGCAACGTTACCGTTATGCTTATTGTCAGTAAGTATTTTCTGAGCCTTGTGCTCGAAAAGTACTTCGCTTTTAGTTCTTGATCCCATGATTAGTGTTGTGTTAACGTGATAATTTAGAAGGTCTCCGAACAGCCTCACGAGTGGTACTAATCCAGTACCTCCCCCGATTATGAGCGCATTCCTTAGATTCTTCGGTATCGAGAAGTAATTTCCATATGGGCCTCTTATACCAATTCGTTCCCCCCCTTTCTTATAGTAAAGTGCTGTCGAACCCGGTCCATATTTTCTGACCGTAACGGCTCCAAATTTATGGCTCCCTAGATTTTCAATGCCAACGCTCATAGGTAACTCTTCGACTTCTGGGATCCATACCATCAAGAATTGTCCTGGCATGGATGCTACACTGTACTTGTCCTCAAAAATGATGGTTCGGATAGACGGCGTCTCTACAATTACCTTTTCTATTTGCACAGACCTTATAATATCAGTATTTGTGTGATCTACCAATTAGTTCCTTCACGCTCTGATAACCTTTCCGCTCCATGTATTTCACGATCCCATTACTTATGGAATTAAAGACACTCATACCACCAAAGCCTATAGCTGTTCCCACTTGAAACGATGTCGCACCCGCTATCATGAATTCTACAGCGTCTTCCCAATTAGACACTCCACCACATCCAAAGATAGGTACCTTGAATTTTTTCCAGAGTTCGTAAACACATCTGATTGCGATTGGCTTAATTGAAGGTCCCGAAAGTCCTCCAACCTTGTTGCTTAGAATGGGATTAAAATTATCAATACTGATCTTCATGGCTCTGATTGTATTGATTGCAGTAATTCCATCGGCTCCCGCATTTAGAGCGGCTTGAGAGATATCTAGGATATTTGTACTTCCAACGCCCACTTTTACGAAGACTGGCTTTGTGGTATTGGATTTGGTAGTCTCAACTATCGATTTCACCATTTGTGGATCGTCTCCTACTTCGAGTCCGAGTTTTTGAACGTGAGGGCAGGAAAGGTTTATTTCAAATCCGATAATTCCTGACCCGTCGAGTTTTCTCGTCATGATTTCAAAATCTGAAGGATCTGACCCAACCAAGCTCACTATAAGAGGAACCTTATCGTTGGTCTTAATTTCCTCGGAAAATGCCTCGCATCCGGGATTGGAAAGTCCTACTGCATTGATATAGCTCTTGTTCTCTAGTACTACGATTGTAGGATTTCTGTAACCCTCCATAGGATACCTACTAATAGATTTGCTAACTACTGCTCCAGCTCCTTCATCATAAATTCGCTCAAAGATGGCTTGAGATATCCCAAGAAATCCTGATGCAAGAATTATTGGGTTCCTCAAATAAATGCCAGCAACCTCGAGATTCAACATTTCACTTTTAATTTCCAGATTCAACCTCTGTTCACTTTGATTCCTACATTTACAGCAAACAGATATTTTTGTGATACGCTTCGTTTGGATTTAGCATGTAAATATTAGGTGTGGAAAGTTCACAATGGATGCGCATAATAAAGGAATTTATTAAGCATAGTTGAGACTTGCACATGAAGCTAGCATTTAGTACAAATGCGTTCAAGCAATATTCACTTGAAAATTCAATCGTGGAGATAGGAGCTATCGGCTATGAAGGTGTTGAAATTCTGTGTGATGTTCCGCATCTTTACCCTCCTTTGTTCCCCAAACAACGCCTTTCACGCTTAAATAATTTTTTGGGAAAGCAGCATCTAGAAGTTTCCAACTTAAATGCATTTACTCTCTATGCAGTCGATGACGTATACCACCCTTCTTGGATAGAAATGGATAAGCATTCTACAAATATCCGACTCATGCATACGATCGATTGCTTGAAAGCAGCCAGATTTCTCGGGGCAAAAAATATCTCTACTCAGGGCGGGGGTCCTCAGACGGGTAATGCACAGGATAGAAAGGATTTACTAAAACTATTTACGAAAAACATTGAGCATGCAGTAAGGATCGCAGAGAGCGAAAAGGTCAGGATCTTAGTTGAGCCAGAACCTGGACTAATAATAGAAAATTCATCCCAAATTACAGAATTTTTGAAGAGTTTTGACTCTAAAAGTATCGGAATGAATTGTGATCTGGGACATTTCTTTTGTGTGGGTGAAGACCCTGCACAAGTTGTATATCAGCTTGTTGACTATATAGGACACTTTCACTTAGCAGACATCTCTAGTGATCGGGTACATAATCATTTATTGCCAGGAATGGGATCTATCAACTTTAAAGACATTTTCGATGCAATAAGCTCGGTGGGTTATCAAGGTTTCATCACAGTTGAACTGTACACTTATCAGGATAATCCTATTGAGGTTGCCAACAGGGCTTATGAATACCTCCAGAAGTTCCTTTAATAATGGATATAGCACGATTATTATATATAGTATGCACTGATATGTATAGATACTACTTTATGGTATTGTCTACATCAGTACTGCATGAAATGTTTCTTGTGGCATAGTACTTTTGTGGCTTGGTGGTATTTATTAATACATATACCTTCTGCCCTGACGCAGTTAACTTACACAAATATACGGAAAAATAGCTCAAATGGAAGAACCGCTCCTATTAATAGGGAGATTTGATAAGTTGCAGTGATTGCGATGGAATCGACCGAAAACTATCAGAGAAGAATTCATCCTGAGAAAAAAGGGATTCGTGTGTTCGGAGTTGCAGAGAGCTTCACTAAGAATTCGACTTTTTCCACTCTTGGAGGAGTAGTTTTACGTCGTGACATGCTAATAGATGGAGTAGTCTTAGGAAGGACATTAGTGGGAGGAAACAACGCAACTAACCAGATTATCTCAATGTTTAAGAAATTGGATCGCACCGACGTCAATTGTATAATGCTCAATGGTTTGATAATTAGCCTATACGATGTCGTCGCTGGAGAGAAAATACATGAATCGACTGGGATACCTGTGATTGGAGTAACATACCAAGACTCACCTGGCATCGAAGAGAGATTTTTTGATAATTTTGATAGTTCTGAAGCGATCCGACGAGTCGAAGCATATAGAAAATTGGGAATTAGAGAACGTGCCACATTGAAAACTGGAATGAGAGTCTATGTTCGAAGTTGGGGAATAAGTTCTACTCAGAGGCTTCAACTATTGAATAGTTTTATAATCCAAGGAAAAATTCCCGAGCCCTTGAGAATTGCCAGACTTGTTTCAAGAGCAGCTAGAAACCATCCCTACGAAGGCTGATAGCCCCTGAACAATTCGATGCATATTATCTGAAAGTTGGGGGCTTGCCAAAATCAATTTGATATCTAAGGTTGAATTTTATTAACAGAAATATCCTTATTTGTTATTAAAACTGGATTACTTCTCAGATGAAAAACTACCTGGTCCTTCTCAACTTTACCAGGCTGGTTTCTCGCAGATACAACCAGATTATCCTTACCACTTTATTATTATGGCCAGTCCTGCTTTCCTATTTTCTTTATCCAGATACGTTCGTGTTCTCCTGGAACCAGGGTAGAGGAGGATTTTTGATTGCAACGGTGCTTATTTTGGTTGAAATCCTTGGATCACGACCAGCTATCCAAGGTCCTAAAACCGGGTTGCTGATTGCCTTGGGAATTTTTATTAGCTTATATTTCCTTAGTCTCCCTTTTGGTTCTTCAAATTTTCTCTCAAGTATCGGGAGATCGGCTGGAGTGCTGATAGGTGAGAGCTGGATGTCAATGTGGGATTACACAATTTTAGCAACGTATTTTCTGATAACCCTAGTGCTGATCTTTGGGAAGAGGGAATGGATAACAATAGGAGGTGCTACTACCCTATTTCTAATAGGCTACGCTACAATTCTGCTTCTTGATTCCCTCTTCCCGTATGACACGTTAGGAATCTTTCAATTTGTGGTCCCTACTTACCTCAATTTCAACGTAGGGATTCTCGAAACCATCAACCACATACTGAATCTAGAAACAGAGTTTACTTCACAAACCTTTGGTAACACGTTGGTGTTGTATACCCCAGATGGGCCATTTGTGATGAAAGTCTACTGGCCTTCTGCAGGGGTTCACAGCATCATTATCTTTAGCTTCGTGTTGTTCGCATTTTTGCTCAAGAGTAGAATACCATGGAATAGAATATTCATCTATTTATTTTTAGGAATATTCTTGACTGGTGTTTTAAATATTATGCGAATCACGTTGCTCTCACTTTACGCCATAGATCCGAACTCAGATTTACCAAGTTGGGAACAGTTCCATTCTGTTATTGGCGAAATAATATTCATTCCCTGGGTACTGTTGTACCTAGTATTTGTCATCTTTATAGAAAAACGGTATCATAGAGTAATAGAAAAGACGAGTGCATGCGATAATATCTGCCCCGGCAAAGACCGGTGAGGATTCCGCACATGGCCGATGATTTCTGTATAGATTTCGAACTAACTCCATGAGCAATTGCGCCAATAATAATTACCAATCTGGTGGGTCTCTACGTCTTTCAATGGTTGTAGATGGTATATAATGCCATAGTTTATATATGGAAGGTATTGAATTAGAATCATGTCTTCCACAAAGAAGGATCAAACCGGAAC